>Ga0070692_10000194_pt1 | contig 16196 bp, 10 predicted proteins | sample KBSK1102metaG_FD_64675 | JGI IMG/M metagenome (GOLD analysis project Ga0070692, IMG submission 64675) | Corn, switchgrass and miscanthus rhizosphere microbial communities from Kellogg Biological Station, Michigan, USA - KBS K1-10-2 metaG | ecosystem: Host-associated > Plants > Roots >...
CGCAGAGTTCATTGGCGGATGTCGCCACGTTCTGGGACTGTCTGCAGGAACTCCGCGCCGTGAGGATCATCGCTGTCGAGACGGCGGGAGCGCGTCCCGAGAAGCTTTCTGAGGCGATGGGCCGCCGGTTTCCCAGTAACCTCCTTGGTGTCGAGCCTGTCTCCGGCCCTTGGTCGAAGATAGGAGCGAGCATCGAGCAGGGAACAGCGCCCGCTCTGGTCGTCGACTTTGTCGACGGCGATGTCGTCGTCCGGTATGACCCGTCCATTGCGCCCGGCCCGAGTATGTTTGGGTTTGTCCCCGGTAAGTACGTCGTGCCGAACCGGCCGGACGATGTGTTCACCATTCCTGCGGTGATACCCGTTTCGATGCGCGCGAGTGCATTGCCAGCTCAGAGATTGATCGCAGAAGAGTTCTTTCCGGGCTTGTCCCCCGGCTTATTCGCACGCCGTTTTCCCCAACTCGCGGCGTGGACGGTGGGCAAAGCAGCGCGCAACCCCGCAGTTCTGCTCGAAGATATCTCCGCCGAGATCGAGCGGGCCTCCGATACGTTCGAGATCATGGGAGTGAAGATCCCGTTATCGTTGGTGGCGAAACTGGGCATTCTGGTTCTGATCGGCCTTGAGGGTTACTTCGTACTGCATCTTCGCCGGTTTCGATACGTGATATCGCCGAATCCTGGCGGACTCGATTTCCCGTGGCTCGGTGTGTATCCCGACGCTGCGTCTCGCGTGGTATTCGCGCTTGTCACGGTCGGACTGCCGGTAGCGGTAACCGCTTTGCTGCTCGTGAAATCGCGGCAGCAGTTGTCCGGCGCGACATGGGTGTCGCTCGCCGCTTTGTTCGGTACGGTCCAGATATTGGTTGCAGTTGAGCTGGTGAAGTTCTGGCGACGTTCGATGGGCCGTCGATGAACGCGAGCGTTGACGACATCGATCCATCGTGACGCCCTTGCCATCGTGGAAGCCTCCTTTCTTGGAGGTCCACTATACGGAGCGCGATCGTTTCACAGTGGTCAGGTATGCGCGCTGAGTACTGGAGGAAGTCGCGGAGGACGAGGCCACCCGCTGCCTCGTCGAATGAGCGGCACTCGTCCAGAACGTGCGTTTGCTTGTGTCGCGCAACGGAGGACAACGCATAGGTCGGCGACGTTCCGCCATGGTTGGCTTCTCGGGCCGGTAACGCTTGCCCGGAATCCAAGCGATGCCGACATTTCGGATGGCTGGAAGCAAGCCGTTATGCACGAACCATCGACTGTTGGATAGCCCGGCGGCAGGTTGCGTATCACGCACACAGTGCCGTGTTTGATGTGCGCGCGGCCGGATCCGTGCAGCGGTTACGGCGCGGCGCCGAACGTAGACCGGCTCACAGATGTGAGCGATCGATGCTGGACGTTCTTCGCTTAACCGAATCGTCAGAAGCCGAGGGGGCGCCTGAAAACGGCTAGAAGTCGACTCGCTTTCCGCAATCAGTGTCACGGCAGATCGTCAAGCGATTTCCATCCGGTGTCGCCGTCCGAAGGGCAACTGTCGTCGTCGCAGTATTCCAGTTTGAGGATGGGATGGATCTCCCAATCGTTCACGCGCACGAGTGCGTCCTGGAGGAAGTGTTGGGAGTCAAACGTGAGCATTCCCGTCACGCGTACGCGTAGCGCTTTGTGCGGCGCGGCATTGATAAGGGGGTTGATCTTCGCTCGGGTGAAGTTCGGATGCGTGAGCCGAACACGCGGTGTGAACTCCGCCGTGATGGACTCTTCTTCGCGCGCTGCGAAGACCTCGTCCGCCGTGCCTGCATCGTCGGCGAACTTGGAGACCGTAAACCGAGAGACCAGCACGAGATGGTTATCGGTGTTCTGTACCCCGGTGAGGTTGCAGTTGCAGGATTCTTTCCCTTCGGGTTTCGCGCGCAAGAGATAGGCGACAACGCGGACTTTCGTCCCTTCACCTAAATCCCTCAGTTCCTGGCGCGAATCGCCCATGGAGAAATCCTCGGGATCGGGCAAGTCCTTGATCGACCGGAGCGACATCGGCTGTGCCGGCCCCTCCGTCCCCGGATCGCCGGGGCGGATGTTTTTTCGCTCGTTCAAGCCGCCGTCGACGTCGTGATCCGTCGAGCAGCCATCGTTCGGGCAATGTGCAAGCGTCGTCGGACAGGTCGCCGACTTCTTCTTGATGGCCGCCGTCGCGGGAAGGATGAAGAGCAGACAGGCAACGGTCAGGATGAAGGTAACCTTACGCATGGGTGCGAATCTCCTCTGCCTTGAGGAGTGACCACATAGGGAGTTTCCCTACCCCGAGTCGCCTAAAGCCAACGCTGGCGCGGTGACCCGCTATCATTGGCGTGCTGACGTTCACCTTCCTTCGAGCAGCTTCACGATCTATGTCGCACAGGCAAGGAGTTTCAGCCGATGAGCCGCTCGCACGGTGCCGCTGCGCCGCATGCGGCGGGGACCTTCGGCCGTGGTTTGACTCTGCCGAGCGGATCTTCGATCTCGACGCGGACGATGCGGCATTTGCATCGTGGCTGGACACGGCCTGTTCGAACTGTGGGACGACACCGCGGGAAAACGGCCAGAGGTAGTGTTGTCAGGCGATCTCGCGCTAGGCCGAAACAAGATCGCGATTCTCGTCTCCCGGCCCTACCGAGCAGCCCGCGGCATCTCACATTGCGGATTCGGATTTACGCCAGCCGTAGCACGGCCGATCACGAAGGGCTGCTCTTCTGCGATGATTCGCCTGCCAAGGTGTTGGCGAGCACAAGGAGCGAGGGAAAGAATACGAACCAACACGCCCAACGCATGGGGTAGAGCCGGAAGGCGATGAGCCCCGTTAGCAGCGCCGTCGCGCAAAGTATCGCCGCCCCGGTCCACATGCGAGCGCGACGTGCGGGTAGACTCACCTTCAGCTTCTTCACGCTGAACAGCCAGATGCAGCCCAAGAACAAATAGATGACCGAGTTCGTGTAGTCCGCAGACGGTTCGGCGCGCCGAAAAACGTCGAAGCAGATCACCATCCACGCCACGGGCAGCAGCCAGAGCAAGGCGAGCTCCACTACCAGCGCAGACCTCTTCACGAGAGATCGTCACCTTCCGAGAAAGTCCCGCATCTCCGTGATCGCCGCTTCGCGCCCGCGCTCCTTCGCGATCGTCTGATAGCGCGCCCGTTTGTACTTCGGGATTTGCCGAATGAGACTGACGTATCGGCCTTGAAGTTGTTGGGACGCGTGCACCTCCGGGTAGGCGCTCTTCCGCGAACGGCGCTTGCGAGCGGTCGGCCGGGCTTGTGTCGCAGACGGTGGGGGAGGGACGGAGACGGTGCTGCTCGACGCCAAATGGAGAGCGCGCAGCCGCTGTTCTAACGCCGCAATCTCTTCCTGCATGGCGGTCATGTAGCGCGCGATCTCGGCTGCGGTGATCCGCCGATCCGCGATGAGGCGTTCAAGGACATAGGCGGCTTGGCCGTGCGAGATGGCCGCCGGAGCACGCATCGTTCGTGGTCGTGGCATATCTGTCCTCCCTGCGTCTTGGATGACGCCAGTGTCGTCCGAATGACGGATTGTCGTCAATAAGGAGCGGATGCGTGTCGGCGTCTTGACACGCATCGTCTCCTTGCTTCTCACACCCTACTGCACGCGCGACGGCGGCTCGAAGCGTCGGTCTTCTTCGTCGGCGGTCACATAGTCACGAACATACTGGACGAGTTCCACCGTGGCAGAACGTTGTTGCACCGCTTCGCGCAGAAAGGACAACGCGGTGGTCAGGTGCAGTTTCGCTCCCGCGCGAGCGAATGTTTCAGCCGCTTGCGCGGCCATCATGCCTGCCTCACTCCATTCCTCAATGCGTAAGAGCTCCTCGGTCAACGCGAGTTTCACGAAGCCGGCATCGGCGACCATATCGAGCGTTTCGAACGCGGCGGCGGCCGTACGAAGCCGAGCGAGTCCCGCGGCTGTCTCGCCGGTCTGCAGATCGATCAAGCCGAGCGTCCAGTCGACGCGGATGATCTCTGACGCTGCTCCGAGCTTGAGGTACTGTTCTTGCGCCGCGTGGGCGTATGCGCGGGCGTCGTTGTAGGCGCCAAGACGGCGATGGGCGACGGCGATATTCTCCGCGACGCGCGCCGCCATCTGCGCATCCTCGCCGTGTTCCAGTTGCCGCGCGATGAGCAGGTACACCCGCAGACCCTCGGCGACATCGCCTTGTTCCGTCAGCGCGATCGCTTCGAGATTCCTCGCATGGATGACGCGCGCCGTGTCGCCGTACTCCGCGAAGCGGAGACTCGCATCCCGTGCGGAGACGATGGCGTCCGCAAAACGCCCCATCTTGAAGAGCACCGTGCCTCGGGTGTACACGATCTGCGCAAGGAGGAACGCGCCGGTCGGAATCGCTTTCGCGAACCGTTCTGCGGTGACCGTCGCGTCCAACGCCTCCTCATAGCGGCCGAGCATGCGCAGCGCATTTGCGCGGTTTTTCCATGCGTCGCTGCGGCACTCAAGCTGGCTGTGCCAGTCGGAGAGCTCCGCCGCGAATGCATCCACGGCGTCGAGCAGCGCAAGCGCGTACGCCGGGCGGCGGTCCAGTTCGGCGATCGCCGCGCCGATGATATAGCGCGCCAGCCCCTCCGTCCGCGCCTCGGGATGCGCGAGGAAGTATGCAGACCACATTTCAAACGGCTCCTCGCGGAGCGCAGCGAAGTCGCGTTCCGCGAGACGCTTTTCACGCGCAATGCGATCTGACTCTGTAAGCACGTGCATGATGCTGGGCAACTGCGTTACTGGTCCATCTGCCTCATCCCACGTGTCCTGTCCCTTGATTAATCTGCCGAGCCCCTCTAAGTCGCGCAGCCGCTCGGCGCAGGTCGCACAGGACGTCACGGCAACCGCAACCGCGGCGACGTCGACCACCTCGGTGTCCTCATCGAGGTAGGCCAAGAGGTCCGCAGTCGAGTAGTGCCAATGAGCTTTCATGAGGACGTTCTCCGCAGACGGGAGAATGCGGCTCGGGCCGCGAGGAGACACTTCGAGATGAGATTCTTTGCGGAGCCGCGTGCGAGCGATGCAATCGCCGCGATTTCATCAGGGGTGTAGCCTTCGCTGTACCGCTTTCGGAGGAGATCGCGGCATCGCTCGGGAAGGCCCCGCAGCACGGCTGCGAGGAGCAGGCGCGCCATCGCATCCTCCGCGACCGCGCTTGGATCGACGTACTGATCAATGTCCGCCGGCAGTTCTTCTCCGCGATGTTTCCGCCAGTAGTACCGGCTCGCGTTGCACACCCCGCCCACGAGCCACGCCCGCTCATCGGCCAGGCTGCGCCCCACTTTCGCTTCATTCCGGAGGAACGAGAGAAAGACGTCGTGGATAACGCCGCACACCTCATCGGCGGGGATGTGGAAACGACGCGCCACGATGAAGCGGAGTACATCGTAGTGTGCCCGATAGGCAGCCTCCGCCCGTTCTGAGCGGAGCAGTGTTTCAGCGTTCGTATGGTCCGGCATCGCGAGCCGCGCGCCGAGCGGACTAACGCGCGCGGGAGCGTCACGAGTATACCCGCCGAAGAAACGTATCCATCCTTCCTGCCAACGTCGATGTGACGATTTCGGTCGTCGCGTCATTCCTCCACGCGGAGAAGGCCTTCCCCACAGCGGTGTCGCCGCCTCGCACAGAGCGCGGCAGAAGGAGGGTCTATGCTCGACTGGCTCGCGATACTCACTCTCGCAAGTGAGCTGACGTTTCCCCATGGCTAGTGCGTGCGTCTGCCTCGTCGGGCGCGGAGCTGTGCTCACATGGGCTCCGCGCCCGACTTGGGCGGCGTGAACGGGTAGTCGGCGTCAACTTCGGCGCGGTGCATGTACCGCCGGACATAGCCCACGAGCGGAACATCAGCGGTTTGGGCGGCAACCGCATCCCGCAGATAGCCTATCGCCCGTGCGGCGCTGACCGTGACGCCCGCTGCGATGAAGAACTCCGCGAGCGAGCGGGCGAGCTGTTCCGCCTCCTTCGTCGCGGTGCCGTCCGCAAGTAACGCCTCCAAGAGATCCAGGCCGGCGAACCCAGCGTCAGCGGGCATTGAGAGTCGCTCGAACTCCTGCATTACCGCGCGCAGTTCGCGCATGCCGCGTGTGCGCTCGCCGTCGAAGATCGTGATCTTCGCGCCGCACCAGCGTGCCCGGACCAACTCCGAGGGCGTGCCGATCGCGCGCAGCAACTGCGTCGCGCGACTCAACCAGTGCCGCGCAATCTTCGGTTCCCGTCGTCTGAGATCGCACGCGCCGAGATTCATGTAGACGCGTGCGAGCGCGTCCCGATGTCGGTTATTGGAGAGCGGCTTGAGGAGCGCCACTAAGATGGCGCGAGCGGCATCCAGATCGCCGCGCTCGACGAGCACGCACCCTTCGATCATCCGGGCGTGGAGCGCACGCGTGCGGTCATGTTCCTCCTCGAATATGTTTCGCGCTTGGGCGGCGGCCTCCTGGGCTTCCTGCCATCGCTGCATCTTGAACAGAACGCTCGCGCGCACGTAGCGGACGGCTCCGATCTCCACCGTGCAATAGCCGGCGTCGACGAAGTGCTGCTCGGCGTCGATGAGGAGCTGCATCGCCTCCTGATAATGGCCGCGCATGCGGAGCGCGTTCGCGCGGCCCTTCTCTGCGTAGCCGCGAAGTGCGGCCACGAGCGCCGGCGGGGTTGCCCGAAGCCGTGTGGTGAGCGTGACTGCCTCGGCATAGAGTGCGTCGGCGCGGATAGGCTCGCGGTCGAGGAGCGGAAATGCCGCATCCGTGAGATCGCGCACGTTCGCTTCTGTTGCGGCATCGGCGTTTGTGCGAATGCGCAGGAGCCAGGCGTCGAACTCGGCGGCGCTCAGTCCTGCGACCACCATCCTGAGCTTCGGTAGCGCGGGCTGTCGCGGTGTTTTACGGCGTCGGCGGCCTGCAGGCGCCTGGGGCAAGAGCGCCCGAATCGAGCGGCCTTCCGGCTCGAACAGTTCGGAGCGCGGCACCGACCGACCGATGAGGTGCGAGATCGCGGTCGTCACGCACTCCTGAAACCGAACTGATGTCGGCTCGCCCTCGCGTGCGCGAGCGAGATGCCCCCGGCTATGACCTGCGAGCGGCGCAAGACGCGCAGGCTTTACCCCATGACTCTTTATGACGAATTCGAGCCGTGTCCGCACTCCGCGTTCCTATCTCCGCCCCGTTGGCGCTTCGATCCCTCCGGTTTCGCGTCTGACCGAACGCCGCACATGAAGATCGAAGGATGGCACGTCAGACCGAGTCTGAAGCGTGAGCCTGTTGCCACACATAGGGAGTGCCGCCACGGAGCGTTTCCCTACCTTTAGGCCAAGTAGTCTCATTTGTGACTACTCGTCAGTCCGTTGACTCCGGCCGCTTTCGCGTGGTTTTCTCCCGCCGTTCGTATACACCTCCGTCAAAATATTACGGGCGGCATCCTGTGGGGTAACGCCTGTGCTTCTTCGGAGAAACGGCTTGAGAATGAGCGCCAAGAGTTGCACGCGACCAGACGCGAGAGACGGCAGCGGGGCGGGTTTACGTCACCCTCACCCACGGAAAAGATCCGCGCGTTCAGCGAAGAGGATGTTTCGCAGCCGCGCTGGTAAGCGCACGTCGTCCAATCTTTCACCCATTATCAGGGGTGTCGTTGCCGACTTCATCGACTCGCTGGGGTCCATAGGCGAGGGAGCTCTGCCGCTCGTGCTTGCCATTCGCCCGGAGCTGTCGACCCAGGACATTGCCGAGGACGGCCAGGAGTTCGCGCGCCGCGAGCGTCTGCAGAGCGCAGCGGAAAGGCGCTTCTTCAAAACGATAGAGCCGGCTCTTCGCGCCGCGCTATTCCGAGTTCTGACCTCGGCGGCCCGCGACTTTCGGCACGCGAACGGAGCCACACGATGAATCTCCGTTACGCCGGAGGACCGACACGCCAAGCGCTCGCGTACCTCCATGTGACCCGCCACAGCCGGCGGACTGCTCAGCTGATACGTCTGCCGCCGCGTCTCCGTTCCCGGCTACGCCGTGCAGAGTTGGGGCGGTTCGGTCTGTCGCTGCAGGCACCTGTTGCTGACCGGCTCGCGGATGCAATGTTGGCAATGGGCGAAGCAATGGACATGTGCGAAACCGAACGAGTCGCTCCGCTGAACGCCGCGCGTCTAACGCCACAGATTCGCACAGTTTGCGATCAAGTGAAGCTGCTCATGAAGGCGATTTCCGACTGAATGAGAGAGAACGGAAGGATTCGAGTGTTATGGCGGCTGGCGGGGAACTTACCTTTGAGTCGCGCGACCTTTCCTCCGGTTGCAATCCTCGACGCTGCACGCGGAATGATGAGCCGGGACCTCACTCCTGCATTCAGCCGCCAGCCGCCGCCAGTTTTGCAGTTGATAACGCCTGTTCCGACGAGACGCCCAACCAGCACTCGGAGAACTCTTGATGCCTGACGCAACGAACGATTCCGGCCACTATTTGAAAATCACCGTAGTTCTCTTGCACAGGCACGTCGCCGCCTTGGACGCCCTCGCGGTGAGCATCAGATTACGGGCCGGGGTTGCACTTTCACGCGCCAGCATCATCGATGCGTTTATCGCAGCATCAGTCCGAAGACCAGACACACTCGTGGAGCAGATGCTTCAGAAGCGAACTCCAAAGCGCAGGATCAAACGCAGGAAAGGCGGCGCGAAGGGAAGAGTCACACATTGAAGATCACGACACCTTCTATGGCGGCTGGCGGCGTGTTACGACCCACCTTGTTTGCACAACATCCTCGGTTGCGTACTGCCGAGCGGACATACCGAAATGATTGAGCGGGCGATATCTTCAGAACGTACCGCCGCCAGCCGCCGCCAAATCTCGCGGTCCAAACACGAACAGCTTAGATGTCGAGTCGTGAGGTGAAGCAGTGGCCATCCGACATGACACTCGCCTCGCAAAGTTCATCCGGAAGCGCGATTTATCCGTCCCGGAAATCTATGCCGCCATCCCCATGCATCGCTCCCAGTTCAGCCGCTATCACTTCGGGCTTGCGCAGGCACGTGAAGGGGTCATCGTCAGAATCGTCCGCGCAATCCGCAAAGTTACGGCTGAACCCATTATGGCCAATCAGCTCTTCTATCTCGGCGATGATGACGATGATCTCGCCTGACTCCTTCGCGGTGTTTTTGAAGGCAAGGGGTGGTGTGTTCTTGCCTCCGTCGTCATTCTTCAGAATCCATAGATTCACAGAAGTGCCCCACCGAGGGATAGCTGCGCATGAACGCTTTGTTTCGCCGTGCACCACCATCAGCGACCGCCGATTTGACACACGGCCATACGTCATGGTCTCCTCCACTGTCCCATTCCCCAATAACATTAACGACACCGCACGGCAGCGGATTGTCTGTCCGCGAATCGAGAGGTTCATGTTCATCAGAAAACGGCTGTACGTTCGGGCTGTAGCCTGCTTGCTCGGAGTGTTTCTTTTTGTGGCTCTTCCGGCCGCAGCCGATTCGTTTACGATTCCGAGCGCCATCGCGTCGCAGGGCGTCTTCTCATGTGGCGACATGACGATGTCCGGCGGGGGCACGATCGATTCGGCGGGCGTCGCATCGAGCGGGCCGACGAACAAGGGGACGGTCCGGTCGAACGGCAAGATCACGATCTCGTCGAGCACCGTGAACGGCGATGCCATCCCCGGTCCGGGGAAGACGGTTTCGATCTCAGGCTCCGGCAACGTCACCGGCACGACGACCGCCGCTACAACGAGCGCTCCCTGCACGCCGATCAACCTCTCCACACTGGGGACATCGCTGTCGGCATCGAACAACAACGCCACGATTCCGCTAACGGGACAGGGAAAGAGCGTCCTCGCTGGAGCGAACCATACTGAGTTCTCGATGAGCGGCGGCGATACGCTCACGCTTCCCGCAGGCACGTACTACTTCACGAAGTTCACCGTCTCGGGCGGCTCTACTATCACGCTCGCCGGTCCTGCGCGCATCCTCGTCACCGGAAACGTGAGCATCAGCGGCGGGAGCTTCGTCAACTCCAATGCCTACTCCTTCCGGTTGTGGCATTCCGGTGCGACCTTCTCGCTCAGCAGCTCGACGTTCACCGGCATCATCTACGCCCCGGCTTCCTCCCTGACGATCTCGTCTTCGCGATTCATCGGAAGCGTGTTCGCTGGCGACGTGACGATCAGCGGCGGCACCTCGCACGTCACGCGCAGCATTGACGACGTCGCACCGAGCGTCGCGATCACCTCGCCCGCGACTGGCGCAGGCGTTTCCGATCCCGCCAACGTGGTGGTCCGCGGGACGGTTGCCGACGCGCAGACTGACGTGACGGTTTCCGTCAACGGGCAAGCCGCCACGGTTGCCGCCGACGGAACATGGCAGGTCACCCTCAACCTGACTGGCAGCGCCTCGCCCGTTACGGTCAGCGCCATCGCCACCGACGCGGCCGGCAACTCGTCGACAGCCACGATCTCCGTCGTCACCGCGGCACCTGCGATTTCCCTCCTCACTCCGCCGCCCGGCGCACTCCTGGGCGCGCGCATCGTGAACCTCGCTGGTTCGGCCGGCACAGCGACTTCGGTGACCGTCAATGGAACAACGGCTGTGCTCGCCGGCGGGAGCTGGTCTCTCGCCAATGTCGATCTCGGCGCCGACGGCAGCCACACGCTCACGATTACCGGCATCAATGGTGCGGGCGCGACGAGTATCTCGCCCGTTCTGACGACCGACACGACGGCGCCGAGTGTTACTGCGACCGTTGCTCCCGCGCCGAACGCAGCCGGCTGGAACCAGAGCACGGCCACGGTCACCTTCACCTGCTCCGACGCGACGAGCGGCGTCGCCTCCTGCCCGCCGCCGCTGGTCGTTTCCGCGGAAACGGCGTCGCAGGTTGTGAGCGGCACAGCGACGGACAATGCCGGCAATCACGCCGCGGCGTCAGTGACGGTGAAGCTCGACAAGACCGCACCGTCGCTCGCGATCACCGTACCCGCAACAAATGCGACCACCACGTCGGCCGACCTCGCTGTGAGTGGAACGGTTAGCGATGCGCTTTCCGGCATCGCTATCGTCACGTGCAATGGGACGGCAGCAACCGTAACAACGGGCGCGTTCACCTGCACCGTCACGCTCATCGCCGGCGACAACACCATCACCGTGATCGCGACCGACATCGCTGGCAATCCGACGACGGCCACGATCCTCGTCTCCTACAACCGCGATTCGCAGCCGCCGACCATCGCCGTCACGTCACCGACGAATGGCACCTTCACGAAAAACAGCAGCATCCCCGTGAGCGGCACGGCGAGCGATGATGTCGCGGTCGCGAGCGTGACGGTGAATGGGAGTGCTGTCACCCTCACGAACGGCACCTGGACGACGAATGTCCCACTGAGCGGAGGGGATGGCGCGAAACCGATCACCGCCGTCGCTACCGATACGGCTGGTAAGCAATCCACGGTGACGATCAATGTCGTCGTCGACACCACGGCGCCATCGATTTCTGTAGCGGTGACGCCCGCCCCGAACGCGGCGGGCTGGAACAAAGCGCCAGTGACCGCCTCGTTCACGTGCGCCGATGCCGGAAGCGGCATCGCCAACTGCCCCTCCGCCGCCGCCGTCGCAACCGATGTTGCGAGCCAAGTGGTGAGCGGAACCGCAGTCGACAACGCGGGCAACAGCGCCAACACGTCGACGACAATCAAGCTCGATCAAACGCCGCCGGTGCTGACGGTGACGACACCAGCCGATCAAGCGAAGTTTTATGGCGCAACCGCGACGCTCACCGGGACCGCCTCGGATGCGCTGTCCGGCTTGGCCTCGGTAACCTGCAAAGGATCACCCGCGACCATGCTCACCAGCACCTCGTTCTCCTGCACGGTAACGCTGGACTCAGGCAGCAATAGCGTTCCCATCGTGGCCACCGATGTCGCAGGCAACCAGACCCTCGTGACTCGTACACTCATCTACACAGCCGACACGACGGTGCCGGTGATTCGTGCGGACGTTTCAGCAGTGGTTGTGGATGGCTGGACGCACGGACCGGTATCGGTCTCCTTCACGTGCGCCGACCTGGAGACCGGCATCGCGGTCTGCCCGGATGCCGTAACGCTGTCAAATGAAGGTGCGAATCAGACGGTCAGGGGCACGGGGATCGACAAAGCAGGAAACCGCGCGACAGCGACAGTGACGCTCGGGGTCGACAATACCGCTCCGCAGCTTACGGTCTCGAACACCCAGACCATACCCCTCTCCGCCAACTCCGTTGTGCTTACTGGTTCTGTGCAGGACTCACTCTCCGGTCTCACGTCCATCGCCTGCAACGGCACCGACGCCATGCTGTCGGGATCGACTTTCACCTGCACGCTGCCACTGGCAAACGGAACGAATCCTGTGAATATCGTTGCGGTGGATCGAGTCGGCAACCGACGTGACGTGTCGGTTGCGACCGTGCGTGACTCCACTGCTCCAGTGATCGCCATCGCGGCACCCTCCGCTGGAACGTCGCTGAACGCGGCAACCGTGGTGATTACCGGCACCGCGACGGACGACGATCAACTAGCCTCGGTCGTCGTGAACGGTGTGGCTGCCAGTAGGGATGGGGCCGACTTCACAGCGTCGGTTGCTCTTGCCAATGGTGCGAACACAATTACCGCGGTCGCGACCGACCGAGCTGGCAACGTTGCCTCGGCCGTGACCACCGTCAACCGCTTTGCAATTCCTGGCATCGCCATCACTGCGCCGGTCGACCTAGCCATTGTCAGCGAGTCCCTCGTCCACGTCAGGGGCACCATCGATGATCCCGCTGCAACGGTTCAGGTGAACGGCACTCCCGCGTCAATAAGTGGCGGGGCTTTCGCCGCGGACGTGCCTCTAGCACAGGGACGCACGGTCATTACCGCGATGGCCACCAGTGCTTCGGGTCACATCGCGACGTCGAGTGTGAACATCTACCGCGACGCCATTCCACCGCGGGTCGTGATCTACGATCCGCCGGATAACGCCCTGCTCTTCTCGCCCAAGGTGACCGTCAGCGGCATGGTCGACGACATCGTGGTCGGGACGGTGAATGCCGGTCAGGTGCGGCTCACGATCAACGGCATTCCTGCGATGGTGTCCAACCGCGCCTTCGTTGTGCCGGACCTTCCGCTTGTATCGGGCAACAATGTCTTCGATATCGTCGCGACCGACCAGGCTGGAAATACGACGTCGTTTTCGCGGTCCGTCTATTACGATGATTTCCCCTATCCGCTCAAACTCAGTCTTGTCTCAGGAAGTCTCCAGTCTGCGCCAGCCGCGACGCGTTTGCCGCAGCCTCTCGTGGTTCGACTTGCGGACATCCACGGCGTGCCTCTTGGCGGACGATCGGTGTCCTTCCGCGTCGTCGTGAACGACGGCACTGTAGCTGCTGGTAACAAGAGCGGCCGATCGGTGGATGTGCTCACGGATGCACAAGGCTATGCCTCGGTCCAATGGACGCTCGGTACCCGCACGGGCGCTGGCAACAACCGTGTCGAGGCGCAGGCCGAAGGGTTGCTCGGTGCTGTCGAGTTTGTGGCCACGGCAATCGCCGGAGATCCCTTTAATATCGTGATCGATGTCGGGGACGGGCAGTTCGGCGTCACGGCGGCGCCGCTTGCGCGTCCGCTCGTGGCCGTGGCGCTGGATGCCGGCGGCAATCGTGTGGCTGGTGTCCCCGTAACGTTCACGGTGGTGGATGGCGGGGGCAGCTTTGATCATCAGCCGTCCGTCACCGTCATTTCGGACTCGGATGGCCGCGCTTCCGCGCGTCCGATCTTGGGATCCGACGCAGGTTCCGATAACAACGTCTTCAGAGCCACCGCACCGGGCGCTGCGTTCGAGGCGGTCTTCCGGGCCTCCGGCCGAGTCGCCGGCGACGCCGCGAACACGCGGATCACGGGAGTCGTGCTGGATAACACGCAGACACCGGTTCCGGGTGTCTCCCTTCGTATCGACGGATCCACGATTGTCCAACAAAGCGATGCGCAGGGACGGTTCACTCTCTCCGGGGTTCCGGTCGGGTACGTCAAACTCTTCGTCGACGGTTCGACGTCGACGCGCGCCGGTACCTGGCCGACGCTCGAGTTTCCGATGTACACCATCGCAGGGCAGGACAACGAGATCGGCATGCCGGTGTACCTGCTGCCGATTGACATCGCGCGAGGCCTCTCTGTCGATGACACGCATGGTGGCACGCTCACCCTGCCGGAGCTTCCTGGTTTCTCGCTAACGATCGGAGCCGGTACCGCAACATTCCCGGGTGGCGGTCGGACTGGAACCGTCTCTGTGACGCTCGTCCATGCCGACAAAATGCCGATGGCACCGTCGGCCGGACAGCAACCGCGCTTTATCGTCACAATCCAACCGCCGGGTGTGCACTTTGACCCTCCGGCCGCGATTAGCTTTCCGAACGTCGACGGGCTCGCTCCCGGGCAGATTGCTGAGATGTTTTCGTTCGACCACGACCTCGGCCAGTTCGTTACGATCGGGACCGGCACCGTCAGTGAGGACGGTTCCACGCTCCGCTCCGACGTAGGTGTCGGCATCATCAAGGGCGGATGGCATGGGTCGAGCGAGGCGCCGACGACGGGCACTGCTGCGAAGTGCAATGAGTGCAAGGTCGCTTCTGCGGGAGCGTGCATCATCAATGCAGACAAGGCTGGAAAACCATGCAAAGACGATGGCGATCCCTGTACGGAGGATATCTGTACCGGTGGCAACTGCGTTCATAACCAGATTGTGGTACGCATCGGCGGAATCACGACGGAGACCCGTAACGTCTATGCCGACCATGACGATCCCTCGCGAACGCTGAGCGACGCGATTGCGCTCACAGCAGGACAGCCGATTTATTCAAATCCGACCGCTGGGGACCTCGTGGCATGGCGTGCGTTCATCGAGAATGTCTCCATGCGGGCACGAGTAACTCAATATAAGTGGACCGCGACTGGACCCGAGACGCACACTGGGCCTGCCGCCAGTGAGTGGCTCGTCGGAAACATGAACTGGAGACCTGGCACATACACGATTACTTGCGAGATCAAGTTTGACACCGGTTGCAAGAAAACGGCGACATACCAGCAGAAAGTGGGCATGCGAACGAATGATTACATTATCTTTGGAGTCATTACGCAAGCACTCCCCGAACCGGCGACGGATGTCTCGATCGCTACGAAAGCAGAATGGCACTGCCCGGGCATTAGTCTCGCGCTCGCATTTGCCACGACCTTTGGAGCGGAAACAGCGTTCAATGCACAAACCGTTGCGGGACAGGCGAATCCATTTTTTGTTCCCGAGGCGTGGCCAGACCGCCATTACGTCAATTATCGCCTGATTAACGCGACCTACGACACCGCGTTTACAGGTCCACTTAACTTAGATAAGCCGTGGGCAAATACTCTTAATCCCACGGCATTCGGTGTGAGCAGCTTGAATGGCTTCCGGCAGGCCATTCATGTCCAGTTTAAGTATCTGATCGACGATGGCGGCCACATCATGGCGACGCCCCAGCCGGTCGGCGAGGTGTATGCAAGGCCCGGCCAAACACCGGCGACATGTACTGACGCGATTGGCGGCCCCTTGTTTGGTTTCGTCGGCGAGGCTGCTCCAGACAATGAAAGGCTTGAGATCTATCCCGACCGGACTGGGTTCACCTATCTTATGAAAGTTCGCGCGGGCTCGCACGCACAGGACGGCTATCAGGCACTGAACCGGCGAGAGTTGCCGTATGTGTATTTCCGGGCACGATTTGAAGCCTACGATCCGACGCTTCGATCTCACGTTGAACTCGGCTCTGGCTCAAGTCCTGACGGTCCCACCGGTAACTATGATTACTCGCCCGTTCCTACTTTCTACGCGTATCAACGAATTTGGGAATCATTTGGCGCATATGATTCGACGCCTCTCCAGACGTTTCCGCTATACATGGATTTGGAGAAATTTCTAAATATTAGTAAACCGCTTGGCACGGGACAAATTTACCCTCCATAAGGCGCCTTAAATGAACGAACAAATCGATGTCATGAGAGCGGCCCGCTTTATAGGCCTCGGATTCTGCGCAGGATTGGTCTCGATCGCGGTGTGCGCAACCTTGGGTAAGCTCTGGCCCAACCAATTCTTTGCGGCGGTATATCTATTTGGGGCGCTCATCGCGCCGGTCGTCTTGTGTGCCATGTATCCTCTA
>Ga0070692_10000195_pt1 | contig 16176 bp, 20 predicted proteins | sample KBSK1102metaG_FD_64675 | JGI IMG/M metagenome (GOLD analysis project Ga0070692, IMG submission 64675) | Corn, switchgrass and miscanthus rhizosphere microbial communities from Kellogg Biological Station, Michigan, USA - KBS K1-10-2 metaG | ecosystem: Host-associated > Plants > Roots >...
TGCTTCGCAACTAAACCCCCTGCCCTCTACAAAAACGAGCCGCTGCAAGCGGCTCAGTCTTTGTTTTATTTAAAAATAAAATTTACTTTCCCAATGCCTTCTTAACCTTCTCGACAACCTTCTTAAACTCAGCCGGAGCGTTGATCGAAAGGTCGGCGAGAACTTTGCGATTCAAAGTGATCTCAGCCTTGTTCAGGCCGTAAATGAAGTCTTTGTAAGGCATATCGTACTGGCGAACAGCGGCGTTAATCTGAACGATCCACATGCCGCGCATATCGCGCTTTTTGTTGCGACGATCGCGGTAGGCATACTGGCCGGCCTTGATAAAGGCCTGTTTGGCCTGGCGATAGAGCTTACTTCGACCAAGCTTGTAGCCCTTGGTCGCCTGCAAAATCTTTTTGTGACGTTTCTTAACTTGAATCGCGCGTTTAACTCTGGCCATCTTTGATTACCTCGAAATTAACTTAATTAACTTTTTAGCGGCACCACCGATGATAACCTGGGTGTGAGTGGAGTTTTGCTTAGCTCGCTTAGACTTAAAACGCGCTCGGTGAGCGACCGACATTTTGCGGACCACTAATTTACCAGTACCGCTGACGCGAACAATTCGTTTCTGACTAGATTTGTGGGTTTTAAGTTTGGGCATTGTATTTAATTAGCAGGCTCCGGTGCGGGCGCTTTAATGTGTTTGGCTGGCTTAACGATAGCCTGAACTCTCTTCTCGACCTGGCTGATCGGCTGCTCCCAGTCGCCACCGCTCATCTCCATAAACTTCTGGAGGACGGTTTTGGCTTTATCGGGAAAGATATTTTCTCGGCCACGGAGCAGGATGAAAATTCGAACCAGATTGCCTTCAGCCAGAAACTGCCTGGCTCGGGTGGCTTTGGTCTCTAGGTCGTGATCATTAATCCGAAAACTCAGACGCATCTCCTTGAGCTGGCCGGTTTTCTTGGTGCCACGGGTCTGCTTTTCTTGCTGATAGCGGAACTTGTTGTAGTCCAAGATCTTGGCAATCGGCGGCGTGGCATTAACGTTAATCAAGACCAGGTCCAGCTCGTACTGGCTAGCCAGGTAGCGGGCTTGGTCGGTCGAAACGCTACCAGCGGAGCGGCCGTCTGGCATAATCAAGTGAACCAATGGAACGGCGATCTCCTCGTTGACGAGTAGCTTACGCTCCAAATTGACTCCTCTTGAATATGACCGAACAAGAAATTCGGTTAAAGTGCATCCTGGACCGGGAACGAAATGTAAGGCATTTCTTAGAGAATACTACCACGTTTGGTGATCACTTTCAAGGAGTTTGGGTGGAAGCGAAGTTGTAACGGCGTTTTAGCGATTGGTTGGCGGCCGATCATTAAAGCCAGCTCCGGGTCAGTCACTAAACGGATACTTTTGCCGTGAAGCAAGCTCTCGGACTTAACGGTCGTCCCACCAGAAGTGAACAAACCAAGGATCTTTTTCTGCTCGACCAAGTGGCTGCTCTCAATTTTGATCTCGGCGTTTCGAGTAATGGTTAATTTATTAAAATAGGCGTAACCGCGAAGTTTGCCGTCGATAACCAGGTTGACTTTAGCCAGTTTCGGCGGCGTAATAACAGCGTCAAGAAAAATTAGGGTCTCGGGTTCGCCGATAGTGGTATTGAAAGTGCTCAGCCGACGAAACTTCAAAAACTCGGCGGCCGTGCGCATATTATTGGTTCCGATAATCTCAGAAATCTGATCGGCCTCGCCGATCGGGATAACGCCCAAAACTGCCTGGCCGATAATCGCCTGGGCGATATTATTAACGAAAGCGTCGCCGCCGACGGCCACGACGGTACCGTAGCCACGTTCCAAACCCATCATCGTTAACTCCTCGGGTGTGCGAGCAGGGCTCGCCGCCACCATCTCGCCAGCGATGCCGAGATTAGTTAAGAGATCACGCAATTTTTGGTAGGTTTGACGAACCGCCCGGGAAGTCGGCGGCTCCAAAATATAGTAGTACATAGCGATTAAGGTTCCGGGTAGCTACCAGCGAGCATCCCGGCGCTACTCTTCGTCTGGAGTCAGTGTTTCGTCGGCCGGCTCGCTCGCGTCTTCGGTTGGTTCGCCTTCACCGTCTACTTCGGGCTCGACCTCGGAGTCTTCACCTGTTGGCATCTCCGTTTTACCAACTAAAATCGCCCCCGAGTGGATAACGAGATTCTTGGTGTTGATACTACCAAAAACCTTACCGGTTTCGAGCAACTCAAGTTTTTCCCCGGCTGTAATCGAGCCGCGAACGACGCCGGCGATCGTCACTAATTCGCCCTTAACCGGTCCTTTAACCTGAGCCGTTTGGCCGATTGTCACCGACTTCTCCGAGATAACTTCACCTTCGACCATCCCGAAAACCGAGATGTCGTTCTGATCTTTCAACGTGCCTGATAAGGACACGTTCACCCCAACTGTTGTTCCTGGTCCGTTTGTTTCCATTACTCCTTTCAACTTACACCTCCTTAATAACTTATACTCTCGCTCTGGCTGGTCGGCGAAAAGTTGGGTCAGGCACTTTCGGTACCCCGATCCCGTGTCGGAATCAATTTTTCGCCCACAGCGTTCCTTCACTTGTTGTAGCCAATCGCCACCCAATTGCAAGACCCCGACACCACCGCTAGTGGAAATCCCAACTACCAAAAACCAAAGTCCAAACTGATCGCACCTATAAAATCCCAATATCAAAAGGTCAAAACGCGGTTAGAACTGCCGCAAGCCGCCCGTCGAGGCTTGCATTGTTACTCACAAATGCGATATACTAGCCGACAGCACGGAGTATGCAAATGAATCCACTCCCAGCGTCAACAGATGAAAAATAACTCACCATCGGCAGATCAGGCGGGTAGTATCAAGATTGTTGGGACACGAACCCACAATCTTAAGAATCTCAGCGTTGATATCCCCAAGAACCAAATTACGATCATTACCGGCCTGTCAGGGTCTGGCAAATCGTCGCTGGCTTTTGATACCATCTTTGCTGAAGGCCAACGTCGCTACGTCGAGAGCCTATCCTCTTACGTCAGCCAATTTTTGAGCGATATCGAGCGGCCGGATTTTGATTACATCGAAGGGCTATCACCAGCCATCGCCATCGACCAAAAAACCGCTTCTCGTAACCCCCGCTCAACCGTTGCTACCGCCACCGAGATCTACGACTTCTTGCGTTTGCTCTTCTCTCGGGCCGGAACGCCGTTTTGCCCCAAGTGCGGTATCGCCATCAAACCACAGACGGTCGAGTCGATCGCTCGACTGATTATGCGCGAGTTTGTTGAAGCCGAAAACTTGAAAGTTCGCCTTTTTGCCATCGCCGTCCAAAACCGCAAGGGCGAGCACAAATACCACCTCAAACAGGCCAAAAAAGCCGGGGTGATTCGGGTTCGTTTTGACGGTACCGAGATGGATATCGATGAGGCGCTGGCCTTAACGATCGACAAAAATAAGCGTCACACCCTTGAACTACTGGTGGGCACAGTCGATTTTCCGGTTTCCAACGAACAATCCGAGGCGATCGCCCACGTCGAGCTACTTAAGCTGGTCGATAAAGCCCTCAAGCTTGGCGGCGGTTTGATGCTGGCTGTCGATTTAGCGGCGACCAAAGAGCGTTTCTACTCGCAGCGTTACGCCTGTAGCCAGTGCGGCTGGCAGTTCCCGGACATCGAGCCGCGACTTTTTTCCTTTAATAACCCCGAGGGCGCCTGCCAGACCTGCCAAGGTTTAGGCCTGCAGATGGTGGCCGATAAAGATCTGGTTATCCCCAACCCCCGCTTAACCTTGGCCGAGGGCGCGATCCGCCCCTGGAGCCGAACAACCAGTCACTCTAATTGGTACCAAAAAACTTTGAATACTTTGGCGGCCAAGTACCAGTTTAGTCTCGACACCCCGGTCGGCGAGCTACCGGAAGCCACTTTGAATATCATTCTTCACGGTGAGCCCGGGGCGGGTAACGGCGATCCCGAGCTTTTTGAAGGTGTGTTGCCTAATTTGGAGCGCCGTTACCGCGAAACCGACTCCGATTACCTCAAAAACGAGATTGAGAAGTATATGCTCGAAAAGGTCTGTCAGACTTGCCACGGCCAACGGCTGCGGATTGAGGTTCTGTCGATCAAAATTCAAGACAAAAATATTATCGACGTCACCAGCCTCAACATCGCTCAGGCCTCGGAGTTCTTTGAAACCCTTAAGGCCACTTTCCGCGATAGCAATCACAAGAAAATCGCTGAGCCGATCATTAAAGAAGTTAACGAACGTCTCCATTACCTGCTCGAAGTCGGCTTGGGCTACGTTACCTTAGACCGAACCACTTCAACTTTGGCCGGTGGCGAAGCCCAGCGGGTGCGCCTGGCCACTCAGCTTGGCTCCGGTTTAACTGGCGTTATTTATATCCTTGATGAGCCGTCGATCGGCTTGCACGCTCGCGACCACGCTAAACTACTTAAAACGATCAAGGAATTAAAAGAGCGCGGCAACACTGTTATCGTCGTCGAACATGACAAAGACACGATGCTGATCGCCGATCATATTATCGATATGGGCCCGGGCGCTGGCGAACAAGGCGGCGAAATTATCGCCGAAGGCACACCGGATGAGATCAAAAAAGACCCCAAATCCTTAACCGGCGCCTATCTCTCCGGTAAGAAAAAGGTTGAGCTGCCTGGCCACCGCCACGATCACGAAACGGCGGCGCTGGAGATCAAAAATGCCACCGGCAATAATCTGAAGAAGGTTTCAGTTAAAATCCCGCTCAACCGCCTAATTTGTATTACCGGCGTTTCTGGCTCGGGTAAATCGACGCTCATCGAAGACACTCTGGCCGTCGCTTTAGAGCATCATTTTCACAGCTCCCAGCCGGAAGCAGCGCCGCACGAGGCGATCACTGGCGTCGAGCACATCGACAATATTATCAATGTCGACCAGACCGCCATCGGCCGAACGCCCCGATCTAACCCAGCCACTTACACCGGTGCCCTCGGCCCGATTCGGGAATTGTTCGCCAACACCACCGAGGCCCAGCAACGGGGCTACGACCCGTCTCGTTTTAGTTTCAACCTTCGCGGCGGTCGCTGCGAAAACTGCCGGGGCGACGGTCAGATGAAAATTGAGATGAATTTCTTGCCCGATGTTTACGTCCCTTGCACCGAGTGCCGCGGCAAGCGCTACAACGTCGAAACCTTGGAGATTAGATATCAGGACAAAGACATCAGCGATGTCCTCGAGATGACCATCGACGAAGCCCTGGAGTTCTTCGCCGATCAAGAGGAAGTCAACGAAAAGCTGTCGGTTCTCAAGGCTGTTGGCTTGGGTTATATGCGCCTCGGCCAACCAGCAACAACTCTATCCGGCGGCGAGGCCCAGCGAATTAAACTAGCGACCGAGCTAGCCAAGCGGGAAACCGGCAAAACCTTATATATTTTGGATGAGCCGACGACTGGCCTGCACTTCGAAGACATCCAGCGCTTACTCAAAGTTCTTTATCAGCTGGTCGATAAAGGTAATACTGTCATTATTATCGAGCATAATTTAGACGTTATTCGCTGCGCCGACTGGGTGATCGACTTGGGTCCGGACGGCGGCGACGGCGGTGGTGAGATTGTCGCCGAGGGTACGCCGGAGGATATTATGAAGAATGCCAAGTCGATTACCGGCCAGTACCTGGCCGCCAACGTCTAAGTCGCCGAATCAACCCGATTTTAATCTTGTCGGCCAGTTAAGAGCGCTGGGCTACCAGCGCATCGTCGGTATCGACGAAGTCGGTCGCGGCGCTATCGCCGGCCCGTTGGTAGTGGCGGCTGTTGAGATTAATTTTAAAATTGTTGGTGTTAACGACTCGAAATTAATTTTGAACCCGAAACGCCGAACATTAGCCGAACAAATTCACCGTCAGGCCAGCCAAATCTCTTTTGGACTGGTTTCCAATGCTGAAATTGATCGACTCGGCTTGAGCGCCGCGCAAAGGTTAGCGTATGACCGGGCGCTGACCAACATCAAAGCTGACTTAATTCTGACCGATAACTATCCCCTCCTAGGGGGTCATTATTGCCGGGCGATCAAAGGCGACCGGCTTTTTTACCCAACGGCAGCGGCATCGATTGTTGCTAAAGTTTACCGAGACCAACTGATGCGGGTGTATCACCAGTTTCATCCTGGCTACGGCTGGGTCACTAACGTCGGCTACGGCACGGTCGAACATCGAGCCGCGCTTGCCGATATGGGCCGTTGCTCACTCCATCGCTTAACGTTTGGCTAAAAAAAAGGGGGTGTGCGGCTTAGGCACTGCACACCCTGAGAGGAGCTGAGAACGGAGCTGATAGCTCTCGTTCTATGTCCGATCCGCTACCCTTTCTATCCGGGTAGTCTTCATTTCTTGCCTTCAGTATACACTTTTTGTCAATTCTTCCAATCTCACTATCAAAACAAGCTCCGGCCGACGATTAGGGAAGCGGCTCCTTTCTCATTGACCTCGAGCCCGAATTATGCTAAATTTAACCCGAAATCAAAGCAATCGCGTTATGTTTTTTAACATGATGAGGAAAGTCCGGGCACCATAGAGACGCGCTCCAGCTAACGGCTGGCGAGTGCAAACTCAGGGAAAGTGGCACAGAAACAAAACCGCCAATGTCCGGCTCAGTTAGGAGGAGATTATGGCAAATTTCTTATTCAGGCCCACCGGTATCTCGACAGACGGTAGGACAAGAGTCTTCCCATCGTTGGTGATTGAAGCTCCAAGTTCACAAAGCGCCAACAAAATGATAACAGAGCGTATGAAAAATCGTTGCGTTGCTAATGCTCTCAGATGTGGGTTTGATGAAGTCAGACTTGAGCTTGTTGAGTTAAAGGTTTGCTCGTCAGAGACGCGCAAAACTGGACGTTTCCGGGCGAGCTAGACTCGCCCACTCCTAACTGAGTCGGAACAGGCAAGGGTGAAAAGAGTGCGGTAAGAGCGCACAGCACAGCCAGTAATGGCTTGTGAAGGCTAAACCCAGCGTGGTGCAAGACGACCGGATCTTTATTTCTGCAAGTTATTCGTCCCCTAAAGGGATTATTAGCTCCTTTGTGTCTCACAATAGAAATAAAGAAGTCGTCGCATGAGTCGGCCTAACGCCCTCAAAAGCGTGGCAGACCGAATTGCCTAATGCGTTTAAACGCATTAGATAGTTAGATAGATGATTGCTAGATCCGCCTTCGCCCTTTGGGCTACGGCGAGATTATACAGAACCCGGCTTACTGATTTCCGAAAAGAGCTCCGCAAGGAGCTCTTTTTCGTGAATTCAGGCGAGAACCTTGTTCGAGCGATGGTTTCCAACATTACCCCCGCAAGGGGGTTTTGTTGTAGCTGACAGGAAGCCTCTTTCAAGGTAAAATATGTTAGTGCTACTCCCGGGTCGTCTAGCGGTAGGACGCTGGGTTTTGGTCCCAGAAATCCTTGGTTCGAATCCAAGCCCGGGAACAAAGGAAAGGCCACTTCAGTGGTTTTTTCTTTGTTCTTGGTAGGGACCGAGTCTTTGGGTTCGACTTCGAGCAAGCGATCGCGGCGAGAAGGTGAGCGCAGCGAACGGTCCAAGCCCGGGAACAAACCTCTAGCATTCCCTGTCCGCTCCAGATCTTTAACTGTTAAAATAGAAATATGGACATCAAGCTCTCCGAGTTGCCCAACATTGCCGCCAAAATCCTGAGTAAATTGGTGCCGGGCGATATTCTGGCCCTATCTGGCCCGCTAGCCAGCGGCAAAACGACCTTAACTGCCCAAATCCTCAAAACGATGGGCTACACCGGCCGCGTCACAAGCCCCACATTTGTCTTAGAAAAGCATTACCCGGTTAAATATTATGGTTTTCGAGCCGTGACTCACTTAGACTTCTATCGTCTCAAGCCAACCGAGTTAACAACTTTCGGCTGGCAGGAATACCTCGGCGATGAGAATTCTTTAACGATCATCGAATGGCCGGAGATCGGCCAAGAACATTTGCCAAAAGAAACGAAGCTAATCACAATCGAGATTATTGATGACCAAACCCGCCACCTCACCTTTTCAGACAATTTTGGTTTTTGACACGACGCTACGCGACCAAACGACCGTGGCGTTGGTGCGCCAGGGCAAAGTCAAGATTTTAGCCGCGCCGGTTCGGGCTCAAGACCTCCAACGCTTAACCACGGAGCTACTGACTAGCCAGAAATTAACGATCGATCAAATCGACGCCGTTGCCGTTTTGAACGGCCCCGGCTCGTACACTGGGGTACGGATCGGCATCGCCGCTGCCAACACTCTCGGCTGGCTGGCTCATAAACCAATTATCGAGCTAAACGGTGATAATATCGACCAAGCGCTCAAAAGTCTCCTAGACCACCACCCCAAAACCACTCGTCAGGCCGAAGCTCGCTACTAGGTTTGGTTTAAAAGTTATGGTAAATTGTGATTACCAATGCTTTTTCGCCGCCAAAAAGTCGTCGTCCAACAACCTTCGAGCGACCCAATTGTTGGCCGAATTTATTCAGCACCCTCCACCCAGCCACCGGTTGACCAGATGACCCGCAAGCACTCCCGCGGTTTGAAGCTTTTCATTTGGGGGTTAGTTATTTTGATTCTCGGCTCAGTTTCCTGGGTGACGGTCGCCGGTATGATCGCTTTTCGAAACATCTCCGCTAAGAACTCTGGCGATCAATCGTCTTTCTTTCGTTACAACGGTGACATTCCGCCCGACCAACTCCTGGGCGAGGGCGATAGCCGGATTAATATTTTGTCGCTGGGGATTGACGCGGCCGCCGGCCTAACTGACTCAATCCAGGTCATCTCGATCGATCCGGTTAATAAAACCCTGTCGATGCTAGCGGTGCCACGAGATCTCTACGTTATGAACACCGCCGAGAATCGCAAAACCAAAATTAACGAAGTCTACAATTCCGGCCTGACCAGCTGTCTCAATAAAAAGCCGGCTTGCGATCCGAACGTCGACGCCGGTGGCGAACTGATGAAAAAAACCGTTTCTAACCTGCTGGGCATTAAAATTAGCTACTTCACCAAAATCGATTTCGACGGCGTCAAAAAGATCGTTGACACCCTCGGCGGCATTCAAGTTAACGTCGATAAGCCGATCCTAGATCCGTTCTATCCGACCCCGAGCGGCGGTTATCAAACCTTCCGTATCGCCGCCGGTTTGCAGACGATGAACGGCGAGACCGCCCTCAAATACTCCCGCAGTCGAGAGACGACCAGCGACTTTGATCGGGCTCGGCGCCAACAGCAAGTGATCAGTGCTATCCGCCAGAAGGGATTGAAGCTCGATATCTTGGCCAATCCCAAAAAAGTCACCGACGTTATCAATACCGTTGGCCATAACTTCAAAACCGACCTGCAAAGCAACGAGCTTTACGCCGTTTTGCGGCTTGTCACCCAGATCGACTCAGCCAAGACGACAACCAAAGTACTCGATGACGCGCCGGATGGACCGCTCAAGGCCTCAACCAGCCCAACCGGCCAGTTCATTCTCGTACCCAAGGCCGGTGACAACGACTGGTCTGATGTTCAATTCATCACTGAAACCGTTATGCCTGAGCCATACCTGATTAAAGAGTCGGCCCATCTCCAGATCGTCAACGCCACTGGCCGTAAGACCGCCGGAATTGACCTAAAAAGGAAGCTGACCGCCCTGGGCTACGTCGTCATTGATGTCGTTGAGGCCAAAACGATCGATAAAAGCTCAACAATCAGTTACGCCACTAATAAACCTTATACTCTGGCCTTGCTCAAGCGCCGTTTTGGACTTAACCCGGCCAGTAGCAAAAGCTTGCCGGTGGGGACAGACATCATCTTTACTATCGGTAGCAGCTTCACGCTGAAGTAATGGTTTTTTTCGGTCGCCTGCCGAAATCCCTCATCGCCTTTTGGCTGATTCAAGTCGCCGCCGTTATCGTCCTCTGGAACTTCTTGCCAACACCATTGACCGGTGACTTAATGATCTTGCTGATCGCTATCAATAGCGCCTTGCTTTACCTCCGTCAGTTTGAGCTGCCCATTTTCAGCAACGTCGCCTTGATCTTAGCTCTCGCTCATTTCTGGATGGGCAACGGCTTTCTCAGTCCGGTCGCGGCTTCGGCTTTAATATTTGTTGGTATCGCTATCACCGGCCTGATTGCTCAGAGCCTCGATACTCGCCAAACCGCCCGGGGAACCGACGATCAGACGCCAGAAATAATTGGGGTGATGAGCCGAGAGAACCTCCGGGCCTGGTTCTTGATTGGACTATTCACCGCCGAGATCGCCTCGTTAGCAGAGTTCTGGCCAATTACCTACCTCCAGAAATCAATCCTCTGCTTGGCTATCTTTTACCTAGTCTGGCAGCTTTGGCAGGTAATAGGTGCCGCTCGAAAACCGATCTTTCTTCATTTTATCTTTGCTGGCCTGGCTGTTATGGTAGTAGTAGCAAACATAGTATGGACAACTTGGCCCGGCTTAAAAACATTTTAGATTCCAGCCTCGAAATTGCCTCGAAAGTGGCTCGGTTGGCGGTGAACACCTATCAAAAGGCTTGGCTGTGGCTCCACACCCGGGTGCCGATCTTGGGCGCTTTGGTCAGGCGGCACGTCAAGAATCCTTCGACCGTCTTTATTGACGCCGCTATCGCTGTTCTGGTTGCTTATATTATTTTTGGCGTTGTTGGATTTGTCCAAATCTACCCCAAAAAAGCCGAGACGCCGTTGGCTAATAATTTAAGCGAGCTCTACCCGTTTCCGGCCGCTAAAGTTGACGCCACTCTCGTTTGGTCTCACGAGTTTTTAGTTCGCCTCAAGTTTCTCAACACCTTTAGTAGCCAAGCTCCAAGTGACGCCTCCAGCAAACCACCGACAGATAAAGAACTGCGTTCAAGAGTACTCGAAGGGCTAATAGAAGATCGGGTCATCTACCTTGAGGCCAAACGGCTCCATATTAGCGTCACCAGCGCCGAGCTCTCCGACGCTTTTGCGAAGCAGGGCAAGCCGGATGAAGTTGCCGCTAAAATCAAACAGCTTTATGGGATGACATTGGTCGAATTCAAACAGATCCTGGCTGAGCAGCTACTCAGGGAAAAAGTTAAAAACGTCGTCCTAGCTCGAACGAAGATTCGCCATATTTTGACGCTTGATCTGCCCTCAGCCCAGCAAGCCAAAAAAGAGATCAGCGGCGGCAAAGATTTCGCCGATGTCGTCAAAGAGTTTAGCCAGGACAGTAAATCCGTCCCCAACGGCGGTGATTTGGGCTACTGGCGCAAAGGCGAGCTAGCAGCTCAAGTCTCTCCCAGCGTTGAGGACGCCGTCGCCAAACTCGCTGTCAATCAAGTTTCTGATCCGATTCAGACGCAATTTGGTTTTCAGATCATCCAGGTCACGGACAGAACTAGTGGCGCCGACCAAACTTACGACGAGTGGTACAAAGATACTCTTGCCAAACACTCCGTTCGACGTTGGATTAAGATTTAATTGGCGCAGCCGACCGGATTCGAACCGGCGATCTCCTCCGTGACAGGGAGGCGCTTTAAACCAGGCTAAGCTACGGCTGCAATATTACTAGCGGTGCTTAGCCTGGCTTGCGTCTCGCGGATAAACCGCTCGTCGTAAACCGATCTAAGCTACGGCTGCAATAAAGCTATTTTCTCAGAGTTAGTCGAGAAAATCCAGAAGAACATCGCGTGATTGAATTTGATTTGACAATTACGGCATTTCTCGGCAGGCTAGATTAATCAATATCCGTCGATATTGCTAATAAAAATAGCTAAACAAAGGAGTAAAAATGGATAACGAAAAAACACCCGCTTCTGAGCCAGTCACCCCGCCCGCCGCTGCTGACAAACCGATGGCCGACGCCCCGGGCCAGCAACCCATGAAGACTGATGACAGCTACAGCAAGCCGGCTGGTGGTTACGGCCAAAAAGGCGGCTGGAAGAAATGGGCTTTGATCTACCTCGTTATCGCCGTCGTTGTCTACGGCGTTATTTACTACTTCATTAAACACAACGGCGCCAGCACTGGTACCGGCAGCCTCGGCTACTAATAGCCAAAAAAATATGGCGGGCGACTGGCAAGTAACGATTAAGGTCGTCCCCAAATCGCGGTCGTTGCGCTTGCGGGTGATGCCTAGCGGCGCCGTTGTCGTGACGGCGCCGCGCTTTACCCCCCGTTTCGCCATCGACCAGTTTGTTCGGGAACATGAGGATTGGATTACGGAGAAGCACAGCGCCATCGTCACTAATTTAAACTCGCTGACAGCCGAGCGGGAAAAGCTCTTTTTTCGTGGCCAAGAGTACAATTTTCGCTTGGCCGTTAACGCTCGCCAGCCCGGCGTCGCCCTTGACGACAAAGCCCTAACCGTCACCACTCCCGACGAGGCTCACTCGACCGTCCGGGCAATTCTAGAAAAATGGTACCGAAAAGAGGCCGAAAAATATTTTAAAGCTCGAGTGCCACTACTAGCTGACCTAATTAACCGCGACATTACTCACGTCTCCATCCGCTCCCAGCGGACTCGCTGGGGCTCCTGCTCGAGCCGCAACACCATTTCACTAAATTGGCGGTTGATTATGGCGCCGGACCCGGTTTCTGACTACGTTATTTATCACGAGCTGGCTCACTTAACCCAAATGAATCACTCCCGGGCTTTCTGGAAATTAGTCGAAGATTACCACCCCAAATACCAAGAAGCCGAACGCTGGCTCAAAGACCACCAACAACTTCTGCAATTTTAGGCCGCTCCGAAGCTAGGTTGAGGTAAAACAGACCGGCGGCTACAGCTGTCAACAGGTGCCAAAAGGCGTGGCCTTGCCAGAAACTGGTCGGATTGCACCAGATACCCCGGACATCGAGCTGCCAGATCAAATATCCCGCCAGAAGCGATAAGAGCGCCCAGCCAAAGTGAGCGATTTTGATCGAGTAGCGGTGCGAGATATAAATGATCAGCTCCAGACCGATGACGGCCAGAATCAAAAAGGCGAAAGTATAGTCGGTGATCGGTCCGGGCAGCGAGGCGATATAAGTAAGCGGAATGTTGGCCAACACCAATAAAGCGATCTGCCAAGCTGACTTGAAGGAGGTCAGCCGCGAGAGGCCGTAGAGAATCAAGAATGAGGCCAGCAGAAACATACTTTCGACGTCGGCCGTGCCGCCAGCATGCGACAAAGTGGCGTGATTCCAAAAAGAGGTCAAGCCGATCAGGGCAACAATAACGGCGTAGAGATAGCCCCATTTGGCCGCGAACGGACTAGTTAGCTTTCGCTTGGAAATATCCCAAACAATGAGGATAGTCACGATAACAAAAAAACCGTTCGACCATGAATCAATTGGCTGGGCAATACCGACTGGTCGAACCAGCTCACAAAACCGACTCGCTCGGGACACAAAATCCATTGATTACTATTGTAAAGACTTCTGATCTAAGAAGAAGTCCCAGCCGTTTAAAGCTGGGACGAAATACCTGGATCAAGGCTACCGGTATTGAGCGACTTTCGAAGCCACCCCCTCAAAGACAATGGCCGCCTCCTTAGTCTGGCTGGCTAAGGTTGGGGGCATAGGGAACCCCGCTCTAGCCAAGAGGGCTACCGCGAGTAAGCTGTAGAGACTGGCCATCAGAGCAGCTTTTAGGCTCTGGTTGCCTCGTCGGATGACAGAGCCAGAAGAGCCACGAATCGAGTTGACGATCGGCTGAGCGGCCCAACTATAGTTATCGGCTCCGCCCGTTTGTTGCTGTACGATAGCCAGGGACGAGAGCGTCCAGTTGACGGTGGGGACCGCCAACTCAGGGTTGAGTAGGCGGATAGCTTCGTTGATCATTAACACCGCCCGATCTAAATGCTCTATACCCAGAACAGTGACGGGCTTACCCTCAGACCAATCCTTGAAAACGCCAGAGATTGACTGGCTCACCCTCCATTTCTCCCCGGTGGGCTGGGCTAGCACATTCGAATGACTTTGTGCCATCGTTACCTCCTATTTGTCATGGAACGACGGAGCCATCTTACCAACGACCCCAAGCATAAGCAATCGAAAATCTAGACGTTAAAAAGAAACTCGACAACATCACCGTCCTGGACAACGTAATCTTTACCTTCGCTACGCATCTTGCCGGCGTCTTTGATCGCTTTTTCTGAGCCGTATTTTTCTAAATCGGTGACATCGTAAATCTGGGCCCGGATAAAACCTTTTTCAAAATCAGTGTGAATTTTGCCGGCGGCTTGAGGGGCTTTGGCGCCCTTGGTAATCGTCCAAGCGTGGGCTTCGGTCGGTCCGGCAGTAAAAAAAGTGATTAAGCCCAAGAGTTGGTAGCCAGCCTGAATGACTTCGTTCAAGCCCGATTTCAGGCCCAGTTCGATCCGGTACTCTTCTTGCTCAGCTGCTGGTAAGTCCACCACTTCTTGTTCAGCTTTGACGTTAACGGCGATAACTTTTGCCCCCTCGCTCTCAGCATGCTTAGTAATGGCAGTAACCTCGGCGGCGGAGTCACTGACGTTGGCGATATAAAGCAGCGGCTTAGCAGTGAGAAATTGAAAAGCCGCTAGTTCGGCGGCCAGTTCCGGATTAGTTCGCAGCGGCTGATCGTTATTGATTAATTCGATCGCCGCCTCCAATTTAGGTTTAAGAGCGATCGCTTCCTTGTCCTGCTTTTTAATTCGCTCCGTTACCTGGGCTAGGGCTTTGGTGGCTTGTTCCAGATCGGCGATAAGCAGCTCGGTGTTAATGGTGGAGATATCATCATCAGGGTCAACTTTACCGGCGACGTGGATAACGCCGGCGTCGTCGAAAACCCGGACAACTTCGGCGATAGCGTCAACCGACCGGATGTGGCTTAAGAATTTATTTCCGAGACCTTCGCCTTGGGCAGCACCTTTGACCAAACCGGCGATATCGACAAACTTAATTGTTGCCGGCACAGTTTTGGCCGACAAAAAGGTTTTTGTCAGAAATTCCAACCGGTCGTCCGGAACGCTGACGACGCCGACGTTGGGTTCGATGGTGGTGAACGGAAAATTACTGGCCGCTGCGCCAGCTTTGGTTAAAGCATTAAAAAGTGAGGATTTGCCGACGTTAGGTAAACCGACGATACCAATCTCCATTTCGTTATTTTACCCGGAAGAAATCAAAAAGTCAGGCTTGACACTGGCCAGTAACGGCCGTACAAGAAAGATGTACCTAGAAATTATGATCGTGTTTGGGTGAAGGCCGTGGAATTCGGCCGCTGTGCCGCAACGGTTTACCTCGAACCTGTCGAGAGGTTATAGTCCGGTCCCCATCTGACGGTTTCGTTTCCGAGCAGAAATTATTAATAATATCTCGCGCTCGGCTCGTTCGAACTTAGAACGAAGTGACAAGCGGGATTTTTTGAAAGGAAGAGATGAAAAAAATCAATCAGCGACCGACTTGGATATACGTGTTAGGGGTAATTATTCTAGCTTTCGGACTATTTTTAATCGTTCCTGATCGTAATTTGTGTAATCCTAAAAACGCTATCGATCAGCTCGAGGCCAAATGCGTCGTCAGTTACCAGGGAGTTGATGGTCAGAACGCTTTGGCGCTACTAAAAAGCGGCCACAAGGTTGAAACCCAAAAATTTAGTTTCGGCGAACTAGTAACGTCGATCGACGGCGTTAAAGCGCCAGCGACAGATTTTTGGGCTTTTAGCGTCAATGGCAAGCTGGCCGACGTTGGAGCTGGCGACTACCAGACTAAATCAACCGACACCCTTACCTGGCAGTTGGAGAAGGTTCAGTAGATTATCTCTTGACTCATCTCGATGCGAGTGAGAGGCTGAGGATTATGGATCCCCGACACCACCAGGGTCTAAGCGATCTCTTTTGGGCTGGCTCAATCGTCGCTATCTTAGCCGTCGCTGGTGTGAGCGGCTGGTGGTACAGCGGCCATCGAAACAACCCTGCAACAAACACTGTTGCTACCACCGCTCCGGCTGTCACTGCCCCAACCGATCCCGTTTTATCGGCATCAACTGACATTCAGGCAGCCGTTACAGATATCGACAGTCAACTGGCGACAATTAGTACTGATATTAATTCCTCTAACGATGATGCGCCGACTTTTTAGCTTTTTGGTCGTTTTGGGTTTGCTGGCCCTAATCACTGTGCCGGTTTTGGCTAAGGCCGACGACGCTAGCTCTGTTACTGGCTCGGTTAAAGCCAAGGAGCAGCAAGCT
>Ga0070692_10000201_pt1 | contig 16068 bp, 11 predicted proteins | sample KBSK1102metaG_FD_64675 | JGI IMG/M metagenome (GOLD analysis project Ga0070692, IMG submission 64675) | Corn, switchgrass and miscanthus rhizosphere microbial communities from Kellogg Biological Station, Michigan, USA - KBS K1-10-2 metaG | ecosystem: Host-associated > Plants > Roots >...
ACGTCTACCGCGGGGCCCTGGAGGCGCTTGCGCCCCACGCGGGCCGGGCGTCGTTCCCGGTGGCCATCCTGGGGGGCGCCCCGGACGCCGCCCCTCCCGGGTGGCACGAGGACGCGTTCGCCGCTCTCGGGCGGCCGCCCCAGCCGGGTGAGATCCTCGCCACCCTGGCCGCCCTCACGAGGATGGCGTTCTACCGCCGCTACCGGGACCTGGTCCACGACCTCAGCCAGCCGGTGACCACGCTGCACGCCCTGAGCCGCGGACTGGCGAAGATCCCGGTCGCCGACGAGGCCTCACGCCGCACGGTCGACAGGCTGGTGCAGGAGGCGGAGCGGCTGATGACCCTGCTGGAGAACTTCCAGAGGTCCGCTACTTCCTGAGCAGCCCCTTCAGGTTCATGTTCCGCACCAGGCGGTGCAGATAGTTCGGGTGCACGTCAAGAAGGCGTGCCGTTTCGACGTAGTTCCCGCCCGCCTCCTTGAACGCCTTCAGGATGATGTCCTTCTTCGCCTCGAGGATCGCCTCGTGGTAGCGGCTCGCGGCCGGTCCCGCGGCGGGGGCGGCCTCGAGGACGCTCTCCGGCAGGTCCTCGGGCCTCAGGACCTCGCTGGAGCCCAGGACGACGGCGCGCTCGATGGCGTTCTCCAGCTCGCGCACGTTCCCCGGCCAGGCGCAGGCCATGAGCGCGTCGATCGCCTCCTGGGTGAACCCGACGATGTGGCGATTGCAGCGGGCGGCGTACTTCGAGGCGAAGTACCGGGCGAGGAGCGGGATGTCGTCGCGCCGGGCGGCCAAAGACGGCATCTCGAGGGCGGCGACGTTGATGCGGTAGAACAGGTCCTCGCGGAACGTCCCGGCGCGGGTCATCTCCTTCAGATCGCGGTTCGTGGCCGCGATCACCCTCACATCCACCTTGATCGGCCGCGTCCCCCCGACCCGCTCGAACTCCTGCTCCTGGAGCACCCGCAGGAGCTTCGCCTGGAGCGCCGGCGTCATCTCGCCGATCTCGTCCAGGAAGACGGTCCCGCCGTTCGCCACCTCGAGCCTGCCGGGCTTCTGGGCCACCGCGCCGGTGAACGCCCCGCGCTCGTGCCCGAACAGCTCGCTCTCGAGAAGCGACTCCGCCAGGGCGGCGCAGTTGATCGCCACGAACGGCTTCTTCGCCCGCGGCCCGTTCTGGTGGATGGCGCGCGCCACGAGCTCCTTGCCGGTGCCGCTCTCGCCGGTGATCAGGATGGTCGTGCGGGCGGGCGCCACCTTGCCGACGAAGGCCAGGACCGCGCGCATCGCGGGGCTCTCCCCCACCATGTTGTGCTCCAGGTGGGCGTCCGCCTGGAGGCGCTCGTTTTCGCTCTCCAGCCAGTCGATCTGCCGGGCGTTCTCCAGCGCGACCGCCGCGATGCCGGCGATCGCCGTGACCAGGCGCAGGTCGGCCTCGCGGAAGCGCGCCTTCGGGCTCGACGAGTCGAGGTACAGAACCCCCAGGACCCGGTCGGCGAACAGGAGCGGGACCGCCAGGACCGAATGGATCTTCGCGGCCAGGAGGCTCTCGGCCGTGTTGAAGTCGTCGTGGTCGCGCACGTCGTTGCTCAGGACCGGGAGCCGATCCTTGAGGACGCGCTGGACGATCGTGCGGCTCACCTTGACCGGCCTGCCGGTGGCGGCGTCCCGCTCCAGGCCGACGACCGAAGCGATCTCCCCCGCCCCCGCGCCGGCCAGAAGGACCGCCCCGCGCTCGGCCGGGACGACGTCGTAGATCGACTCGAGCAGCCGGCGCTGGATCGCCGGGACGCCGCGGATCGAGTTGATGGCGGTCGAGATCCGGAGCAGCACGTCGAGGTCGCGGGCCGCCCGGTCCGGGGCGGCCGACAACTCGATCGTGCTGCCCGCGACGATCCCCTCGTCCTTCAGCTCGACCGCCGTCCCGGACGGGGCGGCCTCGGCCTCGTGCGCCAGGAACAGGAAGACCGAGGCCCCGACCCGGACCTGATCGCCGTGCTCCAGCCGGCGCTCCTTGACCGGGACGCCGTTGACGAAGGTGCCGTTGTGGCTGCCGAGGTCGGTGAGGACCACCCCGGAGTCGCGCTTCTCGAGCAGGCAGTGGCGGCGGGAGACCGCCATCTCCTGGACGCGGATCTGGTTCCCCGGGTCGCGTCCGATCGACGTCCGCGCCTCGTCCAGGGGGATGACCGTGCCTTGCTGCGGTCCCGCCACGGCGGACAATTTCGGATTCATGTGAGCCCCAAGTATACCCAATCGGATAGCGCGACTATCCGTTCGGATAGCGATCCCGGGAGCCGCCGAGGGGCCCGGGCCGCCGAATAGTCCTCGCGGGCACTCGGAATCCCCCGACATCAAGCCTTTCCGCACATCGCACCGGGCGATCCGCAGACGGAACCGCCATGGCACGGCGATTGCTTTTCTTCAAGGACAGGGACGAAGGGTGGACAGCCTCCGGAGGTTGTCAGTTGGTCAAACGGTCTTCAACCAAGGGTGAGGATGACAATGGCTCGGGCGAGCGGAGGAGCGAGGCGGATCGGGGGGGAGCCGTCACGCTACCGGAAGCTGGTTCATTCCCTCGAGAGGGCGCGTGGTAGTCAGGTCGCCGTGCAGTCCTGCCCGCTGGAGAGGGATTGCCGGCACATGGTGGAGGCGCTCCGGGCGAACGGGACGCCGTCCGGGGTCATGGAGGAGTTCCGGGTCCTGGCGGCGCTTCGCAACGGCCGGCGGGAGCGTCCCTACTTCGGCTCGAAAGCCCCGCTGGCGGTCGCCTGCCCGGGCGCCCGGGGGCGCGGTGACTGCATCCTGTCCCTGGGGGAGACCCTGTCCCCCGAGATGCCGCAGCTGGCGCAGGCGGTAGGCCTTCGGCCGGGCCCGTTCAGGAGCCAGGTGGAGCCGGCCGTGGTGCGGCCGGCGGAGTCGCCGGTCCGGGGCCCGGAAGCGCCGGTGTTCCGCCAGGATCCACCCCGGGCGCCGGCGAGACCTGCTCCGTCTGCACCATCCGTCCCACGAAGTCTTGCATTGTCTTCGATGGGATCGAGGCACGGAGGCTGACGTCGGAGCCGCTCTGCGTGATGCGGACGCCGTCGAGGAGCTCGAGCCACTCCTTCGCCTGGTCGCGTCCCGCCCCGACGCGGCCCAGCGCGACGAGACCGCGGGCCGAATCGGCCAGGATCTTGGCGCTCGATTCACCGTCCGCCTGGCCCATCAGGTCGATCTCGGTCGAGTCGCCGATGGTGCCGCGGAAGGCCAGCGACAGCAGGGACTGGACCGCCTTCGAATTCAGCGGCAGGGCCCCGAGGTTCCCCGACTCGGTGCTCTGCCGCACGAGCTCCGTCAGCTTGCGGCAGTCGACGGTCCCCCAGAACTGCGCCTCCGGACGGACCTTCTCGAGGGGCTTGAGCAGGAGCTCGTTGGAGTCGAGGCCGTGGCCGCGGGCGGCCGCGTTGCCGCGCATCACCTCCAGCACCTCGCGCGGCCCCAGGGCCAGGCTGCCGTCCGGCAGGAGCGCGATGCTGAAATCCATCTTGCCGGGGGCCTCGACCAGGGTCAGGACGTCCTGCCCGCCGATCGCCTCCTTCATCTTCGCGCGGTCGAACGATCCCTCGGCGAGGACCCCGTAGCCCACCCGGTTCTCGCTCGCGGGGACGACCGCCAGGCTCAGCCGGTCGATCTGCGACAGCGTGTCCTTTCCGAAGCGCTGCAGCATGTCCTTGAGCGGCCCGCCGTCGCTGTCGGCGAGGGACGCAATCTTCTGCACCCACGGAAGGTCGGCCCCCAGCTTCTTGACCCTCTTGATCTCGATCACCAGGAGGCCGGCCGTCTCCTTCGGGAAGGTCCCGATGGCGCTCGATTTCACCAGCCCCGCCGCCCCCTTCTTCTGGTTGCAGGCCAGGGCGGCCAGCACCAGAAGCGCCGCCACGGCGGCGCGCCAACGCATGCAAGACCTCATGTCATCCTCCTGCGGCCGGGCGGGGCGAACCCGCCGGCCGGTCAATAGTCCCGTCGTGAAAAATAGATGATGGCGAGCCCCAGAGCCCCGGCCCCCGACAGGGCCGAGCCGAGAACCGCCCCCCACTGGAGGCCGCCCTCGTGGCGGATGAGCGCGACCGCCGCCTGCACGAAGTCGTACGTCCTCGGCAGGGTGTGGAAGAGCGTCTCGACGATCCCCACCGTCACGAAGCGGGCGATGCGCCCCGAAATCAGGAGCGGCCAGTCCTGGTTGGCGTGCGGCAGCCGCACGATCAGGCTGGTGAAGAAGACGACCGCCGTGAGCATGACCGAGACCGTCGTCGAGCGCAGAAGCACCCCGGCCAGGACCACGAAGGCGAGCAGGCAGGCGAAATAGAGCGACATCACCAGCCCCGACCAGATGAAGCCGCCGTTCCAGACGCCGGTCTTGAGCGCCAGGATGGCCCCCAGCCCGCACGTCAGGTAGAGCAGGTTCGCGGTCGCGACCAGGAGCGCTCCCAGGTAGCGCGACGCGAACAGGGCCGGCCGGCCGATCGGCTTCGACAGGAGCAGGTCGATCGCCCCCTTCTCGAGCATCCGCGGCACCAGGCTGGCGGTCGCGAAGATCGACATCAGGATCGCCAGAGGATAGAGCGTGAAGGCCGCCCCGAGCTGGACGTAGCGCACGAAGTCCTGCGCGCTCAGCCCCGCCAGGCCGGTCTCCGCCCCCCCCTCCCCCAGGCGGAACGCCCCCCGCGACGTGCTGGCCTCGAGGCCCGCCACGGACATCGAGGCGATCACGCCGTCGACCACGTCGGTGCGCAGAAGAAGGGCGAACGCCAGCAGGACCAGCGTGACCACGCCGAAGTAGACCAGGATCGTCTTGCGGTAGAGGAGCTCGCGCCCGGTGTCGATCAGGATGGCGAGGACCCTCATGCCGCCTCCCCTTCGTGGAGGACCCGGACGAAGACGTCCTCCAGGCTGTCGCGGCGCGGCGTGACCGCCAGGATCTCGACCTGCTGCGCGCGCAGCGCGTCGATGAGCGCGTTGAGCGCCGCCGCGTCCCCCAGGACCTGGACGCGCCTCTCCGCGGCGCTCGCGCCCTGGACGCGGCTCTCCGCAGGGCCGGCGCCCTGGGCGCGTCCCTCCACGACGCCGGCGCCCGGGACGCGCCGGCAGGCTGCCTCGATCGCCCCGGAGGCCGTGGAGCGCACCTCGATCTGCCACGCGGACTGGGGACGGGTCAGGTCGGCCACGCTCCCTTCCCGCAGGAGCGCACCCTCGTTGAGGATCGCCACCCGGTCGCACAGCCGCTCCACCTCCGACAAAAGGTGGGAGTTCAGGAAGATCGTCGCCCCCCGCGCCTTCTGCTCCAGGAGGAGGTCGCGGATCTCCCGGCGGCCGATCGGATCGACGCCGTCGGTCGGCTCGTCGAGGATCAGGAGATCCGGCTCGTTCAGGATCGCCTGCGCCATCCCCAGCCGCTGCATCATCCCCTTCGAGTACTTGTGGACCCGGACGGAGCGCCACTCGTCCATGCGCACCCTCTTGAGCAGGGCGTCGACGCGGCGGCTCCGCTCGGGGCGGCGAAGCCCGGACAGGCGGCCGAAGTGGTGCAGCACCTGCTCTCCCGTCAGGTGGGCCGGGTAGCGGTGGTTCTCCGGCAGGTAGCCGACGAGCCGCCGGGTCGGCACGTCGCCGATGGGGCGCCCCAGGACCGAGGCCTTTCCCGCGGTCGGGAAGGCGATGCCGAGCAGGAGCTTGACCAGGGTCGTCTTCCCCGCGCCGTTCGGGCCCAGAAGCCCGAACGTCTGGCCGCGCGGGACGACGAGGTCGAGTCCCTTGAGCGCGACGACTCCGCCGCGGGCCATCGCGCCCCGGTAGGTCTTGGCGAGCCGTTCACAGCCGACGGCGGGGGCGGAGGAGTCCAGCTACATCCCCATGATGTGGTAGCCGTTGTCCACGAACAGCACCTCGCCGGTGATGCCCCGGGACAGCGGAGAGCACAGGAAGAGGGCGGCATCGCCGACCTCGGCCGGCTCGGTGTTGCGCGGCAGCGGGGAGCGGTCCCGGACGATCTGCAGCATTTTGGTAAACCCGGGGACGCCGCGCGCCGCCAGGGTGGAGATCGGCCCGGACGAGATGCCGTTGACGCGGATGTTCTTCTTGCCGAGGTCCTGCGCCAGGTAGCGGATGCTCGACTCGAGCGCCGCCTTGGCCACGCCCATGACGTTGTAGCCCGGCACGACCTTGTCGGACCCGAGGTAGGTCAGGGCGAGGATGCTCCCCCCTCCCTCCATGAGAGGCGCGGCCCGCTGGGCCAGGGCGGTGAGCGAAAAGGCGCTGATGTCCATCGCCATCTTGAACCCGTCCCGCGAGGTGGCGAGGAACTCCCCCTCGAGATCCTCCTTGCGGGCGAAGGCGACGCAGTGCACCAGGATGTCGAGCCGCCCGAACTCCGCCTTCACCTTGCCGAACAGGGCGTCGATCTCGTCGTCCTTGGTCACGTCGCACGGGAGGACGAGGGACCCGGGCAGCTCGGCCGCGAGCGAGCGGACGTTCTCCTCGAGCCGCTCCCCCTGGTAGTTGAACGCCAGGCGCGCCCCCTCCCGGTTCAGCGCCTCGGCGATGCTCCAGGCGATGCTACGCTTGTTGGCGACGCCGACGATCAGGCCCTTCTTTCCATCCAGGAGCATCGTGTCCCTCCGCGATCAGACGATTCCGGTGACCCCTTCGCCGCCCGGCCGGGGGGCGAGGGGGGCGGGCGTCTTGGTCTCCACGGGCGCGGGCTGCAAGGCTTGCGACGCCTCGAGGATCGCCCCTTCCAGGATGTCGAGCCCTTCCTCCAGCTGGTCGTCGGTGATGACCAGGGGCATGAGCGTCCGGATGACGTTGCCGTAGGTCCCGGCGGAGATCACAATCAGGCCGCGCTCGTAGCACAGCTTCGTAATCTTCGCGACCAGATCCTTGGCCGGCTCCTTGGTGGCGCGGTCCTTGACGAACTCGATGGCCCGCATGGCCCCGGCGCCGCGCGTGTTGCCGACGAACGAGCAGCGCTTCCACAGCCCCTCGAACCGATCGCGCACCTTCTCGCCGATGGTCACCGCCTTCGCCACCAGGTTCTGCTTTTCGATGATCTCGATCGAGGCGAGGGCGGCGGCGCAGGCGACCGGGTTGCCGCCGAACGTCCCTCCCAGGCTCCCCTCGCCCGGCGCGTCCATGATCTCGGCGCGGCCGGTGATCGCCGCCAGGGGAAGCCCCGAGGCGATCGACTTCGAGGTCACCAGGATGTCCGGCTCGATCCCCCAGTGCTCGCAGGCGAACATCCGGCCGCTCCGGCCGAACCCGGTCTGCACCTCGTCGGCGATCACCAGGATGCCGTTCTTGCGGCAGATGTTCACCAGGGTCGGGTAGTACTCCTGCGGCGGCATGATGAAGCCGCCCTCGCCCAGGACCGGCTCGACGATCAGGGCCGCGACCGTGGACGCATCGACGTAGCGCTTGAAGAAATCCTCGAGGAAGGTGGCGCACTCGATGTTGCACCCCGGGTAGCGCTTCCCCCACGGGCAGCGGTAGCAGTAGGAGAACGGCATGCGATAGGTCTCCGGGGCGTACGGCCCGAAGTGGTCCTTGTACGGGTGCACCTTGCTGGTGAGCGACATCGCCAGGAGGGTCCGCCCGTGGAACGCGTCCTCGAAGCAGATGATGCCGCTCTTCTTCGTGTAGCTGCGGGCCACCTTGACGGCGTTCTCGACCCCCTCGGCCCCCGAGTTGGCGAAGAAGGTCTTCTTCGGAAACGCGCCCGGCGTGATCCGGTTCATCGTCTCGGCCAGCCGGATGTACGGCTCGTTCAGGGTGACGTGGAAGCACGAGTGGATGTACTTCTCCGCCTGCTGCTGGATCGCCTTGACCACCGCGGCCGGCGCGTGCCCGGCGTTGAGGACCCCGATGCCGGCGGCGAAATCGATGAAGCGGTTGCCGTCGACGTCCTCGAGCATCGCCCCCTCCCCCCTGGCGATGAACAGCGGCGTGATGTTGTAGGGGCCCCGGGGGACGGCGGCCTGGCGGGCGCGCATCAGCTCCTGCGAGCGCGGCCCGGGGATGGCGGTCTTGATGACGACGCTCTTCTTCATGCGGCCTTCCTCATGCGGTTTTCTCAGCGTCTTTCTTCAAGTGATCCCAGCGATAGGGATACCAGTATGGCTTGGCCTCGATGCGGTAATCCATATGGACATGCTTCGGCTCGCGGAAGGCGTCCAGCCCCTCGATCCCCAGCTCGCGCCCCATCCCGGACAGACGCATCCCTCCGAACGGACCGGCGTCGTTGTCAGTCAACGGATCGTTGATCCAGAAGGTTCCCGCGTGGATGTTCTCCATCGCGTACATGGCGTATTCCAGGTTGTTGGTGTAGATGTTGGCCCCCAGCCCGTACTGCGAGTCGTCGGCCAGCTTCACCGCCTCCTCGATCCCCTTGACCGGGACCAGGGGGGCGATCGGCCCGAAGGTCTCGGAGCGGAGGATCGCCATCTTCTGGTTCACCAAGGTGAGGACGGTCGGCTCGAAGAAATACCCCTTCTTGAGGTGAGGCGGCCGCCGCCCGCCGCACAGGACCTTCCCACCCTGCGACACCGCCTCCTCGATCTTGCCTTCGATCTGCCTGCGGTGCGCCTCGCGGATGAGCGGCCCGCAGTCGATGTCCGGGCCGAGCGGGTTGCCGAGGCGGAGCTTCTTCGTCTGGGCCACGAACTTCCTGGTGAACTCCTCGAAGACGCTCTCGAAGATGTAGAACCGCTCCCCCGACGTGCAGACCTGCCCCATGTTGAGGAACGCCGCCCAGACCGCCCCGCGCGCGGCGATGTCCAGGTCGACGTCGTCGCAGACGATGAACGGGTCGTTCCCTCCCAGCTCCAGGTTCAGCTTCTTGAGATGGGGGGCCGCCGCCTGGGCGATCGCCTTGCCGGTGGCGATGCTCCCGGTGAAGGCGATGAGGGCCACGTCGGGGTGGACCACCAGCGGGTCCCCCACCTCGGACCCGAAGCCGGTCAGGATGTTCACGACCCCCTTCCCGAAGATCGCCAGGTCCTCGGCGAGCATCAGGGTCGAGAGCGGGGTCTCGTTCGACGGCTTGATGACCACCGTGTTGCCGGCGGCCAGGGCCGGAGCCAGCTTCCAGGTCAGAAGGAGGAGCGGGTAGTTCCACGGCACGATGGCGACCACCACGCCGTACGGCTCCTTGCGGACGAAGTTCACCTGGTGCCGGGCCACCGGCGAGAGGACCTTCCCCCCCTGGTCGCGCGCCAGCTCGCCGTAGTAGTCGAAGCAGGCGGCGCACCACTCGATCTCGTCCAGGTTCTCGACGAGCGGCTTCCCCCCTTCGCGGGTGAGCTGCCGTGCGACCGCCTTCGCCTTGGCGCGCAGGCGCGCCGCGAACTCGTGCATCAGCCCCGCCCGTTCCACGCCCGGCATGGATCGCCACTCGCGGAACGCCTCGGCGGCCGACTCGACGGCCAGGTCCGCGTCCCGGGCCCCGGCGCGCGGCACCTCGTCGATGATCTCCTCGGTGGCCGGGTTGTCGATCGGGAACGTCTTCTTCGAGACGCTCGCAGTCCACCGCCCGTCGATCCACATCCGCTGCATGGCGTTCTCCTGGGCGGGCGCATTATACCCCCGCGCCCCGCCCGGAATGGATGCGCGGGTCCTAGGCTTCGAGCCCGGCGAGCGACTCGTCGAGCGCCGACACCAGGCGGTCGAGCAGCTCTTCCGGGATGTTGAGGGGGGGCTCGATCCGGATCACTTCCGGCTTGTTGAGGGCGTAGGCGACCAGGATCCGCCTGGCATAGAGCTTTTCCGCCAGGGCGGCCCCGGTCGACTCGTTGCGCGTCTCGATGCCCAGCAGGAGCCCCTTGCCGCGCACCTCGGTGATGACCCGCGGGTGCTTCGCCTGCAGCCCCTTCAGGCGGGTCAGGAGCGCGGCCCCGAGGCGGGCGGAGCGCTCGCTCAGCCTGTCGCGCACCGTGATCTCGATCGCCATGGAGGCGGCGGTCGCGGCCAGAGGGTTGTTGCCGAAGGTCGACGAGTGCCACATCGGATTGGCGTGGAAGGAGGCGTAGATCTCGTCCGTGGTCGAGAACGACCCGCACGGGATCACCCCGCCCGACAGCGCCTTCGCCAGGCAGAGGATGTCCGGCACCACGTTCCAGTGGTTCACCCCGAACAGGGCGCCGGTGCGGCCGAGGCCGGTCTGCACCTCGTCGGCGATCAGGAGGACCCCGCGCTTCGAGCAGATCTCCCGGACCTCGGGCCAGAAGCCGTCGGGCGGGACGATCACCCCCCCCTCCCCCTGCACCGGCTCGAGGATCACGGCGGCGGTGTCTTTGGTGATCGCCTTGTCGATGGCCGCCGACGAACCATAGGGGACGAACGCGACGTCCTGGAGCAGCGGCCGGAACGGCTCTCTGAACACCGGCCGGCCGGTGACCGACAGGCTGCCGAGCGATTTCCCGTGGAAGGAGTTCTCGGTGGAGATGAAGCCGATCTTCTTCGTGTAGAGCCGGGCCAGCTTCAGCGCCCCTTCGACCGCCTCGGTGCCGCTGTTGCAGAAGAAGGTCCGCTTCAGGTTCCCGGGCAGGACCTCGGCCAGGCGCCGGCCCGCCTCGGCGGTGATCGGGTTCACCAGGTACTGGCTGTGGAGCGGCATCCGGTCGAGCTGATCCTTGACCGCCGCCACGACCTCGGGATGCCGGTGCCCGAGCGAGAAGATGCCGTAGCCGCCGAGGCAATCGACGTACTCGTCGCCGTAGATGTTGCGGATGATCGAGCCCTCGCCGCTCCATTCGACCAGGGACCGGTCGCGGTCCCGGTCCTTGGTCTTCGGGAAGCGGCGCAGGTAGGCGTTCCAGCTGTCGATCCCCTCCGCCGCGATGGTCTCCTGCTCGTCGCGCGTCAGGGCGTGGCCGATCGGCAGCTTCACACGAGGCCCCGCAGCGTCTCGTCGAGATGCCCCAGGACCTCGTCGATCAGCTTCTTCGGGATCGACAGGGCCGGCTCGAACCTCAAAGTCTTGGCGTTCAGGAGCGTCCCGGCGACCAGCACCCCCCGGCGGAAGAGCCCGGAGGCGACGGCGTAGCCGATCTCGGTCGTGTCGAACTCGACGCCGATCAGGAGCCCCTTCCCGCGGACGTCCACCATGTGTTCGGGGAACCGGGACTGGACGTCGCGCAGCCCCGCCAGGAAGTAGGCTCCCCCCTCGGCCGCCTGGCCGGGCAGGTCCTCGGACAGGGTCACGTTGATGGCGGCGATCCCCGCCGCGCAGGCCAGGGGGTTCCCCCCGAAGGTCGAGGAGTGCAGGAACGGGTTCTTCTCCAGGACCTTCCAGATCTCGGGGGTCGAGATGAAGGCCGACAGGGGCATGACGCCGCCCCCCAGGGCCTTCCCCAGGCACATGATGTCCGGGATGACGTCCCAGTGGTCGACGCCGAACATCCTGCCGGTGCGGCCCAGGCCGGTCTGCACCTCGTCGGCGATCAAAAGGACGTCGTACTCGTCGCAGATCTCCCTGAGGCGCGGCCAGTAGTCGTCGGGAGGCACGATCGCCCCGGCCTCCCCCTGCACCGGCTCGGCCACCACGGCGGCGATGTCCAGACCCACGTCGCGCGCCTTCTTGAGCTGCCACTCGACCTCGTCGGCGTCGCCGAACTCGACGAAATAGACGTCCTGCAGGAGCGGCTCGAACGCCACCCGGAAGTCGGCCTTCCCCATGAGGGACAACGAGCCGTACGACTTGCCGTGGAACCCGCGGATCGTGGAGATGAAGCCGGACTTCTCGGTGTACAGGCGGGCCAGCTTCATGGCCCCCTCCACCGCGTCGGTGCCGTTATTGATGAAGAAGCACTTCTGAAGATTGCCGGGGGCGATCTCCCCCAGGATCTCCGCCAGGGCGCCGCGCAGCGGGTCGAGGAGCTCCTGGCTCGACAGCGGCATCCGGTCGAGCTGGCGACGCACCGCCTCGATGATCTTCGGATGGCGGATGCCGGCGCTGTAGATTCCGAACCCGCCGAGGCAGTCGATGTAGCGCCGCCCCATGATGTCCTCGAGGTAGCTCCCCTCCCCGGTCCACTCGATGGCGGCGTACTGCTCCGCCTCCGCGACCGACTTGCGGTACTCGAGGAAACCGGAGTTGAAGTAGGAGGCGAACGACTTGACCGTCTCCTTGACCACGCGCTTCTTCTGGGACATGGGGAGCTTGTCCGCCCGGGCGATGATGTCCAGCCAGTGCTGCGACTCCTTGATGACCTTCTCGGGGCTCATGCGCCGGCTGCCGCGCCTCGCCCTGGCCTTGGCCGCGGCCTTGAGGCTCTTGCGGACAGCGACCCGCTTCTCCTGGGGGACGTCCTGCAGGTCGTCCGCAGTCCGCGGGGCCGCCCGCACCGAGGCGGGAGGGGCGGGGTCCCCCCTTCGTGTGCCGTTCGGCACCCCTTTGCCGGCGGCGGCCAGGCGATGGCTGGACAGGGAGACGATGTTGCCGTCCGTCCCGTTCCTGGCCCTGACGTCACGCTTCAAGGTGTTCTTCATATGAGGACCTCTTTCACCGCTTCATGAATGGCAAAAAGACGAGAATCTCCCCGGGCTCGGTGAGCCGTGACAGCGACCTTTTCTGAGCGGCCTCTAGGCTTAGGTCGGGGTGTCGCCGGCTTTCTTCAAGCCGGCTACGTGTCGGTCAAAAGCGGGAGGGTGGACCTCCCGATGAATGCCTGTCTGGGGCTTCGAATCGTCATTGGCTGACCCCTGAACGTGGTGAGATCGTAGTGGATCGAAGCGATTTCAGTCAAGCGAACGGGACCACCCCATGCAACACCGAGTCTCCGCAATCTCAATACGGACCTCATGAGACACAGCGAGATATTGTGGTTAACTACTGAAATACCACAACTTATCTGCATGATCGCCCACGGCCAGGTGGTTTGCTTTCCCCTCCTCCCAACATCATATTAAGGTCGCTCGACGTAGAAACCGGGGCTCCGATGACCAATAACCCGGATGCCGCGGGTCCACTCATCCGGGCCCTCAAGCAACTGGCCACGGCGACCAAGACGATATCGTTCTACCCCGCCCAGCACCCGACCGTGTCGACGGCGCTGGACAAGGCGTCGGTGTTCCTGAAGGAAGCCCTGACCGATCACGAGAGCCTCACGGTCGTCGTGGCCGACGCCGCCTTCCTCATCGACCGCACGGTCCTCGAAGAAGGGGACCGTGTCCTGGCGGGGTTCGCCTCCTACCTGAGCCGACGGAGCGTCAGCTCGCTGGGATTCAGGTCCCCCGTCGAGCCGGACGACCTCAAGGGGCTGCTCGAGGTGATCGCCCTCGACCCGGGGACACTGCGGGGGCGCGGCGGCCCCGCGAAGTGCCTCGAGGAGCGCCGCCTCGCCAGCATCACGGTGATGGAGTTCGACGCGGCGGAAGCCCTGCGATCGGCCCGGACCGGGACGAACGCCGAGGCCGGGGCGGAGAAACCCCCGAGCGTCTCCTGGAGCGACCTGCTCGCCCGGTTCCTCGCCGGAGACGGACCCTCCCCCCCCGGCGGCCAGCACCTGATCCGGCGCGTGGCGGGGGACGCCAAGGCGGCCTGGGACCTCATGGCCTCCCTGCAGAAGATCTGCGCCGCCGCCGGACCCGACCGCGCCGGGGTCCTGACCGGGGCCCTGAAACGCATCGCCGCCGAGGTCGGAAGCGCCGAGCCCGAGGCGCTGACCTCCCTCGCCCAGAACCTCGCGGCGGCGCTGATGGCGCTCGATCCGCAGGGGCGCAAGGAGGTCCTCGGGGCGAACATCCCGGTGCCCGGGACCGACGTCGACCTGGGGACCGCCATCCGCGCCAACATCCCGGAGGACAACCTGGGGGAGCTGATCGTCTCGATGGTGCAGTCGGAGGGGCGGGTGAATGCGCGACTGGGCAGCGTCATCCGCAAGGTCCTCATCGACCGCGGCGTGACCGACCAGCAGAAGACCACCGTCCTCGAGGTCATCCGCTCGGCGCGCGCCATCGACAAGCCCCCGGCCGACGTCTGGGACTCGGTCGAAGACCTGTTGAAGGAATCGCAGGACGACTGGATCTCCCGCGAGTACAAGGGACTCCTCGAGATGATCGGTGCGTCCGCCCCGCCCCTGGAGGAGGAGCTCAAGAAGGAGCTCATGACCCTGCCCGACGTCGTGGAGGCCCTGACGCCCGAGGGGGTCAGGCGGCGGACCTGGCTCCTGTTCGGCGACCTGGTCGCCGTCGACCACGAGCCGGCCCGGCAATGGGTCGCCCTCGACCAGATCGAGAAACGCGCCGCGGAGCTGACCCCGGACTGGTTCGCCGAGTGCGTCAGCGTGGCCGAGGCGGTGCTCGCCGTGCTCGCGGCCGCTCCCCCGCCGCACGTCCGCGAGGCCGCCCAGAAGGCGATCCGGGCGACCGCCGACGGGCTGGTCCGCTGCTATCGCAAATCGTTCCACCAGCTGAAGCCCGCCCATCACGCCGCCCTGGCCGCGGCGTTCGAGGCGATGGGCGAGCACAGCGTCGAGAGCCTCCTCCTGGGGCTCGCCGAAGAGGAGGACTGGGAAATCCGCAAGCCGTTCCTGGGATTCATCTCGGCCCGGCAGAAGGGGGCGGTGCCGGCCCTGGTCAAGCGACTGACCGATCCCTCCTGGTACCTGGTCCGGAACATCCTGCTGATCCTGGGAGAGATCGCCGACCCGTCGACCATCGGGGCCATCGCCCCGTGCCTGAAGCACGCCGAGCCGAGGGTCCGCCGGGACGCGGCCGCGGCCCTGGGGAAGATCGGCGGGCCGCGCGCCTTCGCGCTGCTGAGGGAGAGCCTCGACGATCCGGAGATGTACGAGGTCGCGCTCCGCTCGCTCGCGGCCATCGACCGGCGCCGCACCATCGGGGCCTTCCTGGAGATGACCGAGCGGGTCGACCTGTTCGGGCGCGGCAATCAGCGGCTGAAGGAGGCGATCGCCACGCTCGGCGCCCTGGGCGGCAACGAATCGGTGCCTCGCCTGCGGGCGATCCTGATGCGCGGCATGTGGCTGCCGCCCTGGGCGGGCGACACGGTGCGCGTCGCGGCGGCGCGGGCCCTCGAGAAGATCGGCACGTCCACGGCCTTGACGGCCATCCAGGAGGGGGCCCGCCTGTGGCGGGGCCCCGTGAGAGGCACCTGCGCCGAGATCATCGGCCAGCGTTCGATGGGCGGCCTGACGTCGCGCAACTGAGGAGACCGAAATGCCCGAGCCCGAGAAGATTGCCACGCCGGTCCCCGAGGGTCATGACCAGGCCCTGTCGGTCGCCGCCGTGCGCGCCCTGAACGCCGCCGTCAGCCAGCGCAAGATGTACCCCCCCGAGCACCCGATCGCCTCCCGCGCGCTGCGGACCCTGGCGCTCTACCTGGAGCGCCTGCTCGACCGGACCGAGGACTGGCGGCTCGCCCTGGTCGGCGAGAAGCTGATGGCGGGGGGACAGCCGCTCGACGACGGGACCGAGAACCTTGCCCCCTTCGTCGAGTCCCTGAAATCACGCGCCGTCGAGACGATCGTCTTCAAGCGGGGCCTGGACATCGAGCAGCTCCGCCGGTTCCTGTCGCTCATGATCCTCGACGCCAAGTGGTTCGCCGGCACCTCGCTCCAGGACATGATGGCGAAGGAAGGGATCCTCTCGATCGAGGCGGGCAGGCTGGTCCTGGCCGACCCCGTCGAGACGGACAGGAGCAAGGCCCTCATCGACGAGACCGGCCCCGAGCTGGCCGAGGCCTACGACAACGCCCTGACCTTCATCGAGGACGCCGTCGGAGCGCTGCAGGAGGGACGCCGCATCAGCATGGAGGACGCCGAGTCCTTCGTGCGCCTGGTCGCCTCTCAGATGGTGCAGGACCGCTCCCCCTTCCTGATCCTGACGACCCTCAAGGCGCACCACGCCTACACCTTCACCCACATCATCAACGTCTGCCTGCTGACCGTGGTCCAGATCGAGGCGATGGGGGGGGACGCCCGGGCGCTGCGGGAGTTCGGCCTCGCGTCGATGATGCACGACATCGGCAAGAGCGTCCTGCCGCCGGAGCTCTTGAGCAAGCCCGGGAAGCTGACG
>Ga0070692_10000203_pt1 | contig 15997 bp, 16 predicted proteins | sample KBSK1102metaG_FD_64675 | JGI IMG/M metagenome (GOLD analysis project Ga0070692, IMG submission 64675) | Corn, switchgrass and miscanthus rhizosphere microbial communities from Kellogg Biological Station, Michigan, USA - KBS K1-10-2 metaG | ecosystem: Host-associated > Plants > Roots >...
TTCCCAGGGCGGGCTGATCGATGTTGCAGAAGCCGATCCCCAGCGACCGCAAAAGCGCCAGCGCCCCCTCGTTGTTCCAGCTGCGGTGCCGGAACTCGGCGACCAGGGGAAGGCCGGGAAGGAGGCTGGCGATCCGTTCGAGGTGCGTGCGGGCTTCGGGCCGGTCGTGAAAGGCGTGCGGGAACTGCACCAGGACGGCTCCGAGCCGCCCCGCGTCGAGCAGCGGGGCGATTCCTGCCAGGTAAGCGCGCGCCTCGCCGCGCAGATCGACCGATCCGGTCGCTCCCGCGGCCCGGCCTCCGGGCCCAGGGGAGCGGTCCGTGACGTGCGTGAAGACCCGATACAGCTTCGCCGTGAACCGGAATGAACTCTTTGACGGCACGCGACTTGTCCACGATCGAGCCGCCTTCGCATCGGGCTGACGGTAGAAGGTGGAGTTGATCTCGATCACGTCGAAAAATTCGCACAGGAACGACAGGCGATCGAATCCGCGGGGACGCGGCTCCGGGTACACGATCCCGGCCCAGTCGCGGTAATCCCAGCCGGCGATGCCGACTCTAAGCATCATTGACGAAAGGCCCAATTCCTGCTATTATTTGGGTCACTTTATCGCGAAATAAACCCCATCGAAGCCCCGGGGTATCTGGAGGCGGACGTTGGAAATCAAAGAATTCAAGATCGGTGACAAGGTCGTCTATCCCAACCATGGCCTCGGTATTATCGAACAGATCGAGAAGCGATCGATGGGGGACAGGATGGAGGAATTCCTGACCCTGCGCATCGTCGCCAACGACAGCACGGTCATGGTTCCCCGCAGCAACACCACCAACGTCGGCCTGCGCCGCGTCGTCACGAAGAAGGAGGTCGAGGAGGTCTTCGACGTCCTGAAGGACACCAAGATCACCCTGTATGACGACTGGAAGGGGCGCTTTCAGGAGAATTCCGACAAGATGCGGACGGGCTCCATCACCGAAGTGGCCCGGGTCTTCAAGAGTCTCAGCCATCTCGCCATCCAGAAGAACCTGTCCTATCGCGAAAGGCGCATGCTCGACAAGGCGAAGTACCTGATCGTCAGCGAGATCGCCGAAGTCGAGCGGCTGACGGTCGAGCAGGTCGAATCCAAGATCGACCGCGCCGTCTCCCGCGGGATCAAGCAGGTCAAGGACAAGTAGGATCCCAGGTCCGCCGGCCGCCCCGCCCCGCGCAGCGCCGGCCGGGGTGCCATGGACCAGTTCCTCCTGCAGGGCGCGGTTTCCGAGGCGGCTGCCAGCCTGATCGAGCAGGAGGTGCTGCGCGTCTCCTGCCTCGGGCTGCACCGCTACGTCATCCGCTTCGCCACCTCCCGCAAGGACAATCTCCTTCTCTCCGTGCGTCCCGACCTGCCCCGATTCCACCTGATGACCGCCCGGCGCGTCGCCGAAGCGCCCGCCGACCGGTTCGGCGCCTGGCTGGACGGGGCGCTGACCGGCGCGGTCCTCCTGTCCCTCGAGAAGCCGCCCTGGGACCGCGTGGTGCACATGCGATTCCGCCTGCCCCGGAGTGACGACGGGGCGCGCGAGCTGAGGCTCGTTGTCGAGCTGCTCGGGCGTTCGTCCAACCTGATAGCGCTCGATCCGGAGGGGGTCGTCCTGGCCTGCGGGCGCGACATCGCGAGCCGCTCTCGCGCCCCGGAGCCCGGCACGAGCTACGTGCCGCCGGGCGGGCGCGAGGAGTTCGACGCCGTCCCTCTCGGACCGGAGGCGATCGCGATCGCGCGGGAGCGGTTCGGCGGCGCTCTGGCGTTCCTGTCCAAGGTCAGCCCACTCCTGGCCCGCGACCTGACGGCGGCCGCCGCCGACGAGACGGCGGCCGGGGAGCGTCTCGCGGACATCCTCGATGCCGCCCGCCGCAACGCGTGGTCGCCGGTGGTCTATTCGAGCGATCCCCTCTCGGACCTGGCGGAAGGGGACGACCCGGCGAAGGCCGGCCTGATCGTCTCGCCGTTGCCGCTTCTCTCGCCCGGGGCCGTCAAGACTGTGCGGGAAGGGAGGGACGGGGCGCCGGTGGCGACCTCCTTCCCGGGCTGCTCGGAGGCGGCCGAGGCCGGCTTCGGCCTTTTGGAGCGGCTGCGGGACTTCAGGGACCTCCGGGACCATCACCAGGCGATCGTCCGCAAGGAGATCGACAAGCTGGAGAGTCTGCTGGGCAAGCTCGAGGTCGAGCTCGAGGGCGCACAGGGCAGCGATCGCTTCCGGTTGATGGGCGAGGCGCTCCTGGCGGGCCTCTCGAAGGCGAGGGTGGACAACGACCGCGCCGTGGTGCCCGATCCGTACGATGCCGAGGGGGAGTCCTTGAGCGTGCCGATCGACCCCGCTCTCCCGCTGCACGAGAACGCCCGGCTCCTCTTCGACCGCTACAAGAAGGGGAAGCGCGGCGCCGTCACGATCGAGAAGCGCCTGAAGGCGGCGACGACGCGCCTCGGCGAGTGGCGGGCGCTGGCGGGCCCCGCCGCGGCCGTGCGCACGACGGACGATCTCGACCGCCTGCGCGAGGCGATGGCCGGGCTCGGCCTGGTGCACGCCCCGAGGCCGTCGCGGGGCGAGCGGCCCCGCGCCGGCGAGACCCCGGCCCGCGTGCGGCGCTACACGAGCCCGGACGGTCTGCTGGTCCTGGTCGGCAAGAGCGGCGAGGAAAACGACCGGCTCACGTTCAAGGTCGCCTCCCCTTGGGACTTCTGGCTGCACGCGGCCGGCCGTCCCGGCGCCCACGTGGTCGTGCGCAACCCGAAGCGGCTGAAATCCCTTCCCGAGAAAAGCCTGCGGCTCGCGGCGGAGATCGCCGCGTACCACAGCGGCGCCCGCCAGGAAGGGAAGGTCGAGGTGCACTACACGCAGCGCAAGCACGTCCACAAGAGAAAGGGGATGCCGAGCGGCCAGGTGCTGCTGCGCCGGTTCCGATCGCTGCAGGTGGTCCCGCGGCTCCCCCGCACCACGGCCGAAGAGGTCTAGGCCGCGTGGCCAGGCTGGCGCGTCCTGCCTTGGCCGGGCACGGGTCCGGCTCGCTGCGCGAGCCTCCCCTCGGTTCGCCGTGCGCCGCCCGTCGCGCTGAAAATGCGCGCGTCGGGTCCCCGGCGCACGGTCTCACACGACCCGGCCAAGGCAGAGCGCGCCAGCCTGGCCACGCGGCGCGCCACAATGCTCGAAAACACTCCTAGGAGCCCGGATCCGCCTCCGGCGAGGCACGGATATAATCCGCGGCTCGCGCCGGGAGCGATACGCCGATGAAGGTCGCGGTCCTCGAGCACTTTACGTCCCTCCCCCCGGGTGCGGCCCGGTCAGGGCCGCGCGCGGAAGGGGCCGCCATGCGCGACGCGGTCGCGGCCGATCTGCGGCGCCTGCCCGGAGTGTCGGTCGACGTGGTCGAGCGCCGTCGCGATTTCCTGGGCGCGGTCCGGCGCGCCGACGCGGCCCTGGTGATAGCGCCGGAAGAGAACGGCATTCTCGAGGGGCTGGCGCGCGCCGTCGTGCGGGAAGGGCGGCTGCTCATGGGCCCGGCTCCCCAGGTGGTGCGCCTGATGGCCGACAAGCTCGCCACGGCCCGCTGTCTCGAGGCCGCGGGTGTGAGAACGCCTCGCACCGAGGCGGTGCGGTTCGGGACGGCACGGGAGCGACTGCGCGCCCGCGCCTTTCCGTTCGTGGTCAAGCCGCGCGACGGTTGCGGTTGCCGTGGCGTGGTCCTGGTGCGCCGGCGCCTCGAGATCGCCGGCGCGATCCGCGCGGTGCGCCGGGCGACGCGGCGCGCCGACTTCCTGGTGCAGGATCACGTGGCCGGGGACAGCGTGAGCGTGTCGGTCATCGCGTCGGCCGGCCTGCTGACGCTCGGCGTCAATCGCCAGAGGATCCGGGCAGGAGGGCGCCCGGCCTACGAAGGGGGCGACACGCCGTATCCGCACCCTCTCGCGCCGCGTGCGGTGGAGACCGCCCGCGAGGCGATCGCCGCGGTCGCCGCCGCCTGCCCGGGGATGCGCGGCTACGCCGGCGTCGACCTGGTCCTCGGGGACGGCGGCGTGACGGTCCTCGAGATCAATCCGCGGCTCACGACGTCCTATGTCGGGCTGCGCCATACGTTCGAGGCGAACCTGGCCGGCCTGATCGTCGCCGCCGCGCTGGGGCGCCCCGTCCCCGCGCGGCTTGTCGCCTCGGGGCGCTGCCGCTTCAGCCCCGACGGCCGCATCCTCGGCATCACGGAGAACGCACACCCATGGCCGACTTTTGCGGCTGGGACATCGGCGGCGTCCATCTGAAGCTGTCCCGCCTCCGGTGCGCGGGGGACACGGCTTCGATCGCCACCCGCATCGAGCCCTTCGAGATCTGGAGGGAGCCGGCCGGCCTGGCGCCGCGGCTGCGCGCCCTGCTCGGAGACGTCGCGATCGAGCCGGGTGCCGCGCACGCCGTCACCATGACCGCCGAGCTGTCCGACGTCTTCCCGACGAGGAACGAAGGGGTGCGATCGATCCTGCGCGCCTGCGCGGAGGCGCTCCCGGCCGGGCTGCGCGTCCTCGATCGCCGCGGCGTACTGATCGATCTCGGCGAGGCCATGGAGCGGCCGATCGACGTGGCGGCGGCCAACTGGGCGGCCACGGCTCGCCTGGTTGGGCGCGTGGCGCGGAACGCCCTGCTGGTCGACGTGGGGAGCACCACGACCGACATCATCCCGGTGCGCGACGGCGAGCCCTGTCCCGCGGGACGCTCCGACACCGAGCGCCTCCAGTCGGGCGAGCTGGTGTACAGCGGTGTCCTGCGGACGCCCCCGGCGAGCCTGTGCGACGTCGTGCCGCTCCGCGGGAGCGTGTGCCGCGTGGCCCCCGAGCACTTCACCACGATGGGGGACGTCTACCTGACCCTGGGGTCGATCACGGCCGGGGAGTTCACCTCTCCCACGGCGGACGGGCGCGGCCGGACCCGGAGGGACGCCATGGCCCGCCTGGCCCGGCTGGTCTGCGCCGATCTCGACGAGATCGGCCCCGCGGCCGTCGACGTCATGGCCGGTTTCCTGAAGGACCGCCAGATCGACAGGCTGGCCCGGGCGATCGTCCAGGTCCTGTCTCGAACGGACTGCGGGGGAATCACGACGGCCGTCTCGGCCGGCGCCGGCGCGTTTCTGGCCGACGACGCGGCGCGGCGCGCCGGCCTCGCGGCCTCGCGCCTCGCCTCGCTCGTCCCGTCCATCCAGGGAGAGGGCTGGGACCGGTCGGCCCCCGCCGCGGCGATCGCCGTGCTCATGGCGAGCGACAACGGAGCGCTTCGTTTCACGACCTGAAGCCCGGTCCAGTCGAAGGCGCGGGCGCAGTTGACAGAGGCCCGAGTGCGACGTACCCAAGGCCTGAGGGGGGCGCCAAGGCCATGCGCAAAACCTCGACCTTTCGCTGGGACGTTCTGATCAAGATCGGAGGGAGTCTGGGGCGCGGCGACGCCCTCCCTCCGCTTTTGCAGCGGATCGGTCTCCTGTCGGTGCGCAGGCGCGTGCTGGTCGTGCCGGGCGGCGGCGTGTTCGCCGATCTCGTGCGCCGCCAGATGACCCTGAAGAGCGTGGGCGAAGCGACCGCCCATTGCATGGCGCTGTTCGCCATGGATCAGTACGGGCTTCTGCTGTCGTCGCAGACCCGCCGCGCCACGGTCGTCGACACCCTGCAGGCGGCCGAGCTGGTCGCGGAAGCGGGACGCGTCCCGGTCCTCCTGCCGTCCTCGCTCGTCCGCGGGCAGGCGGGGCTGGAGCGCTCCTTCCGCCTGACCTCCGATTCGATCGCGGCCCACCTGGCCGGCCGGTTGAGGGCGACGAACCTGGTCCTTCTGAAGAGCTTTCGCCGGCCGTCGGGTCGCGTGCGGGACCGCGCCGAGGCCGAAGTCCTGGCCCGGCGCGGGCTGGTCGATCCCCTGTTCCCCGGCCTGCTCCCCGCGGCGAGCGCGGTGTGGATTCTCTGCGGACGCGAGCCGTCGCAGCTCGACCGGTTCATGCCGGCCGGGGCGCGTCCGCGGCGCGGCGATTCAGCGCGTCCGCAAATTCCCGAAGCCTGATCGGATCCAGAATCCCGTTCCGGCCGCCCGCGCAGATCGCCCCGCGCACGCCGACGACGTCGGGACCGATCTCGTGGATCCGGGAGAGATGGGCGAGCGACAGGGATCCGGCGAGGCCGCACTGGAGTCCCCGCTCCCGGCACTGCGCAACGAACCGCGCCAGATCACCGGCCCCCAGATGATCGAACAGGCTCCTTCCATCCTTGAGCGCCGTGTCGATGAGGCACCCGGAGGCGGAGCCGCGCGCGGCGATCGCGGGCAGGCGGGCCGGCGGAACCGTCCCGATGGAGGCCGCCTCGGCGTACGCCGCGGCGACCACGCGGATCGCGGGCGCGACCGCCCGAGCCGCCCGGACGACGGCGCTCAGGAACGCGACGGCCCGGTCGTCATCCGCCGCGAAGCGCAGGCCGATCTTCAGATAGTCGGCGCCGCAGGCCGCGGCGCCGGCGGCGGCCAGGGCGAAGGTGCCCGGCTGATCGGCCGCGTCCCCGAGCGCGGCGCTGACCGGGACGCCGGAGAGCCCGCGGCGCGCGACGATGGCGCGCAGGATCGGCGGGGCGCATGCGCCGAGCGAGCCGGCGCGCGGGTCCTTCGCGTCGAGGATGCCGGCCCCGGCCTGCAGCGCGACCCCGGCCTCGTCCGGTCCGCCGACGCTGGCGAGCAGGATCGGGGCGGACTGTTTCCCCGGCAAGGTTCACCCCCGTTTTGCGGTATGCTACCGAACGACCCACGGTCCGGCTTACAAGGTGAAACACACGGCAACGACCCGACGCCCCGGCTCCACGCCACACGGCGGGCCGCCAGCGTCGCTCATTGTAAGGAGGAAGCCGCATGAAAGACATCCTGATCGGTGAATCGCTCGTAGGAGACGGCAACGAGATCGCCCACATCGATCTCCTGATCGGACCGAAGAACGGGCCGGTCGGCGTCGCCTTCGCCAACGCCCTGGTGAACCAGAACCAGGGGCACACGGCCCTCCTCGCGGTGCTCGAGCCGAACCTGATCCCGAAGCCGGCCACCATGATGATGAACAAGGTGACGATCAAGGGGGCGGACCAGGCGGTCCTCATGTTCGGGCCGGCCCAGGCGGCGGTGGCCAAGGCGGTCGCCGACTCGGTGGCCGACAACATCATCCCGCAGGCGGAGGCCGAGAACCTCGTGGTCATCGTCGGGGTCTTCATCCACTGGGAGGCCTCGGACAAGAAGAAGATCTACGACTACAACTTCAGGGCCACCAAGGAGGCGATCGCCCGGGCCATGAAGGAGGAGCCGAGCGTCAAGACGGTCCTCGCCGGCAAGGACAAGGCGAAGCACCCGTTCGCCTAGCCGGGCCGACCAGCCCGGACCCGGGACGTTTCGTGGAGAGAAAGCGCCTCCTGTACCTCATCTCGGCGGACGCGCGCGTCAGCCCGTTCGACATCAACATGGCGTACGACGCGGGGTTTGACGCGGTCATTCCGTACGCCTCCGTGGACGTGGCCGACGTGCCCGGCCTCGTGCAGGACATCATGTTCTCGCGCGGGGGCAAGGGGGCGCGCTTCTCGTCTCTTTTCTTCTCGGGCACGGGCGTCGCCGCCGCCGAGGCGATGCTCAAGGCGGCGCGGAAGACTCTCTTCCCTCCGTTCCAGATCGGCCTGATGGTCGATCCCAAGGGGGGCTACACCACGGCGGCGGCCCTCCTGGCCCGCGCCGCCGCCCTCTGCAGGGATCGAGGCATGGGGGAGATCGGCAGGCTGCGCGTCCTGGTCGCCGCCGGGACCGGAGGGGTCGGCCGGGCGGCGGCCGCGATGGCGGCGCAGGACGGAGCCCGGGTCGTCCTGACGTCGCGCAAGGCCGCCTCGGCCGCGGCGGCGGCGCAGGAGATCGAGTCGCTGTTCGGCGCCCGCGTCGAGGCCCAGGCCGCCCCCGGCGAGAGCGAGCTGGCGGCCCTCGCGGTCCGGTCCGACGTGATTCTCGCCACGGGCGCCGCCGGCGTTCCGCTCCTGACGCGCAGGACGATCGAGGCGCTCAAGGGCCCCAAGGTCCTGGCGGACGTCAATGCGGTCCCCCCGCACGGGCTGGAGGGGGTGCAGCCGCAGGACAGCGGCACCGAGATTGGACCCGGGCTCCATGCCCTCGGCGCCATGGCGGTGGGGGACCTGAAGTTCAAGGTCGAATCGTCCCTCCTGAAGGATCTCCTGCAGGCCGAGGTCCCGCCCGTGATCGACAGCCAGGCGGCGCGCCGCCGGGCGTCCGAGATCCTGGAGTCGAAATAGTCCGGCGGCGCCCGCAGGGTCGGCGTCTTCTCCTTCTCGGCGTGAGCGTCCGGGCGCTGGCGGAATCGGCGGCCGGAAGCGAGCTGGCCAGGCGCCGCTTTCCGGGCGGGTTCCTGGCGCTCGATTATTTCGGCGACACGGACCTCGCGGCCCTTGCGGAGCGGGTCCCCCTCCGCGCGCTGTCCCTGTCCCGCGACCTCGGCCGCCCCAGGACCGCGGCGGCCCTGGCCCGGGCCGCCCTCGGCCTGGACTGGGAGGCGGTCGCCTTTTCCGGGGGGATCGAGAACCGGCCGGGCCTTCTCGGAACCCTGGGGCGCCATGGCCGCGTCCTGGGGAACAGCCCCGAGACGGTGTCGCGCGTGCGCGACCCGAGGGGGCTGTTCGGGTTCCTGCGCCGCGCCGGGATCCCGCACGCGCGCACGTGGACCGGCAGGAGCGCGGGCGTGCCCGGGGACGCGGGTCGCGGCCTCTGGAAGGGGATCCGATCGGGAGGCGGCGCCCGGGTCCTGGCGGCCCGGCGCGGACAGGCGCGGCCGCGCGGCTTCTACCGGCAGGAGTTCCTCGCCGGCACCCCCGGGTCCGCGTCGTTCGTCGCCGACGGCAGGCACGCCGTTCTCCTCGGCCTCTCCGAGCAGCTTTCGGGCTGGCGCGCGCTCGGGGTCCGCGGGTTCCGCTACGGCGGGAGCATCGCCGGGCCTCCGGAGCGGATTGTCCCGCGCCGGGCGGTGTCGGTCCTGGCCGGCGCGGTCGAGGCACTCACCCGCCGGTTCCGCCTGCGCGGCCTGAACGGCGTCGATTTCATCCTGGCGGACGGCGTGCCTCATCTCATCGAGGTCAACCCGCGCTACACCGCCTCGATGGAGCTCCTCGAGGAGCTGTCCGGCGTCAACTTCTTCGATCTGCATCTCGCGTCGGTCCTCGCGGGGGATCTGCCTGCCCGGCGTCCGTCGATCCCGAAGGGGCGATTCGTCGCGAAGGGGATCCTGTACGCGGACAGGGACCTGCGCGTCGCGGACCCGGGGCCGCTGGCGCGGCTGGGCTGCCGCGACATTCCGGCGGAGGGGGAGGCCATCGCGGCCGGCCACCCGATCTGCACCGTCATGGCCCGGGCGCCCGCCCCGGCCGCGTGCCGGCGCCTCCTCCTTGCGCGCGCGGCCGCCGCCCGCCGGGCGCTGCGCGTGAAAGCCCCTCGCCGTTCGTGGTAATCTCCGGGCCATCCATGCGAACGGCCCTGGTGACGGGAAGCACGCGCGGCATCGGCAAGGCGATCGCCCTGCGATTGCTGCGCGACGGCTACAAGGTGGCGCTCAACTACGCCCGCGATCGACAGGCCGCCGGTCGCGCGATCGAGGAGGCGAAGGGGGTGTCGCCGGACGCCGTCGTCCTGCAGGCGGACGTGTCGAAGCCCGAGGAGTGCGAGCGCCTGATCCAGGACGCGCTCAGGAACCTCGGGCACCTCGACGTCCTGGTGAACAACGTCGGGCCGTTCCTCCAGCGGCCGCTCTCCGAGACCACGAACGCCGAATGGCAGCAGATGATCGACGGCAACCTGGGGAGCGCCTTCTTCTGCGCGCGCGCGGCGCTCCCCGCGATGCGCGAGCGCCGATCGGGGGTCATCGTGAACGTCTCGGCGCTGAGCGCCGAGGTGTCGCCCGGCATGACCCACGACGCGCCCGCCTACTTCGTGGCCAAGTCGGCGCTCGCCATGCTGACCCGGTCCATGGCGCGGCTCGAGGGGGAGCACAACATCCGGGTCAACGCGGTCAGCCCGGGATTCATCGAGACCGAGGAGTACGCCGACTGGGACCCGCGCGAGAAGGAGCAGTGGCGGGAGCGGATCCCGCTCGGTCGTTTCGGACGGCCGGAGGAGGTCGCCGAGGCGGTCGCTTTCCTGGTCTCCGAGCGCGCCGCCTACATCTCCGGGACGATCCTGCACGTCCACGGTGCCTTGTGGATCTGAAGCGCGGACGCCTCGTCTTCGTCACCGGCCAGCTCGCGCAGGATGCGCTCGCCCAGGCGCTGGCCGAATGCGGCGCGGGTTTCGAGGGAACGATCGCCCCCCTGCGCATCAAGGTCGCCGCGCTGATGACGACCGACTACATCACCTCCACGCTGAAGCTGCCCCCCTGCGACGCCGTGTACCTGCCCGGCCTCTCGCAGGCGAACACCCGGGCGCTTTCCGAGACGTTCGGGGTCCCGTTCGCCAAGGGTCCGAAGGACCTGCGCGACCTGCCGGCGTTCTTCGGCCAGGAGGGGGAGGGTTACCGGCCGGACGGCGAGCACGCCCTGACCATCCTGGCGGAGATCAACGACGCGTTCCGGCTCACCGACGACGAGATCCTCTCCGCGGCGGAGCGCTATCGATTGTCCGGCGCCGACGTGATCGATCTCGGGTGCTCTCCCGAGAACCGGCTCGAGGACGCCGGTCGCATCGTGGCGCTCCTGAAGCGGCGGGGCTTCCGCGTCAGCGTCGACACCTTCGGCGAGGGCGAGGCGCTGTCGGCCGACGCCGCCGGCGCCGAGCTCCTGCTGAGCCTCAACTCGAGCAACATGCACCTGGCCGGGCGGCTGCGTTCCGCCGTGCCGGTGATCGTGCCGGACCAGGGGGGCGGCCTGCCGTCGCTCTACCGGAACATCGCAGAGGCCGGGAGGCGCGGCGCCGCGCGGGTCATCGCGGACCCGGTCCTGGATCCGATCCATTTCGGGTTCGCGGCCTCGATCCGGAGGTACGCCGAGGCCCGCGAGGCCCTGCCCGGGGTAGACATGTTGATGGGGGTCGGCAACCTGACCGAGCTGACCGAGGCCGACTCGGCGGGCGTCAACGCCGTCCTCCTAGGGATCATGAGCGAGCTCGGCATCCGGTACGCCCTGACCACCGAGGTGGCGGCCTGGGCGCGCGGGAGCGTGCGCGAGCTGGACTGCGGCCGGCGCATGATGCACCACGCGGCCCGCCGCTCGACCATCCCGAAGGGGTTCGACGACCGGCTGGTGACGACGCGCGACACGAAGGTCACGCACCCGAGCGAGACGGAGCTGCTCCGGATGCAGGGACGGATCACCGACCGGAACTTCCGGATCGAGACGGACGGCGAGTCGATCTTCGTGTTCAACAGCGAGCGCTTCGAGAAGGGGACCGACATCCGGAAGATCTTCCCGCGGCTGGGGGTCGACGGGGACGCGTCCCACGCCTTCTACCTCGGCCGCGAGCTCACGAAGGCCGACCTGGCCCGCCGCCTCGGCAAGAAGTACATCCAGGGGGAGCCCCTTCACTGGGGCTACCTGACCTGGAGCGAGGAGGAGGACGGCGGGCACGCGCGGGCGCGGCGGCGGCCCGGAGGAAGCCGGCGCGAGCCGGCCGGCCGCGGCACGGCGGGACGATCATGACGAAACGATCGGATCGCCTGGCGCTCTCCGGCATCGTCTGCCACTGCCACATCGGGGTCACGGACGAGGAGCGGCGGGAGCGCCAGAAGATCGAGATCGATCTCGAGCTGTTCGCCGATCTCGAGGAGGCCGGCCGGACCGGCGACCTGAAGCGCACCATCGACTATCGCGAAGTGTCCGAGGCGGTGCGCGGCATGGTGGAGAGCGGCCTGTTCAACCTGGTCGAGGCGGCGGCCCGCGGCGTCCTCGACCTGGTGTTCACCCGGTTCCCGGTCCAGCGCGCCACCGTCCGCGTCCGCAAGTTCGTCCTGCCGGACGTCTCCCACGTCGAAATTCAAATGGAGCGCGGGCGCGAGTCCTGAAGGCGAAGCTCCGACCCCCGAAGTGACTCAGCGCTCCGGATGCAGGACCTTGGGTGCAGGGCCGCACTGCGCCTCGGCGCGGGCCAGGAGCCCCTCGCGCAGAAGGACCCAGATGCGCCGGTGCGTCTCCGTGGCCGCCTCGGGAGAGAGCGGGCCGCCGGCAGGCGGGGCGGGGACGACCAGATCCCGCGGCTCGCCGCTTTCAGGAGCGTTCTCCGCGGCGGGTCGTCCCGCGGCCATTGTGCCTGCAACTCGTCTCTGCCCGGCGGCGTAGGCGCGCAGCTCCGCGAGGCCCCGGGCTTCGTCCTGCCCGCCGGCGGGCAGCGTGCAGACATAATCCCCCGCGGTCAGGACGACGCCGAGATCCGGAAGGACCAGGACGCGCGCCTCCGGAAGCACCAGGACCAGGGTCATCCGGGAAGTCCCCGCCGGTTTCGCCGGGCCTCCCACGGCTTCCGCCACCAGACCCGCCGGAGCAGCAGCCGCTTCCTCCACCCCCACAGCCATTCTGTTCGCTTCGGCGTCGGCGCTGTCGAGCCTCTCCCCCGGGGGCGGGGCGACCGCCTGGGAAGGCGCCACCTTCATCCGGTTGGCTTCTTCCTTCGACTCGTCCCTGTCCGCGAACGTCTGGACCGAGGTCGCTTTGTCTTTCTTGATGGAGGGAAGGCCGGTCGCCTTGCGGGAGGCCACCGGTGGAGACGGGGCGAAGGCGTCCGCCTGCCCGCCCGGGGCCGTGGCGGCCGGGGGCGGCGCGGCCTGCCTGGCCGGCGGAGGGGCCGCGGGCTCCGGCTTCTGCGGAATCACCGGCTCCGGCTGCGCCGGCTGGGCCTGATCCGTCGAAGACGCGGAAGCAGGCGGCGCTTCGTTCGATCGGGATTCGGCCAGGCGCTCGCCGGGGATGCGGCCGCGCAGGACGACCCAGAGGGACGCCGCGAGCAGGACCGCGGCGGCGGTGGCCAGGGACAGCCGGGCCCGGGGCCGGAAGAGGGAGGGCGCGGGGACCGGCCGCGCCGGCGATTCGGCGTCGAGTCGCCGGCCGATCTTCTCCAGGAGATAGGCAGGGATGGGCGGCGCCGCTTCGCGCCGGGCGGCGGCCGCGAGGGCCCGGAAGTCGGCCAGGACCCACTGGCAGGGAGTGCACGCGCCGAGGTGGTCGTGGACGCGCTCCCGTTCCGCCGCCTCGAGCCTGCCGTCCATGTAGGCGGAGATCATCTCGATCGGATGTTCGGCTCGTTCCGGCCGGTTCGGGCTCATGCGGTCTCTCCGTTCAGGCACTGGCGCAGGGCCAGCCGCGCACGCGCCAGGCGCGAGCGCACGGTCCCCAGCGCGATCCCGAGGGCGGCGGCGATCCCCTCGTACGGCGTGTCGTCGACGTCGCGCAGCGACAGGATCGACCGGAAGGCGGCCGGCATCCTGCCCAGGCAGTCGGACAGGCGGCGCTGCAGCTCGCCGGCCTGCAGCGCCTGCAGCGGCGACCCGCCGGACCCGGCCGCGGCCGGGAGGGCGTCAAGGACATCGTCCAGCTCGACCCGGGCGCGGCTGGCCCGCTCCTCGGCGCGCTGCAGATGGTTGATCGCCCGGCTGACCGCGATCCGGTGCAGCCAGGTCGACAGCCGCGCCTCGCCCCTGAACCCCGACAGCCCCCGGTACGCCGCCAGGAAGACCTCCTGGACGACGTCCTCGGTGTCCTCGCGCTGGCGCACCATCCGCCAGACGACCGCCCAGACACGGGGCAGGTGCAGGCGTACCAGGTCGTCGAAAGCGTCGCGGTCCCCGCGGCGCGCCCGCGCGAGAAGCTCCGCCTCGGCGACCGCAGGGGCGGCCTCCTCGCCCGCTGGACTCGCGGCGTCGATGCGCCTCACGCGTAACAGTCTGCCACGCCGCGGGGCGAAAGTCTCATGTCCATGCCACATTGGACAGGGGCCGGGGGCGAAAGTTCCATAGTGGCGCTCAGAGTGTGGAACCGAATCGGACTAGTGCGACGACCTGCCGGTCCATGGCCATCCATCTTCAAGGTTTGCGCCAGACGTCTCCCGTCCCGGGATCAAGTAATTCTCCACGAGTCACCGCGGCACCGCGTTCGCGGACGGCCGGTTGTCCGCGGACGGATCCCGCCGGCGAACGGCTCCATGCACAGGACATGTCTCCACACTCTGGGCGCCACTATGGGCACCGGCGGTCCGGGAGGGTGCTAGAATCCTTCCATACTCGGGAGATAGCCATGGCCTTGCCGCGGACACGCGGGCTCGTCCTGTGATCCTGGAGACGATCGTCTCGACGGTCGATTCGCAGGGGCGGCCGAATTTCGCCCCGATGGGGATCGAGCTCGAGGGGCCGCGCATCCTCCTGCGGCCGTTCAGGACGGCCGTCACCTGGAAGAACCTCCAGGAGGTGCCCGAGGGGGTGGTCCATTTCACCGACAGCGTCCTGCTGTTCGCGCGCTGCGCGATCTCGGCGTACCTGCCGCCGCACCGGGACGCCGGGCGGGTGCGCGCGCGCGTGCTCGAGGACACCTGCCACTGGAAGGAGTTCGTCGTCGAGTCTCAGGATCTCGGCGAGGACCGGGGCCGCTTCAGGGGCCGGGTGGTCGCCGAGGGGCGCGCGCGCGATTTCGCCGGCCTGAACCGGGCGAAGCACGCGGTGATCGAGGCGACGATCCTGGCGACCCGCCTGCATCTGCTGGGACGCGACCGGGTGATGGAGGAGATCTCGCGGCTGCGACCTCTGGTCGACAAGACGGCCGGGCCCGAGGAGCGCGAGGCGTTCGAACTTCTGGTGGACTACGCGCGGGGGTGGGACCATGCGCATTGAGGTCAGGGCGCACGCGAGGCTCCATTTCGGCTTTCTCGATCTGTCGGGCGAGCAGGGGCGCCGGTTCGGCGGCATGGGGGTGTCGGTCGATGCGCCGCGTCTCCTCCTGAGGATGGAGCCGGCGAAGCGGCTCCTGGTGGAGGGGGAGCAGGCGGAACGTGTGGAGATCCTTGCGGCCCGCTTCTGCGAGGCGGTCGAGGTGCGGCCCGAGGTGCGCATCCGGCTCGTGCAGACGATCCCGGAGCACGTCGGCCTGGGATCCGGAACGCAGCTCGCGCTCGCGGTCGCCGCCGGGCTGACCCGCCTGAAGGACCTCGACCTCGGGCCCGAGGAGCAGTGCTCCGTGATGAACCGGGCGCGCCGATCGGGAGTCGGGTATCACCTGTTCCAGGCCGGCGGGTTCGTGGTGGAAGGGGGACACACGGTCGAGGGGCAGAAGCTGGGGGAGGCGCCTCCCCTCCTGATGCGGCACGAGTTCCCGGAGTCCTGGCGCATCGTGGTGGCGGTCCCCGTGCCGACCGAGACGATCAGCGGTGAGACCGAGGAGGCGGCGTTCGCGCGGCTCGGTCCCGCCTCGGACCAGATGGTCGATCAGATCGCGCGCATCGTCCTCATGCGCCTGGTGCCGGCTCTGGTGGAGCGGAACCTCGACACCTTCGGCGCCGCCCTCACGGAGGCGCAGGAGCTGGTCGGCACCTGCTTCGCGGCGGTGCAGAACGGCCTGTTCCATCCCGACGCGGCGGCCGTGATCGCCCGGCTCAAGGAGGCCGGCGCCCGCGGCGTGGGACAGTCCTCCTGGGGTCCGGCCGTGTATGCCTTCGCGGGGGACGAAGGGGAGGAGCAGCGCCTCCAGGATGTCGCGCGGCGCGCCTGCCCCGGAGGCACGGTGTTCACCGCCCGCGGCTGGAACCGCGGGGGCGTCGTCGAGGCGCTGTAGCGCGCGGCGCTGCAGCGCGAGGCGCTCCCGCGCCCCCCGCGTCCTTCCCGATCCGCCCCAGGAGCCCCTGGTCGTCGAGGAGCCACAGGAACAGGGAGGCGACCGTCAGGTCGGCCGTCGTCCCGGGATTCCGGGGAGGCCGCGCCGAGCGCAGATCGCGATCGAGCCTCTCGGCCAACCCCCGGCCGCGCTCCG
>Ga0070692_10000205_pt1 | contig 15930 bp, 14 predicted proteins | sample KBSK1102metaG_FD_64675 | JGI IMG/M metagenome (GOLD analysis project Ga0070692, IMG submission 64675) | Corn, switchgrass and miscanthus rhizosphere microbial communities from Kellogg Biological Station, Michigan, USA - KBS K1-10-2 metaG | ecosystem: Host-associated > Plants > Roots >...
GTCTGGTGGCCGAAATGCGCTCCGGCCTCGAGCAAAGCTTGCATGCTGACGCCAGCAGGCGCCGTGGCGTTGGACGCCATAGGATAGTCTCCTTCCGGTTAACCCTCTGCGCAGCCGAGAAGACCCACCGTTCCCCGGACGAGATCCGGGGTCGGGCGGGCCACCGGTATGATGGCCACGCATGTGGAATGGGCGCGCACTTAGAGGCGGAAGCGGGAGAAATCAAGACGGTGGCGGCGGGATCGGGTTCACCCCGTCATCCCGGCGGAAGCCGGGATCTCCACGTGGAGTGGCGTGGCGGATGAGCCGCGCAGGTTCGAACGCGGGCGACCCTCCGACGTGAGATCCCGGCTTTCGCCGGGATGACGATGGGCGCCGATCGACGGCGCTTGACAATCGAACAAAGCACGAACATGGTGCCAATCCAACACGATATGGATCAAAAGCCGCAGCCGGGGCGTTGGGCAAGCTGTGGATAAAAAAGGGGAAAACCTGTGACTTATCTCCTCGCCGCATCATTCTTCGTCGCGGTGCTGCTGCTGGCGGCCGTGGCGATCCACATGATGGTGGCCGCCCACTGGTCCGAGATCCTGCTCGCCCTGCGCGGCGAATGGGGCGGTTCGGCTAGTCCGCGGGCGGAGGCGGAACGGCGCGCTCCGGCCGCCGCCACGACCCGGCGGCGCGCTGCCGCTTGACCCTGGCGTAGCTCCACACGCTGAACGGGATGGTCAGCGCGTAGAGGATGGTCGCGACGCTCAGCGTCTCCCACGGCGCCGTGAACAGGGCGCCCCCCACCAACGCAATCACCACGATCGCCTCGAGCCGGACGTTGCGCCTGAGGCGAAACGAGGTCCAGGAGAAGGTCGCCAGGCTGGAGATGCCGAGGAAGGCGACGAGCGCCGCCCACGGCGCCACCAGCCGCCAGTCGTGCAGCCAGGTCCAGTGGCGGCCGCCCGCCAGCCACAGCACGATCGGCAGCAGCATCAGCGCCGCGCCCGCCGGCGCCGGCACCCCGGTCAGGAAGCCGGCCGACTTGTGCGGCTGATCCTCGGCGTCGATCCGGGCGTTGAAGCGGGCGAGGCGCAGCGCCATGCACACCGAATAGGCCAAAGCGAACATCCAGCCGAAGCGCGGCCAGTCGCGCAGCACCCAAAGATAGGTGATGATCGCCGGCGACACGCCGAAGGCGACGTTGTCGGAGAGCGAATCGAGCTCGGCGCCGAACCGGCTGGCGCCGTTCAGCATCCGCGCGATCCGCCCGTCCATGCCGTCGAGCACCGCCGCGACCATGATCGCGCCGACGGCGAGGTCCCATCGCCCGGCAATGGCGTAGCGGATGCCGGTGAGGCCGGAGCAGAGGGCGAGCGCCGTCACCGCGTTGGGGACGACGGCGCGCAGCGGAATGCCGCGGCGGTCGGAAGACCTCACGCGGCCCGGCTCACTGGGCGACGCCCTCGCGGGCCTCGTGCTCGCCGATCTTGGCGATCACCGTCTCCCCGGCGATCGTACGCTGGCCGAGCAGCACCCGCGACGAGGTGCCCTCGGGCAGATAGACGTCGACCCGGCTGCCGAAGCGGATCAGGCCGACGCGCTGGCCGGCGGCGACATGGTCCCCCGCTTTCACCCAGGGCACGATGCGGCGGGCGACGAGGCCGGCGATCTGGGTGAAGCCGATGCGGCTGCCGTCCTGGCCCTCGACCAGGAAATGCTGGCGCTCATTGTCCTCGCTCGCCTTGTCGAGGTCGGCGTTGAGGAACTTGCCGGCGATGTAGACCACCCGCTTGATCTCGCCGGCCACGGGGGCGCGGTTGATGTGGACGTCGAACACCGACATGAAGATCGAGACCCGGGTCATCGGCGCCTCGCCGAGCCCGTCCTCGCCGGCCAGCTCCTTGGGCGGAGGCACGCTGGCGATCATCGTCACCATCCCGTCGGCGGGCGCGATGACCAGGCCGTCGCCCTTGGGCGTGGTGCGGATCGGGTCGCGGAAGAAGGCCGCCACCCACAAGGTGACGCCCGCCATGATCCAGCCGATCGGGCTCCAGCCCACCACCCACCAGAAGAACAGGGCGATCAGCGCGGCGATCACCACGAACTTGCGCCCCTCCGGGTGCACGCTCGGCATGCGGTAGCGGACGTTGGTGGTGACGAGATCCGGTTTTTCGAGCGAGGTCATGGGCGGGCCTGTAGCTGTGTTATGGCCCTGACACAACGCGTGGAGGTGCGTTCGCGCAGCCGGCCACGGAGCCGTCCTCCATCGTCATGCCGGACTTGATCCGGCATCCACCTTCCGTGCGACTGTGGCGGTTCACGAGAAGGTGGACCCCGGATCATCCCGGACATGATCGGGCACCGGGGCGACGAGCCGGCTTCCCCCGCCGAGGCGCGGTGTTGATCCCCGTCCCATCCCCGCCTAGAGCCCCGCCGCATACCCACAGACTGAGGAAGCGTCCGCCGCCATGGCCAAGATCAAGGTGAAGAACCCCGTCGTCGAGCTGGACGGGGACGAGATGACCCGCATCATCTGGCAATGGATCCGCGAGCGGCTGATCCTTCCCTATCTCGACATCGACCTGCTCTATTTCGACCTCGGCATGGAGAATCGCGACGCGACCGACGACAAGGTCACGGTCGAATCCGCCGAGGCGATCAAGCAGCACGGCGTCGGCGTCAAATGCGCGACGATCACGCCCGACGAAGCGCGGGTCGAGGAGTTCGGCCTCAAGAAGATGTGGAAGTCGCCCAACGGCACGATCCGCAACATCCTGGGCGGAGTCGTCTTCCGCGAGCCGATCGTCATCAAGAACGTCCCTCGCCTCATCCCCGGCTGGACCGACCCGATCGTCGTCGGCCGCCACGCCTTTGGCGACCAGTACAAGGCGACCGACTTCCTCGTCCCCGGCAAGGGCAAGCTCACCATCAAATGGGTCGGCGAGGACGGGCAGGAGATCGAGCACGAGGTGTTCGACTTCCCGAGCTCGGGCGTCGCCATGGGCATGTACAATCTCGACCAGTCGATCCGCGACTTCGCCCATGCCTGCCTCACCTACGGCCTGAACCGCGGCTGGCCGGTCTACCTCTCGACGAAGAACACCATCCTCAAGGCCTATGACGGCCGCTTCAAGGACCTGTTCCAGGAGATTTACGACGCCGAGTACAAGGCGAGGTTCGAGGCTGCGGGGATCGAGTACCAGCACCGCCTGATCGACGACATGGTCGCCTCCGCGCTCAAGTGGAGCGGCAAGTTCGTCTGGGCCTGCAAGAATTACGATGGCGACGTCCAGTCGGACCAGGTCGCGCAGGGCTTCGGCTCGCTCGGCCTGATGACCTCGATCCTGATGACCCCCGACGGCAAGACGGTCGAGGCGGAAGCCGCGCACGGCACCGTCACCCGCCACTACCGGATGCATCAGCAGGGCAAGGCGACCTCGACCAACCCCATTGCCTCGATCTTCGCCTGGACCGGCGGCCTCAAGTTCCGCGGCCAGTTCGACGACACGCCCGAGGTCACCCGCTTCGCCGAGACGCTGGAACGCGTCTGCATCGAGACGGTGGAGGCCGGCCACATGACCAAGGACCTCGCCCTCCTCGTCGGCCCCGACCAGGCCTGGATGACGACCGAGCAATTCTTCGAGGCGATCCGCGCGAACCTCGAAAAGGCGATGGCGCAATAACGTCGCCCCAGCGAAGGCTGGGGCCCCAGCGGGTGAAATGCGCCGGTGTTCCTCACCCGCTGGGATGCCAGCCTGCGCTGGCATGACGGTCAACCGCGGCCCAGTCTCGACAGCAGCCCCGGCCGTGCCCGCTTCTCGAACAGTTCGTCCGGCCCCTCCGGGTCGAGCCGCTCGCTGTTCGCGATCGCGCGCTCCAGCCGGTTGAACTCGGGCGGCTCGAACGGGATCAAGGTCCGCCCCGCGCCGCGCAGCCGTTCGATCGTGGCGATGAGCGAGCCGGTCTCCTCGATCAGCGCCGCCACCTCCTCGGGCCGGCGGCCGAAATGTTCGGCGAGGAGGTCGGCGCGGATGGCGGCGACGGCGCGGCGCGCCTCCTCGCTGCCGGACGCATCGACGGTGAGATCGCATTCGCTGTCGAGGCCCATCGAGCGGTTGTTGAAATTGGCCGAGCCGACGCGCAGGGCGAGGTCGTCGACGATCATGATCTTGGCGTGGACGTAGATGTCGGCGCCCTTCTCGGTCACCGGCGAGTAGATGCGGAAGCGGTCGTGGCGGTCGCGGCGCTTGACCGCGGCGAACAGCTCGGCGCGGGCGGCGCCCATCACCTCCTCGTCCAGCCAGCCGAGCGCCGTCTTCGGATTGACGATGACGAATTCGGGGGCGAGCGGTTCGTCGAGCCGCCTGGCGATCGCCTCCGCGATGATCCGCGACGAGAAATATTGGGTCTCGATGTAGACGTGCTTCTGCGCCGCGGTGATCATGTCGGCGAACAGGGCCTCGACCTCGCGCACCTCCTTCACCGGCCCGTCCTCCGACAGGGTGCGCGAGACCGCGACGGGGACGTTGCGGAAGGCGGGGCGCAGCCGCGCGGGCCACAAAGCCTCGCCGGCCGGGCGCGGGGCGGCGGGCGGGAGCGTGGTTCCCGTCGCCGCTTCCCAGCGGAGCCGCGCGAGGTTCCCGAGCGCTCTTGCGGCGGGTCCCGTCACCGCCATCGTCGCGTCGTGCCACGGCTCGTAGCACTGGCCGGTCCACGGCGTGCGGCGGCCGGGATCGTCGTCGCGGTGGTGGCGGGTGTCCCAGCGGTCGCCGGTGATGTCGATGCCGCCGCAGAAGGCCAATTCGTCGTCGATGACCAGGATCTTCTGGTGGTGGCTGCCGTCGAGCGGGTGGCTATGGTCCCACTTCACCCGGATCTTCGGGTCGAGCCACCAGCGCGCTAACCGGAAAACGGTGAATCCCCGCGCCGGCAGGCTGAGCAGGCCCTCGTCCCAGGCGAGGATGGTGATCTCGAGTCCCGGCCTGTTCCTTGCGAGCCAGCTGAACAGGGCGCCGAGCTGCGTCGGCGCGCCGTGCGTGCGCTTCTCCTCGAGCAGGTGGACCCTGGTGTCGACGTCCCAGCCGATCAGGAAGATCTGCGACCGCGCCTTCAGCATCGCCTCGAAGGCGAGCGCGTAATAGGCTTCGGCGTCGACGATCAGAGCCGCCTCGCGCGCCTCGGCGATCTGCCAGCAATTCCGGCCCGGCTGAAGAAGCTCTTTGCCCACGCGACGCCGAACGCGCGCCGCGCGGCCGGGTTGCGCCCCCGTAACGGAATCAGGCCGCGATCGCCTCGTCGCGCTCGCCGGTGCTCCACCCGAGCCGCTCGGCGCGGGCCAGCGCAGCAGCGGCGGCCGCGGCTGCGTCGCGCGCGTCGTCGAGGGCGTCGGAGATCGGACCCGGCGCCACCCAGCCGCAGCGCGGGCACGCCGTGTCGTTGCGGACGGCGGCATGCACTCCCCATGGCCGTGCCGGCGAACAGCTGAGACTCATACGCTTCACTCCCGCCCCCGGATACCTGACAGGAAATGTATATTTATGCATGTTCCTGCATACAAGAGGCATTGTCGCACCCTTGTCCCCTCCCCCTCCGGCGCTCTAGGAGCCGGGCCACATGCAGGGAGTGAGACCATGAAGCTCGACAACAAGATCGCCGCAATCGTCACCGGGGCGGCCTCCGGCCTCGGCGAGGCGACGGCGCGGGCGCTCGCCGCGCGCGGAGTGCGGGTCGCGCTGTTCGACCGGGACGAGGAGAAAGGCGAGAAGGTCGCGGCCGAGATCGGCGGCGTGTTCGCCAAGGTCGACGTGACGTCGGACGAGGCGGTGGACGCGGGGCTCGCCAGGGCGCGCGAGGCGCATGGGCAGGAGCGGATCCTGGTCAATTGCGCCGGCGTCGCCAACGCGGCGAAGACCGTGGGGCGCGACAAGGCGACCGGGGAGCCGAAGCCTTATCCGATCCACCAGTTCGAGCTCGCCATCCAGATCAACCTCATCGGCACCTTCCGGATGATCGCCAGATCGGCGTTCGGCATGGTGTCGCTCGACCCGCTCGAGGACGGCGAGCGCGGGGTGATCGTCAACACCGCCTCGGTGGCGGCGCAGGACGGGCAGATCGGCCAGGCCGCCTATGCCGCCTCGAAGGCCGGTGTGGTCGGGATGGCGCTGCCGATCGCCCGCGACCTGATGAACGAGGGAATCCGGGTCAACACCATCCTGCCGGGCGTGTTCAGGACTCCGATGGTGGCGATGATGCCGCCCCACCTCCAGGATGCGCTCGGCGCGCAGGTCCCCTTCCCCAAGCGGCTCGGCCAGCCCGAGGAATATGCCCGGCTGGCGCTGTTCATGGCGGAGAATCCCTATTTGAACGGCGAATCGATCCGCCTCGACGGCGGCATCCGCATGGCGCCGCGCTAGATGCGGGCGGCCGCCGCGCTCGCACTGCTCCTGCTCGGCGCGGCGCCGGAGCGGCCTCCGCTCAGCGTCAAGCTCGGCGGGCGGGTGCTGGTGACGGGCGACGGACCGGCCCGGTTCGGTTGGCCGGGCGTCTATCTCGAGGCGCGGTTCCGCGGCACCGAGGTCACCGCCGGCGTCGCCAGCGACACCGACTTCTTCCGGATCCTCGTCGACGGGCAGGAGCGGATGGTGGTGAAGCGGCCGCAGGCGCCGGTGACGATCTCCGGCCTCGCCGACGGCGTGCACGTGCTGCGCATCGAGAGGCTGACCGAGAGCCAGACCGGCGCCGCGCGGCTGCTCCGCTTCGAGGTGGGCGCGGGCGGAGTCCCGCTCAGGCCGCCGCCGCGCCGGCCGCAGGTCGAGTTCATCGGCGACAGCTACACGGTCGGCTACGGCGACAGCGCGCCGACCCGGCGCTGCACCCGGGCCGAGGTCCACGACACGACCGACACCCAGCGCGCCTTCGGCCCGCTCGCCGCCAAGCGGCTGGGGATGGACTATCAGGTGATCGCCTATTCGGGCTTCGGCATCGTGCGAAACTATAACGGCAACCGGCCCGGCGAGACGCTGCCGCTCCTCTACCCGCGGATGATCCCCGACGATCCCGTCCATCTCGTCGACCGGCGCGAGCGGTGGCGGCCGCGGGCGATCGTGATCAACCTGGGCACCAACGATTTCTCGACCCCGCTCCACGCCGGCGAGGCGTGGGCGAACGGCGAGGCGCTGCATGCCGCCTACCGCGCCGGCTACGTCGCCTTCGCCAAGCGGCTGATGGCGATGCAGCCGCAGGCGCGGCTGGTGCTGATGGGCGGGCCGAGCTTCGCGGGCGACGTCGAGGCGGTGGCGAAGGCGCTGGCAAGCCCGCGGGTGCGGACGGTGCGGTTCGGCGAGCTGGCGCTGGACGGGTGCGACTTCCATCCGTCGCTCGCCGATCATGAGACGCTGGCGGCGTTGATCGAGCCGCTGCTGCGGTGACGTCATCCCGGCGGAAGCCGGGATCTCGTGTCGGAAGGGTGCGGAGCGGGTCTCCAGGAGATCCCGGCTTTCGCCGGGATGACGTCAGGTGCGGATCAGCTTCGGCAAGGCACGCCCCCTCGCGCCGCTGGGGAACAGGGCGCCGCCGACCCGGGCCGGCTCGAGCGCGTAATGCTGGGCGAGGGCGCCGGCGATGAGGGCGTCGAGGTCGGTGGTGGGCTTGAGGTCGCGGCCTTCGTAGAGCGCCGCTTGCGACAGGCCGGGCCAATCGGCGACGACCTTGCCGCCGTCGACCGCGCCGCCGAGCAGCATCGCCGCCGAGGCGGTGCCGTGGTCGGTGCCACCGGTGCCGTTGGGCGTGGCGGTGCGGCCGAATTCGGTGGCGACCAGCACCAAGGTGTTCGACCAGTCGGGGCCGAGGCCGGCCTTGAGCGCGGCGAGCAAGGCGTCGAGGCCCTTGAGCTGGAGGCCCAGGCGGGCGCGCTGGCCGCTGTGCGTGTCCCAGCCGCCGGTCTCGATGAAGGCGATGCGGTTGCCGCCGGGACCCGCGAGGAGCCGCGCGGCGAGGGCGCCGGTGGCGGCGGCGTTCTGGCCGCCGCCGGCGGTGAGGTCGCCGGTCAGCTTGCGGGTCGCCATCGCCTCGTTCCACAGCGGCATGAGCTGCGGGTCATTATGGTAGAGATCGGCGACTCGGGCGAGGAGATCGTCGGTCGGCTGGGGCAGCGCGGAGGGGGCGTAGGACGCGACCTCGCGGGTTCCGCGCAGCGCCAGCGGGACGGTGGAGGAGACCGCGATCGCCTTCGCCTCGTCCTGCGGGAGCAGGCCGAGCAGGCGGTTCATCCAGCCGTCCTTCAATTTGTAGGCGGCGTCGGCGCCGCTCTCGAGGACGTTCTGGCCGTCGAAATGGGAGCGGTCGCGATAGGGCGAAGCGACGGCGTGGACGAACAGGGCCTCCCTCGCCTGGTAGAGCTTCGCGGTCTCGACCAGCGACGGGTGGAGCGAGAAGAAGGGATCGATGCGGGCGCCGGCCGCGGCATCCTCGGCGAAGGCGCCGCGCAGGCCGGCGAAGGCCGGGTCGCCGAGGGGGGCGAGGGTCGCAAGGCCGTCGGCGGCGCCGCGCTGGATGATGAAGACGAAGCGGCGGTCGGTCGCGGCCCTGGCGAAGGCGATCGACGGCGCGAGGAGCAGGGCGCCGGCGGCGGCGGCGCTGCCGAGGAAGTGGCGGCGGTTCATCTCTATCTCCTCAGCATCTCGGGCGAGACGAGCAGCAAGGCGAGCGCCTGGCCGGGGCTCTCGGCGCGGGCGAGGGCTTGGGCCGTGGCGGGGGTGAGGCCGTCGCCGAGCAGCTGCGGGGCGAGCGCGCGGGCGTCGGTCGCGTCGGCGGCGCGGGCGGCGATGCGGTCGGCGGCCTCGACCCGGCGGACCAGCGCGTCCGGGCCGGCCCAGGTCGGGGCGATGTCGTCATAGCCGGCCGGGGAGCCGGGCTTCCAGACCGGCTGGCCGAGCTGGGTCATGATCCCGGCGACCTGCTGGGCCTTCAGATCCTTGGCGCCGACGGCGCGGAGCGCGGCGATCGACCAGTCCCAGGGCGAGCGGAACTTGGCGCCCGGCGTCGACCAGGTCTCCGGCGAATCGATCAGCACGCGGTAGAGGGTCGGCAGGTCGCCGCCGCTCTTGAGGAAGGCGGCCTCGAGGCGGGCGACCAGCGCCGGGGGCGGATCGTCGGCGGCGAAGTGGCGGGCGAGCTTGGTGGCGATGTGGCGCGCCGTCGCCGGATGCGCCGCCAGGTCGAGCAGGATGGCGCGCGCCTGCGCCTCGCCCTGCTGGTCGTACTTGCGGCCGAGCAGGGTGCGGGCGCCGGGCTCGTGGATGGCCTCGGCGAAGACGAACTCGCCCGGCGGCCCGGCGACTCCGATGCCGCGCGCCGAAGGGCCGCGCAGCAGGCCCGAGACCGTCCAGCCGGTGAGGGCGCGGGCGAATTCGGTGACATCGGCCTGGGTGTAGCCGCTGCGCACGCCGACCGTGTGGAGCTCGAGGATCTCGCGGCCGAGATTCTCGTTGAGCCCAGCCTTGCGGCCGCGCAGCGCGACGAGCTGGCCGATGCGGCTGTCCGGGCCGACCGACTGGGCCTGGTCGAGATAGAGCAGCATCGCCGGGTGGCGCTCGACGGCGAGCAGCATGTCGGAGAAGCGGCCCATCACGTTCGGCCGGATCGCCTCGAACTCGAGCAGGCCGGAAAGGCCGATCACCGGCAGCTTGTCGGCCGAGACCGCGAAGTGGTTGGCCCAGAAATGGACGAGCCGCTCGACGAACGGCGCCGGGGTGACGAGGGCGGCGTTGGCGCGGGCACCGATCGCCGCGATGTAATTCTCGCGGACCGACTTCTGGATGAACTTGCGGGTCTCGTCGGGGAGGCCGGCGAGCTTGTCGTTCATCGCGCCGGCCATCGGCTCGCCGGGCTTGGCGGCCATGGCCGGCATGGCGGCCGGCATCGCGGCCGACATGGCAGGCGCCTTGGGCATCGCCGCCTGGCGCAGGCCGCGATTGGCGCGGGTCTCCTCGAGATAATCGGCGAGCTGCCGGGCGACCTCGGTGCGCGGCGGGACGGCTGCGATCACCGCCGGCTTGGGATCGAAGCGGTCGAGCTGCGCGAGCAGCCACTTCTTCGGGTCCTCGGGGAGCGGCTCACCGCGGCGGGCACCGAGGCCGAAACGGCCGAGCGCAAGATAGGAGGAGGCCATGGAGCCGCCGCATAGCAGCTTTTCACTGGCCGCGGGATTAACAAGCGGACAGCCGGGGGCGTGGTGGAGGGAACAGCCTGGCTGTGCCCGTTTCCGAGTCGGGAGCGGGGACAGCCGGATAGGCTGTCCCCCTGGAGCTCAGTGGTGGGCGCGGCGGGCCTTCTTCTTCGCCAGATGGCGGCCGGCGAGGCAGCCGGCGGCGGCGCCGGCCACCGCGTGCCCCTTGCCGACATAATGGCCGGCCACGCCGCCGACGATCGCGCCCTTGATGCACCCCTTGGCGTCGGCGGCCGGGCCGGTGCCGATGAGCGAGAAGGCGGCGACGGCGGCAGCGAGGGGGAAGATGCGCATGGCGGAGGCTCCAGATGGCGGTTCGCGAGGCGAACGCGAGGTGGCGGGCAGTCGTTCCGGCCCCGCCGCCAGCCGCCGCGACCATGCGACGAGCGGAAAATAGGACTTGCTATGTTCTCATGTTTGCGCTATGTTCGCTGCGACTCGGGGGGGTTCTTTGACATCGTCAATCGCATGAGGTGCGGGGCCGGCGGACGCGTCGGCCCCGCCCGCCTCCGCCCGCCTCCGCGCCCTTGCTCGGGGGTCGGCGTTCAGCAGTCGGCGCTCTGATAGCCGGGCGGGACGTCGAGGCGGGCCGCATGGCGGTAATAGGCATCGGCGGCGATGCGGTGGCGGTCGCCGTAGACCCGTTCGAGCAGGCGCCAGAGCGCTGGGTCGTAGCGCTTGAGGTCGCCATCGGAGGCGACATTGGCGCCTTCGAGCCGGGCGAGCTTGTTGTCGTCGAACCAGAATTGGGTGCCTTCCGCCCAATATTCCTGGACGGTAACGCCGGCATAATCGCCCTTCCACAGCCCGGCCGCGACCGCGCGCGCATAAGCGGCCTCGACGGCGCGGTGGAGGCCGGGGTCGACGACGGCGACGGCGTCGAGGATGGCGTGCGAGAATTCGTGGACGAGGATGTTCTCGCCGAAATAGCGGTCGCCGGTGAGGCCGAGCACGTTCTCGGCGCCCGCGGCGGTGGGCAGGCCGCCGCTGCCGCGGGCGCGGCCGTTCCAGTAATCGCGGTCGCTCGCCGCCTCGATCTCGGCATAATGCTTGCGCTCGCAGGCGGTGAGGCGGGGATCGTCCTTCGCCGGCTTCTTCCAGCCGCGATTCTCCGGAAGATCGGTGATCGCCTCGTCCACCGCGAGGATCGCCACCCGCGCCCCACTGCGCGCGAGCTGCGCCTTCACGTCCGGGCGGTGGGCGAGCATGGCGAGGACGATGTCGCGGGCGCGCAGCAGCGCCTCGGGCGGGACGCGGGCGGAGCCGACGACCGGGATGCCGCCGGCGTCGAGATAGCGGGCGTAGAACGGGTCGAGACGCAGCGCCGCGGGCGGAGGCGCCGGTGCGAGACCGGGCAAGCTCGGCGGCGCGGCCGGCGCGGCGAGGAGGGCGGCGCAGAGAAGCAGGAGGCGCGGGGATTGCATCCGCGGATGGTAGCAAACGGCGGCGGGAGCGACATTCAGTTTCCCAAGCAGCGGCGCGTTCCTCCCCTTCCTGCAAGGGGGGGGATCGAGTCGGCCGCCATGTCCCCCGGACATGGCTGCGAACGTCCGGGGAACGTTCGCACCGGCTCGATGGTGGGTCCGCCGCAGGCGGATGGAAACTCGGAGTCAGCAGAAAGTCTCGCTACGCTCGCCTACCCACCCCCTGCCCCTCCCTTCCAGGGAGGGGGGAGGCCGGCGCTCATCCCCGGCTCGCGCGCAACGCCTCGACGAAGTTGCGGCGCCACCAGACGACGTCCTCCGCCGCGACGCAGTCGTGCATCGCGCGCCAGCGGCGGAGGCGTTCCTCCTTCGGCATGGCGATGGCGCGGCGGATGGCGTCGGATATGTCTTCCTTGCTGTACGGGTTGACCAGCAGCGCGTCCTTCAATTGCAGCGCGGCGCCGGCGAAGCGGGAGAGGATGAGGACTCCGGGATCGTCCGGGTCCTGGGCGGCGACATATTCCTTGGCGACGAGGTTCATGCCGTCGCGAAGCGGGGTGATGAGCGCGACCTTGGCGGCGCGGTAGAAGCCGGCGAGGTCCTCGCGGCCATAGCCCTGGTTGACGTAGCGGATCGGCACCCAATCGACCTCGGCGAACTCGCCGTTGATGCGGCCCGACAGCTCGTCGAGGCTCTCGCGGATCGCCTCGTAGGTATGGACCTCGCCGCGCGAGGGTGGCGCGATCTGGAGCAGGAAGAGCCGGCCGAGGCACGCCTCGTTATCCTCGAGGAAGCGGCGATAGCCTTCGAAGCGCTCGGCGAGGCCCTTCGAATAATCGAGCCGGTCGACGCCGATGATGGTGTGGCGGCCGGCGGCGCTCTCGGTGAGGCGGGCGCAGGCGTCGCGGGCGCCGGGGCTGGCGACGGCCTGCTGGAACTCGGCATAATCGATGCCGATCGGATAGGCGGCGGCGTGGACCGAGCGATCGCCGACATGGACCATGCCGTCGGCGTCGCAATGGCCGCCAAGCTCGCGCTCGACATAATTGGTGAAGCTCTCCAGCCACTCGGCGGTCTGGAAGCCGATCACGTCGTAGGCGAGCAGCGAGAGGACGAGCCGCTCGTGGGCGGGAAGCGAGGTGAGGAGGCGCGCCGGCGGCCAGGGTATGTGGAGGAAGAAGCCGATGCGGTTCTTAAGGCCGCGCTCGCGCAGCTGCGCGCCCAGCGGGATGAGGTGGTAATCGTGGACCCAGACGAGGTCGTCCGGCTCGATCAGCGGCTGGACGGTCTCGGCGAAGCGCTCGTTGACCCGCTCGTAGCCGGCGCCGAAGCTGCGGTCATACTCGGCAAGGTCGATCCGGTAGTGGAAGAGCGGCCAGAGCGTGCGGTTGGCATAGCCGTTATAATATTCGTCGACGTCCTGCTCCTCGAGGTCGATCGTCGCCGAGGCGACGCCGTCGTGGCGCGCGAAGTCGATATGGCCGGTGAAGGCGTCGGTGACCCGGCCCGACCAGCCGAACCACAGGCCCTTATATTCGCGCAGCGCCGCCGAGAGGGCGACGGCGAGGCCGCCCTGCGCGCCCCCCTCCCCTTCGGGCTTGGGCGCGGCGACGCGGTTGGAGATGACGATCAGGCGGGACACTCAATACGGACCTTTTATCTCCCCTCCCCTTGAGGGGGAGGGGTTGGGGAGGGGTGGAGTCTCCGGAGACGCACCGTGCTTCATTGACGCCACCCCCACCCTACCCTCCCCCCCTCAAGGGGGAGGGGGCGTTCTTCATCGGGGTCCGCGCCCTCCCCGTCATCCCGGCGAAAGCCGGGATCTCCGGGCGGAAACGCGCTGGAGGCACCGCCCTGCTTTTCCTCCATGAGATCCCGGCTTTCGCCGGGATGACGGATCGTTCCCCGTTACCCCGCGCCCTCCTCTTCATCGCACCGCGCTCCACGGGCGCGAGAGCAGCACCGCGCAGTTGATGAGGCCGGTGAGCGAGTAGGTCTGCGGGTAGTTGCCCCACAGCTCGCCGGTGTCGAAATCGGTGTCCTCGGAGAGGAGGCCGGCGGGGGTGAGGCGTTCGAGCGTCTGCTCGAAGAGGGCGCGGGCCTCGTCGGCGCGGCCGGCGAGATGAAGCGCCTCGATCAGCCAGAAGGTGCAGAAGTTGAAGGCGGTCTCGGGGCGGCCGAAATCGTCCTCCTCGGCGTAGCGCAGCATGTGGGCGCCGCGCCTGAGGCCCTTCTCGACCGCCTCGAAGGTCGCGCGGAAGCGCGGGTCGTCCGGCGCGAGGAAGCGCATGTCGACGAGCTGGAGCAGGCTGGCGTCGAGCTCGCCGCCGCCGAAGGTCGCGCCGAAGCGCGCTTCCGGGGCGTACCAGGCGTCGCGCTCGATGCGGGCGCGGACGGCCTCGGCACGGTCGCGCCACAGGGCCGCGCGCTCGTCGAGGCCGAGCACCTCGGCGGCCATGGCGAGGCGGTCGCACGCGGCCCAGCTCATCACCGCGCTGTAGGTGTGGACCGCGCTCCGGGTGCGATATTCCCACAGGCCGGCGTCGGGCTGGTCGTGCACCTCCCAGGCGCGCTCGCCGACCCGCTCGAGCGCCCGGAAATCGGCCTCGGTCGCCTTGCGCAGCAGCCGCTCGTCGATGAAGGCCTGGACGTTGGAGAGGACGATCTGGCCGTAGGCGTCGTGCTGGACCTGGGCGTAGGCGGCGTTGCCCACGCGGACCGGGCCCATCCCGCGATAGCCGGCGAGCGCCTCGGCCTCCCGCTCGTCGAGCTTCGCTGCGCCCGAGACGGCGTAGAGCGGCTGGATGTGGCCGCCGCGCGCCTCGTCGACGATGTTGCGCAGATAGCCGAGATAGTTTTCCAGCACGTCGAGCGCGCCCAGGCGATTGAGGGCCTGGACGGTGTAGTAGGCGTCGCGGATCCAGCAATAGCGATAGTCCCAGTTGCGGCCCGAATCGGGCGCCTCCGGGATCGAGGTGGTGAGCGCGGCGACGATCGCTCCGGTCTCCTCGTGCTGGCAGAGCTTCAAGGCGATGGCGGCGCGGATGACGGCGTGCTGCCATTCGAGCGGGATGGCGAGGCCGCGCACCCAGGCCCGCCATTCGTCGGACGTCTGGTGGAGCCAGGCGGCGAGCGTATGGGCGACGTTGCCGACGAACGGCTCGTCGGGGCCGAGGAAGAAATGGTGGGCGCGCTCGAGGCGGAAGGCGCGGCCCTCGAGGATATGGCCGATCGGAGCGTCGGTGGTGAGGCGCAGCGGCTGCGGCTTGACGAGATAGCGTATGTGGTTGCTGCCGCTGGTCCGCTCGGCCTCGGCGGCGCCCCAGCCCGAAGCCGGGTTGAGCGCGACGGTGAGCCGCGGCGCGCCGGCCACCGGGCGGACGATGCGGCAGAAGGCGACCGGCCGGTACATGCGCCCGCTGCGCTCGAAGCGCGGGCAGAAATCGTAGATCTCGGCGGCGCCGCCGTCGGCATCGGCGAGGCGGGTGAGGAGGATCGCCGTGTTGCGCAGGTAGCTCTGCTCGACCTTGACCTGGTTCTCGAGCGCGAGGCGCCATTCGCCGCGCGGCGGCGCGCTGTGGGCGCGGGGGGAAAGCAGCGAGCAGAAGAGCGGATCGCCGTCCACGCGCGGCGCGCACGCCCAGACGAAGCCGGCGGCGGAATCGACCAGCGCCGAGACCTGGCAATTGCCGATCGGCCAGAGCGCGAGGTCAGCCATGGGCGAGCCCGGCCAGCCAGGCGTGGACGGCGGCGACGTCCGGCAGGCGGAAGCCGGCGGCGGTGTCGCGCGGGGCGCCGACGAGCACGCCCAGGCCGCCGAGGTCGGCGGCGGCGCGGAAGGCATGCTCGTCGGTCAGGTCGTCGCCCACGGCGACAGGACGCGCACCGGCGAAGGGCGGTTCCGCCATCAGCGCGCGAAGGGCGTCGCCCTTGCCGGCGCCGGGCGGGAGCAGCTCGACAACCATCTTGCCGCGCTGCACGACGAGACCGGTGCGCGCGGCGATCTCCTCGGCGAGCGCCAGCGCCGCGGCCTCGCGCGCGGGGGCGAGGCGATAGTGAAGGGCGACGCCGGCGGGCTTGTCCTCGATGAGCAGCCCGGGATCGGCGGCGGCGAAGGCCGCGAAGGCGGCGCGCGCGTCGGCGAGGTGGGCGGGCGGCGCCGCGGCGTGCGCGACGCCGGGACGCGGCCGAAGCTCCCGCCCGTGCGATCCGGCGGCGGCGCGATGGGCGCTGCCGAGATGCGAATCGAGATCGGCGAGGGCACGGCCGGTGAGGATGGCGAGGCGGCCG
>Ga0070692_10000211_pt1 | contig 15756 bp, 11 predicted proteins | sample KBSK1102metaG_FD_64675 | JGI IMG/M metagenome (GOLD analysis project Ga0070692, IMG submission 64675) | Corn, switchgrass and miscanthus rhizosphere microbial communities from Kellogg Biological Station, Michigan, USA - KBS K1-10-2 metaG | ecosystem: Host-associated > Plants > Roots >...
GGGGTAGAAATATGGGGATGAGTTATTTTGACCTCGCTTCGGGGTGGGATGATTGAACTCAGTTTTATTAAATTAAAATTTGCAATACCAGCATCGAGAAGCGCAGCGTCAAAGGCCGCCAACTGTGTCTGCCCGTCTCCAGTACCAGACGTAACGAGAAGCTCCCTCTGGTCTTTTTTGCCGGCAAAAATCGCCATTTCCCATATACTAGCATAATACGTAGTAAATAGAGGCCAGGTTTTCCCTGGCCTCATTTGGTTCCTTCCTCTGTGCAGATACAGCAAGCTATGGCGTCACACTTGTTAACGGTGAACCTTCCTCTGGCGGCAACGCTCGCAAACTTGGGGACGAGAGGGTTCTCTCCTTCAGAATGGAAAAACAGAGCCATGCTTCCTTTGGGCATTTCTGCGAAAGCATTGGCCAGAAACTTGATTCCCCGCCCGTCTCGCCAATCAGGATGAATGGCAATGGCCGGGCAGTGGAAGATTCTTTTTCCTGGGTAGTGTTTCTCGAAGTACGGCCGAGAAATCAGTGGGTCGTGACGCAAATCGCTCGACACGATCAGAAGGCCGATTAATAGGCCGTCTTCTCGCAGAGTGTACTTCATCGCTCGACTGCTGCTCAGCCAGGACATAAAGCGTCGCTTATCAAGCGTTTGCGCTAATGGGCTTAGCTCGTTCAGAGGACCAAGGGTAGCTTGGTAGAAAGCCCAAAGCTCCTCCCTGTCCTCCCGATCGAGGATCTTCGAATCTCTGTGAATCACTTTCGGTACCTCCAGTAGCCGATAACCGCTAAGACTGCGGCCGGTATGTTCAGAGCTGGGACTGCAATGACGGGCCACTCGTGAAGTTGCCAACCATAATTCAGCCATACCACTTCGTTGACTAGCACGGCCACCACCAGCGTCCAGGTGAAGTCCCTAGCGCTCTTGGTCCGCCAGATCTTAACAACCTGGTGGTAAAGACCTCCTGTGATGAATAGGCTAGCGACGAAAGTCGCCCACCGACTCGCTTCCAGTGTAGACATGTATCTCCTTGTTTACGTACGATGAATGATGGGCCAACTATACCATAATCTGGCCAAAAGTCAAGCAGCCGGTGACTAAAATTGTCTAAAGGTAACTAGAAAACCACCGCCTTGAGCACGAGTTGAATCTAAAGCCTTGTAAAACAGCCAGGGAATACTAGAATTGCCACAAATGACAATCGACATCGATGGCCATAGTCTGACTCTCGAGGCATTCGAACGAGTTGCCTTGAGGGGTGAAAAAATATCCGTTGCCAAGACGGCTCTTGAGAGAGTTAAGAAAAGCTACGAGACCCTTCTATCACTTTCCGAATCGGACGATAGTCACTACGGCGTTAATACAGGATTTGGGTCGCTTAAAGATCAGAAGATTTCTCAGGCCGACCTTATCCAGCTCCAAGTAAATTTGCTGCGCAGTCACGCCTGTGGTGTTGGGCCAATGTTTGAAACCTCAGTTGTTCGCGGCATTATGCTCCTCAGCCTTAACAGCCTAGTTAAGGGTTACTCCGGTATTAGCCCGGCAATTATTCTGCAAATTACCGCTCTTCTGAATAAGGGCGTCCATCCTTGCATTCCCTCCCAAGGCTCAGTTGGATCGAGCGGCGATCTCGCCCCCTTATCGCATTACGCCCTTGTCTTAATCGGCGAGAACGAGGCCGAATATCGGGGTAAGGTTATGCCAGCGGCCAAAGCTCTCAGATCGGCCGGATTAAGTCCTGTCGAGCTGGGGCCAAAGAGTGGCTTAGCCTTAATTAACGGCACTCACGCGATGAACTCGGTTGGTTCGGTCGCGCTGATCAAAGCCCTCCGTTTGGCCAAAACTGCCGATATAGCTCTAGGCTTATCGCTTGAGGCGTTGAAAGGGAGTAAAAACGCTTTCCTGGAAAAAGTCCATCGTCTCCGTCCTCATCCTAACCAAATGATAGTAGCGAAAAATATTCTAGCGCTTCTCAAAGACTCTCGGCTAGAGGAGCGAGGGATCGAACGGGAGCCGATTCAAGACGCCTATTCGTTGCGCTGTGCCCCTCAAGTACACGGCGCTAGTCGTCAAGTGTTCGAACATGTCGGCACAGTTGTGAAAATTGAATACGATAGCGTCACCGACAACCCCCTAGTCATCGGCAAAGAGATCATCTCAGCCGGCCACTTTCATGGCCAACCGTTGGCTGTGGCTTTCGATTACTTGAGTATCGGTATCTCTGAACTAGGCAATATTGCCGAGAGACGGCTGGAGCGATTAGTAAACCCCCAGCTATCCAAACGCTTACCCGCGTTTTTAGTCGTTAACCCGGGTCTCAACTCCGGTTTTATGATCGTCCAGTACGCCGCGGCTGCTTTGGCCTCGGAAAATAAAAGCCTGGCCCATCCGGCTAGTGTTGACTCCATCCCAACTTCCGCCAACCAGGAAGATCATGTATCGATGGGAACGATTGCCGCTCGTAAAGCCGGGCAGATCGCCGATAACGTGACCAATATTTTGGCTTGCGAGATACTCGCCGCCTGCCAAGCAATCGACATTCTAGCCAGCCAAGCTGGCCTGCGATCACCCAAACAAATTCTAAGTCCAGCCTTACTGGCCGCTTATAAAGACGTCCGTAAACTCGCCTCTCACCTTGATCACGATCGGATGATGTCGCCAGACATAAATCTGATATCCAAATTGGTTGAGTCCGGTCGGATCGTCAAAGACGTCGAAAAAGCCTGCCCGTTAGCATAAAAGTCGTTGACTCTCCTTGAGATCCTGATATATTGTCCTCAACCCAGGTGGGCACATAGCTCAGTGGTTAGAGCGTCTGCCTGTGGAGCAGAATGTCGCGGGTTCGAATCTCGTTGTGCCCCCACCCTAATTCAAAGGGCGACCGTTTGGTCGCCCTTAATGTGTGTCTTAGCTAGTTACCGGCGGATCTGGTCGATAACACCGCCTAGCTTTACTTGCCACTCCTGGCGAGTGCTCAAGTCACGAAGAGTAAGATAGCCGCCTTCTCGCTCGTTATCGCCAATAATCAGGGCGAAGCGAGCGTTCTTGCTAGCGTAACCGACCTGGCCCCGCAGGTCATCCGTCAGATCAGACGGGAGAATCACCGAGAGGCCTTGCCGTCGAAGCGATTGGGCCACCCCAAACGCATACTTCTCATACTTAGAGAAGCTGGCGATAGCAATATCGGATAGCGCCGAAAACCCAGGCAGGGCATTGAGTTTCCCCAGGGCTTCCAGGCATCGGTCGATACCCAGGCTGGCTCCAACGGCCGGGATCTTCCGTCCGAGGAAGACGCCGATCGTGTTATCGAATCGGCCGCCGCCTAAGACACTCCCGAACTCCTCGGCTCCAACGAGGCCTGTCTCAATGACAAACGCGTTGTAGTAAAGAAGCCCTCTGGCCACCGACAGATCGATATCGATTCGGCTTGGGTCGGCCGAAGCCGCCTTGGCCAACTCCTCGATCGTCCGTAGATTCTCCAATGATTGGACGCCGTCACGATCTAGCCGTCTGTGGAAGATCGTTGGCTCGAAGGACCCAGAGAGCAGTCCCAGAACGTCGTCGGCCTGTCCAGCGGACAAACCGACCTTTTCGATCAATTCGCTCCGTACGGCATCGACGCCGTCCTTTGCCAACTTGTCGACGACAGTCAGGGTTGCCCCGACCTGCTCCGAACCAGCCGGAATGTCGCACGATCGTAGGATCCCATCAAGCAGGCCTCGATCGTTGATCTTGATTCGAAAGTCGACGCCGAGGCTGGCAAACAACGTTTCCGCCACCAGCACGATCTCGGCATCACTTGTAGCCGAGTCGGCCCCGGCGATGTCAAAGTCACCCTGCCAAAATTCCCGAAAACGGCCCTTCTGTGGCTTCTCGCCACGCCAGACTGGTCCCGTTACCGAACGACGATATGGCAAGCCGATCCCGCCGGTTGGCAAGAATCGAGCAACGTAGCGGGCAAATGGAACGGTATGGTCATAGCGCAAGCCGATCTTTTGGTTGCCGTAGACGAACTTGTAGCGAAGGCTATCGCCTTCTTCGCCGTACTGACCCTGAAGGATCTCTTCCCGCTCAAGAGCGGGTGTCTCGATCGGCATGTAGCCAAACAGGTTGTAGGCCGCTAGAGCTTTGCCAACCAGCCAAAGCCGGTTCGCCTGCTCTTGCTTGCCAAAGTCGCGAAAGCCGCTGAGCGGCAGAACGTTTGCTAATTGACTCATGAGTTCACCCCTAGGATTTAAGGTCCTAATAATCTGATGGCATTTTATCTCAAGTGGCACGAATAATCAACCGCTGGAGTTAATAGCTCCCCCTAGTGTGTATAATAATATCTTCATGAATCCGAGCATCGTCACTATCAAAGGCCAGAAGCCCGGCAAGACCATAGCGGTATTTGCCGGTATCCATGGGGACGAGCTGGCGGGGGTGGAAGCGGTGACCAGTGCGTCAGAAATCGTCGAGATTACATCTGGGATCGTTCACTTCGTGATTGCCAATCCGCAGGCCGTCAAAGATAAAGTCCGTTTTACTGAAAAAAATCTTAATCGTTGTTTTGTGAAAAATAATACCGGCCAGACTTACGAAGACGGGCTGGCTCGACAGCTAATGGCACTGCTGGATAAGTCCGACGCTTTACTCGATCTACACGGCTACAACGGTCCCGAAGACCGACCGTTTCTCATTTGTGAAGCCGAGTCATTTGACCTAGCTAGTAAGCTAGATTTCGGTGTTGTTTCCTCTGGTTGGTCGGCAACTGAGCCGGGCGGAACCGATGGTTACATGCACGCCCAAAGCAAAATTGCGATCTGCGCCGAGTGTGGCTCCAATTTTCGGGCCGATCAGTATGCTGATCTAGCGACCGGGACTATCAATCAGTACCTCCGGTTCTTCGGAGCCATTAATCAACCCCTGGAAAGCAAGTCGAGACCTCAGCAGTTTATAAAAGTTGTTGACGTTGTAAAAAAACAAACCGATACCCTTGTCTTCAGTCGACCTTTTTCCAATTTCGATCTGCTTGAGCCTGGTGAGATATTTGCCACCGACGGCGACAAGAAATATCAAGCCGGAAAAAATCAGGTTATCATTTTCCCTCGACCGAAGGCCAAGATCGGCGACGAAGCCTTTGTCCTCGGTGAAGTAGGATTATAAAAAGGAGCGTCCCACGGGGGGACGCTCACGGTCGGGGAGAATTACTGGAGCTTAGAGTTTGCCCCACATGTAGATACGCCTGTCACTAGCGCTCTGGATTGTCGCGTCGGAGACGTCTTGGACGAGGCTCTCGACAACTTGGGCACCGAGTTTCTCGTAGAGCAGTTTTGATAACGAACCGCTCTCGGCTGTCCGCATGGCATAGTGGGTCATGCCGTTAGTTCGGCCCCAATGCCAGCGGGCCTTGGTTAGTTCCTGGCCGATGCCCTTTTCTCGGTAGGGTTCGAGGACAGCCAACTCGGACATATAGAGCGTCGTTTCGAGCGGAAACGGCACTAACTCGCGGTTAGCCTCCAGAAACTCCTTGACGCCACCGTTAGTACCCATTTCTGCCAAGGTTGGGTGGGCGCAGCCGATGCCGATCACCTCGTCGCCGCTGACAGCAAGAATGATACAGTACGGCAGATGCTCGTTCCAAACATTTTTCTGGACATGTTCGGTTGGATGCGTCTCGTACCAAGGTGGGCCACTGAAGGCTTCCTGGTAAACCGAGACAAAGCCGGTGCAATGGTGGGGCTCGACGTTGCCGGCGTCAAGCTGAATGATCTGCAATGTGTCGCTTTGCAATTAAGCCTCCAGATCCAGACATTCAGCTGTCTGGTATGACGTACGCCCATCGGATATGGCCTATGGGTTTCGCTCCACATATTGCTCCAAGCCATCTCGGGCGTCAAGTGCCTTGTCCCTGGCAAACTTCCCGTCCACCAATTTTATGGCAGACTGAAAATAGTAAGCTCGTTAACAACGAGTGATTCGGGAGGCAGGATATGCGATTTCAACGTCCCGGCGCGGTGGTGATGGCGCTTCTGGGCATCGTTACCCTAACCGGTTGCGGTGGTGGAGGTGGCTCCGCGGCTAGTGGTGGTTATCAAGATCACCAAGACAGTTTCAGCGTCGGACCTAACCAAGGTTTCGACCAGATTCTCGCCAACGACGTTGGCGTTAAGTTTGACGCCAACGGCACCTATCCAAACGGATCGGATCTGACCCTCGAGCAGTCGACTCAGGTGGCAACGCGGCCGCCGACAACCAACTTCGTCATGGCCAAACCGGCGCTGGAGTTAACGTCCAGCCAGCCGCCAGAGCGGGATTTAACCGTGTCAATCGGCGACGATGGCAAGCAATATATCGCTGGTCTAGTCGACGACGATGGCATTTGGTCTAGCCTCATTTCAAACCGGCAAAACGGCCGGATTAGCTTCATTTTGCCAGCCAGCGCCGGCCACCGCGCCCAGCGATCTCTCGGTTCGGTCTGGAAATTCGTTATCGGTTTAGTCAAAGACGACCGACCCGACAACGAGTACGCCATCAAATATCTAGCTGGCAATCATGATCTTGGCGGACCGGGCACGATCGTCTGCGTTCACGGACTGATGGATAACTATCAGTCAATGGCGACGATCGGCAATCGAGCCCTGGCTGATCTCGGCGGAAGCAATGTCCACTCGTTTGCCTTCCCCTGCGCCCCAGGCGCCAAGGTGGCTGGCGAACACCTGGCCGAGCTACTCCGACCGTACCGCCATCAGATCAAGAATATGACCTTTGTCGGCTACTCCCAGGGCGTCTTGGTTATCCGCTACGCCCTGGAACGACTGGGCGAGACGGCGGCGATCAGCAGCTGCATTTACATTGTTGGTCCCAATCTCGGCAGCGAGTGGGCTAACGGCGCCGACGCCATTATCAAGCTGGAGGGAATTTGGCTCAACGGCCAGTTCGCCAGTTCGCCGTTCCACATCAAGATCGACGATCCGGCCATCAAGGAGCTCAGTCGCCAGAGCGACTTTTTAACCGACCTCAACGCCTACCACGGCACTCAGCGCGGTAACGTCAACTACTATCTCTTCAACGGCGACCGCGATTGGGTCGTTAGCCAAGACAGCGCTTTGGCCTCCGGCGTCCGGCTCGAAGAGCTAACCGGTGGGAGCGTCTGGCGTCACACCGTTGTCGGCGCGACTCACTTCAATATCAAGAGCGACGTTGGCTTAATCGACCAAATGTTTGGCGCCATTGGGCTCCAAACTGGCCTCGAGCTAACCCTTCTCACTACCCCGTCCGACAGTGTCGACGCTCAGCTCGACGGCTGGTCCTTCCAACTATCGGTTCGCAACAACACCGATAGTCCGATTAGCTTCAAAGACCTAGCCCTAGAAGTTTACGCCCAGGACAGCAACTCTTACGCCAGCCAATGGTACGACCCTGGGACGACGATCGGGGAGTTCTTCCCGACAAGGTACGCCGCCTGGGACAAACTGCTGGGAGCCGGTCAGACAACTCTGCCAATTGATATCCATCTTTGGCCCGATTGGCAACGACACAATATCAACGAGGTTCCGCCGAACTTGCAGGCCAAAACCGTCGTCATGATTTTGACTGGGACAAAAAATGGCCAGCCAGTCAAGGCGACCCTCAACCTGTCTTGCCGCTACGGCGATTGGCGGCCTCAGCCGCCCAACACTCGATCCAGCCGTCGTCAGGACCAGACACTAGCGACGTTTGGCAAAGGTTAGCCGACCGAGCTCGACTAAACAACATGTGCCCGCTTCGAGTTTTCGAGGCGGGCAGTTTTTAGCCGAAAAATGGCTTACTTAAACCGGAACGCTAACTCTTCGCCGTCAATCTTAGTCAAGCCGACTTGATCTTTGACCGCCTCAACGGCCTTGAAGGAAGCGGCAGCAGCTAGCTCGGCGGCGTGGCTTTCAATCAAAGCGGCTAGCTCCTCATCGCGACTGAAATATTGGAAACTAACTTTTTGACCGACTTTGAGGCCGGCTTCTTTGCGGGCGGCTTGAATTTTCCGGGCCAGCTCACGGTAACGACCTTCGGCCAGCAGCGCCGGAGTAACTTCGGTATCGATTAGCGTCTCGGTTCCAAATACAACATTTTCAACATTGACCTCGTCGCGCAAAACCTCGACTAAATCAGGTCGTTTAGCTAGGCCTGGTGCAGCAGCCACCGTCAGCCGACCGAGCGGCTGCCGGAGCGGCAAGCCGGCGCTGGAGCGCTGAGTGTGCGTCTCCGAAGCAATCTCTCGTACTGTCGCCATGAGGGCCAGGGTGCCCTCTTCTGGATCCAAGATGGCCCGATCAACAACCGGGTAGTCTTCGAGGTGAACCGATTCTTTAGGCCCGCCTAGGGCTAGGTAGATACACTCGCCGGAAAACGGCAAGGTCGGCGCAAAAGCAATAGCGGCTCGCAGCAAAACAGCGCCCAGGGTGGCCAGAGCCGCTTGGTCGCCAGCGACAAAGCGTTCACGCGAACGGCGGATGTACCAGGTCGATAAGTCTTCGATGAAAGGCCGGATGACTTTGGTTGAGGCCTGGAAATCAAACTTGTCCAAGCCTTCGGCGTACTGGCCGATCGTCTCTTCGAGCCGGGCGATGATCCAGCGATCGAGGACGGTTTTTTGGCTGGCTTTAGCTGGAGCCGATTTAGCATCACGGACGCCGGCGTAAGTTAGGTAATACTTCAAAGCGTTTTGCCAGACGCCGAGCAGTCGGGATTGCTCCCGGATATCTTCTTCGCTAATGGCTAGGTCTTCGCCGGCCATAATTTTGGAATTCATAAAGTAAAGGCGCAAGCTTTCGGCGCCGTACTTTTCGATGATCGCGCGAGGATCCGGGTAGTTGCCGTAGGATTTGCTCATCTTCCGGCCGTCGGTCCCCATTAAGACGCCGGTGACGGCGACGTTTTTGAAGGCGATGCTTTGCTTGAGAGCGTTGGCCAGGACGTGGAGATAATAAAACCAGCCACGTAGCTGACCGGTGTACTCAACGATAAAATCAGCCGGGAAATGACGCTCGAAGAGCTCTTTATTTTCAAACGGATAATGATCCTGGGCGTAGGGCATCGAGCCGGACTCGAACCAAACGTCTAAGACCTCTTTGACGCGGTGGGCTTTTTGGCCGCTCGGTAAGGTTAAGACGACGTCGTCGATCACTGGCCGGTGCAAGTCGGTAATTTTTTGGCCACTCAATTTTTCTAGCTCGGCGACCGATTCCGGCACAAAAAGCTCGCCGTCGGCCGCTTCCCAAACCGGTAGCGGCGTCCCCCAGTAGCGAGTGCGGCTAATCGACCAGTCGGGCGCGCTGGCAATATTATGAACGAAGCGCTTGGCGCCAAAATGCTTCGGCTGCCAGTTGATCTCCTCGTTACTTCGCAGCAGCTCGGCCCTTAGCGGCTCGATCGATAAAAACCACGAGACCTGAGCTTTGTAGATCAGCGGCGTGCCGCAACGGTAGCAGTGCGGGTAGGAATGGGTGATGACCTCCTCTTTGAAGAGCAAGTCGCGTTTCTTAAGATCGGCCGTGATTAACGGGTTGGCTTTTTTATAGTACAGGCCAGCCCAGGGCTTAATAGCGGTGATAAAATGACCGGCTTCATCGACGGTCTCGTGGAGCGACAAGCCGTTTTTTTCGCCTAGGCGGCTGTCGTCTTCGCCAAAACCAGGGGCGACGTGAACGATGCCGGTTCCTTCCGCCATCGATACAAAGTCGGCCGGATAGACCCGAAAATCGGAGTGCTTATTGGTCGGCAAGAAATTATAGAGCGGCTCAAATTGCCGACCGACCAATTTTTGGCCGGGGAAAGTTTCCAGAATTTCTAAGTCGTAGTCGCGGTAGCGCTCCAGGGCTTGGTGAGCCAAGATGAAAGCTTTCCGGCCGTCGCTAACTTTGACGTACTCAGCCTTCGGGTCGACGGCCAGCGCTAAGTTGGCCGGTAATGTCCAAGGCGTTGTCGTCCAGGCAAGCAGGTAGGCCTCGCCGGCCCCGAGCGTCGTCGAGGGGTCACCGAGCAAACGAAACGCCACTGTCACCGCTGGGTCTTCAACGTCGCGGTAAGAGTCGTCGTCCATCGTCACCTCAAACTTAGACAGCGGCGTGGCGCAACGGGGGCAATAGAGCGAGGTTCGGCGACCGCGGTAAATCAGATCGCGATCGTACAGTTGTTTGAAAACCCGGATGACCGACTCCATATAGTCGAGGCTGTCGGTCCGGTAAGCGTGATCCATATCAACCCAGCGGCCGATGTGATCGATGTACCAGCGCCACGACGACGAGGCTTCGGCGACGTAAGCCCGGCAGGCAGCGATAAACTTATTGATGCCCAGCGTCTCGATGTCTTTTTTAACCTTCAGGCCGAGCTGTTTTTCAACCTGATTTTCGGCTGGTAAGCCGTGAGTGTCCCAGCCCCAGATTCTCCGAACGTATTTACCCCGCATCGTTTGGTAACGGGGAATAATGTCTTTGGCGATCGTCGGTAGCAGCGTGCCGTAGTGGGGCGTACCAGTAATAAAGGGCGGCCCGTCGTAAAAAGAAAAAATCTTGTCCTGAGGGTTCTTGTCGAGCGACTTCTGGAAGATTTTTTCGGCCTGCCAAAACGCCAGAACTTTTTCTTCGAGCTCAAAAAGAGACTTAGTTTCAGACAAGAAGTCGGGTTTAGCCATTCAAAATTTGATCGCGTTTAACGGCTTCCTGGCGGCCAGTTTCGAGATTTTTGATTTCGACCTGACCTTTTTTCCAGGCTTCTTCGAGCGGGATGATAATCGACTCGTAGCCGCGTTTATCAGCGTATTTAATCTGCTGACCAAGCGGAGCAGCTGAATCTAAATAGACCTCGACGCCCCGGCCTTGCTCTCGGAGCTCATCGGCCCAACGACGAACCTCGAGCTCGGTTTCTGGCAAGCAAACAATAAAAAGGGCTTCGGGCGCATCTAGTTTCATCACTTCGGCCAATCGATCGACGCCAAAAGAGATACCAACGGCCGGCAGTTTCTCGCCGATCAGCTGTTCGACCAAACTGTCGTAACGGCCACCGGCAACGAGCGAACCACCGCTATAGTTTTCGTCGACACACTCAAAGATGGTGCCAGTGTAATAATCGAGTCCCCGAACCATCGCCAAGTCAAATTTCATTTTTAATCCCAGCGATTGCCCGTATTTGACCAATTCTTTCAAGCTAATGAGCGTTTCTGAAGCGCCCAGCAACGCTCCGACGGCTTCGAAAGGCTCTTCCCCACCCAGAAACAAGCCAGTGACGGTTTTCTTCTGGACTGACGTTAAGCCTAGGTCGTCCAGCTCTCGCCCTAGTCGCTCGGGCGTTATTTTGTCTTTTTTGTCGAGCAATCGCAGCAAGACCGGCCGAATGTCGGCTTTAACTTTGAGCTCGTCAAAGATGGCGCTAACGATCTGGCGGTCGTTAATCAAGCAGGTCAGGTTAAGGCCGAGCTTCTTAGCGGCGAAAGCGACGATGGCCAGGATCTCCTTTTCCCCTTGAGGCGAGCCGACGATGTCGATGTCGGCTTGAGTGAATTGGCGAAATCGGCCGGCTTGCGGTTTCTCGGCCCGGAAAACCGGCCCGATTTCAAAGCGTTTGAGCGGCAATGGTAGCTCTCGATAGTTAGCGGCGACGAAGCGCGATAACGGCACCGTTAAGTCGTAGCGAAGGCCGACCTGGCGCTTACCGTTGTCTTCAAATAAGTAAAGCAGCTTCTGAGCTTCAGGGCCGTAATTACCGAGCAATATCTCCTGCCGCTCGATCACTGGTGTTTCCAGCTCAGCAAAACCAAAGAGCTGAAAGATTTTTTTGAGCTCATCAATGAGGGCCGACTTGGTCGGGTTGAGTTGATCGCGAAAGCCAGATAGTGGTTGGAGCGACTCTTTGTCCATCAAGACTATTTTACCTGATAGGGGGATTTTGGACAAAGCTGAGTCCAGCCCAACTGGGATTAGTGATGACGGCTTACAGCCGTCGCTATTTGTGTAGAGGGCAGGGGACCAAGTTGCGAAGCTGTCCCCTCCCCTCTACGACTCCCACCCCCGCACGCTTCTCTGACGAGATGAGGTGAAAACCAAGAGGTTTGAACCGAAGGATCGCTGTTCAAACTCTCGCTTTTGCTGATTGACAACTGTGTTGGTCATTACTTCTAGTTTTAGCTATTTAAGATTTAGCGCTGGGTTAATGCCTTTGCCAGAAAAGTACTCTAGTCATCTAATGCGTTTAAGCGCATTAGATCCTTCGACAACTACTTGACGGGCAGATCTTGGTCTTCGGGGTTGGTGGTTTGGTATTGGCAAGCAAAATGGCCGTGCCAGCTCTGGAGAACGCGGTGACGAGCCTGCAGATCGGCCGAGCCGATGACGACAGCCTTTTCCAAGTCGGCTTCAGCGTAGCGCGGCGCCAGTGTCGTTAGCTCGCCGGCGTTAAGGCCAAAGTGCGAGCCGGCTGAAAATAATTCCTGATACAACTGGAGGGCAAATTGAAGTGGGGCAACGGTCAGAAACCGCACCGGCTCATCAGCAGGCAACACCGTCCGGTCCAGAATCGGCTCGAGCAGAATCAAGCCTTCTAAACGGTGCTTGACCAGACTTTTTGAGCCGTTGTGGACTGAGGCGGTGGCAATCGTTAGGGCCAGCAGGCCGTGCTCGGCCGCTAGCAGCGACAAATGATGAAACTGGTCGACTTTTTCGTCGTCAACCCGATCGGTCAGCTGACTAAGCGGCCCAACGATAATTGATTGGGTAGCTGAGCCAATCTCAACAACAAATTGCTCCGCCAGCGGTCCAATCGCCTCGTAACGCAAAAGAGTAAGCTTGGTCGCCTTCGATTTGAGGCGAATTTGGCTGGCCGAGTTGGCAATGACACTTTCCAAAAGTGAACCGGAAGAGAGGTTGACGCCAGCCAAAGCTTTGAGTAATTTCTTGACCGCCTCAGTGTTGGGTTCAAACCGGGCGATGTGCCAATCCTTGATCAGCGTCCCCATCGGCTCAATAACAACCAGCGATTTCCGACGAGCCGATTTAACCAACTCGATCAATGGCACCAACAAGGCCAGTGTTAAGACCGCCGGCACCAACCATAAAATCGCTCCTCCCATTAATTTCAGTATACCTGGCTAGCAGCTTTATGGCTTAAAAATGGCGGCGCTCTCAGAGAAAGCGCCGCCTAGCTGGGTTACAGCCTGGATGCGTAGTTGACGGCAGTCTGGAAAAAGCCCAGACCGTCGGGTTGACGAAGCTTGCCGCGGCGCCAGTTCGGATGCTGACAAAGATCAACAAAGCGCTCCGGGTGGGGCATCAGGCCGACAATTCGGCCAGTCGGGTCGCAGATGCCAGCGATGGCGTTGAGCGAACCGTTGGGATTGGCTGGAAATTCCTGGGTCGAGAAGCCGTATGAGGCGTACCGCAGGATGACTAGATTTTGTCGCTCGATCTCATCCAGAACTTGCGGCAAAGCGATGAAGCGGCCTTCACCGTGAGCCACGGGTAATTGAATGGTCGGCCGAGATCCTTCCGGCAGAAAGACGCAACCCGGATGAGGGGCGACTGTCATCTCTACCCAACGATGCTCAAACCGGCCGGAAGTGTTGCCAGCCAACGTCGAGCAGATTTGCCCGAGTTGGCCAAACGGCAACAATCCCGTTCTAACCAGCACCTGGAAGCCGTTGCAGATGCCGATGATCGGCTTCTGCTCAAGGGCGAAGCTCTGCATTTGGTCCGCCAAAAGCGACATCAGTTCATTGGCCAAGATCTGGCCGGAAGCGACATCATCGCCGTTGGAGAAACCCCCCGGCAGAGCGAGGATTTGGTAGTCCCGGAGCTTGGTTTGCCCCGAATGGAGTTGATTGACATGAACCATGACCGGCGTGGCCCCAGCGAGCTCAAAGGCTCGAGCGGTCTCTCGGTCACAGTTGGTGCCGTCGGTACGCAGGATGCATACTTGCGGTTTCACGCGTGAAAGACCTCCTTCATTGGCTGTTGCCACGCGACTCTAAGTGAATCGAGGGGAATAACCGTAGAGGCCTCTTCCCAGTTGAGTCGGAGCTCGGGCCGGACGTGAGTAGTCCCGATCCAACAGTGTCGAACCGCGCGGAGCATCATCTCGATCTGGGAGCGGCTGTCAGTTCTCGCCTCGATGACAAAGCAGCCGGCGGTCTCGTTGAACATGGCGCCCAGCGCCTTGTACACCTTGTCTGCCTCCAGATAGCTGGGGTAGATGTCGGCGCCGATGTCGCCGCCCAGGCACATTTCGGCAATGGTGGTGGCGATGCCGCCCTCACTGACGTCATGGCACGAGAGGACGTCTTCGAGACTCAACAGGTGAGCCATCCTCAGCAACGTTACTCGCAGCCCATCGATGTCTACTTCGGGCACTCGCCCGCCAGAGACACCGTGAACTGAGGCGTAGGCTGATCCGCCCATCCCACCAAAGTCCGGCCGACCGATGAGATAGATGTCCGATCCTTCCTCCTTGAAATCGGAGCTGATAGTCCTGCTGACGTTACTTATCGGCCCGAAAGCCGAGACACAGAGAACGGGCGGGATCTTAAGCGTCCGGCCATTAGGGTACCGGTAGGTGCTCGAGAGCGAGTCCTTGCCGGAAACGAACGGAACCTGGAGAGCATTGATCGCCGCGACGCAAGCGTCTACCGATCGATCGAGAGCGCCGAGCGACTCCTCATCTGGAAACGGCCAGATAAAGTTATCGATTAGTCCCGCTGTTCGGATGTCGCCGCCAACGGCAACGTAGTTAGAAAGTGCCTCGGCGATCGCCCAGAGACTGCCCCAGTACGGGTCCATCCGGTTCAAAACCGGGTTTAAGCCGTGACTGATGACAACGCCTCTAAGGCTTTCTGCCAGTGGTCGGAGAACGACGGCATCAGTGGGGCCATCGTGCCCATCGCCGATAAACGACGGTAGGCAGTTAGTCCCCTGGACGCTCTGATCGTACATCCGAGTGATTGGCTCTTTTGAGGCGACGTTCGGATCGGCCAGAACCCGGCGGAAAACGTCTTCCGGATCGAGCTGATCAGGAAAAGCGTAATCACCCGCTACTGGCAGGTGACTGGCGATCATCGTCCGCTGCGGTAAGCCGTCATGGAGAAACGACATCGGCAAGTCACAGAGTAACTCGTCGTCGTATCGCACCACTAACCGGCTGTCGTCAGTGAACTCACCTAGCACCGTTGCCTCGACGTTAAAATCGCGGCAAATCTGACAGAAGCGCTTAACCTGTTTTGGCGCTACGGCGACGACCATCCGTTCCTGCGACTCTGAGACCCAGATCTCCCACGGAGCGAGACCGGCGTATTTGAGCGGCGCTTGATGAAGTGAGACGTCGACACCGGTTTTTGCTCCCATCTCGCCGATAGCGGATGAGAAGCCCCCGGCGCCGCAGTCCGTGATCGCTCGAATTAAGCCCTTATCGCGGCAAGCCAACAGGGCGTCGGCGGTCCGCTTCTCTTCGATCGGGTTACCGATTTGGACGGCACTGGCGTTAACGCTGACCGTTTCCGCCGTCATCATGCCGCTCGAGAACGTCGCGCCGTGAATGCCGTCTCGGCCAGTTCGGCCACCAACAGCAATGATGACGTCTCCTGGTTTAGGTTGTCCTTTTCGGCACTGCTTAACCGGGATTAGCCCGTAAGCACCGACGATAATCGTCGGTTTGGCAACGAAGCCGTTGTCGAAGTGGACCGAGCCGTTGACAGTCGGGACACCCATTCGGTTGCCGTAGTCCCGGACGCCCGCGACCACTTGCCGAAGCAGGTA
>Ga0070692_10000214_pt1 | contig 15736 bp, 12 predicted proteins | sample KBSK1102metaG_FD_64675 | JGI IMG/M metagenome (GOLD analysis project Ga0070692, IMG submission 64675) | Corn, switchgrass and miscanthus rhizosphere microbial communities from Kellogg Biological Station, Michigan, USA - KBS K1-10-2 metaG | ecosystem: Host-associated > Plants > Roots >...
CGGACCGGAGACGACGTCATGCGGCTCCGCCGATTCGACCCGGCCGCCGATCTCCGGTTCACGGGCGACATCCTGAAGCGCCTGCGCGCCGAGGTCGGAGACTCCGCGGCGGTCATCGGGTTCACGGGCGCGCCGTGGACGCTCGCGAGCTACCTGGTCGAAGGCGGCTCGTCGAAATCGTTCGCTCCGATCAAGCAGATGATGGGCCTGGGCCAGCGGACGCTCGAAGGGCTCCTCAACCTGCTCGCGGACGTCGTCGGCGACGTTCTCTCGTACCAGATCGAGTCGGGAGCGCAGGCCGTCCAGGTCTTCGACACGTGGGCGGGCGAGCTCGCGAAGGAGGACTACCTCCGCTGGGCGCTTCCGGCCGTGACGCGCGCGATCTCCGGTATCCGGCGGGACGGACAGCCCGTCATCCTCTACGTCAACGGCGCTTCGCACCTGCTGGAAGCGATGAACGAGTCGGGCGCCGACGTACTGTCGATCGACTGGAGGCTCTCCCTCTCGGAGGCCCGCCACCGACTGCCGCACCGGCCCCTCCAGGGAAACCTGGACCCCGGAGTCCTCCTCGGCGGCACTCCGGACGTCCGCCGGCGCGTGCGGGCCATGCTCGCGGAAACCGGGGGGATCGCGCACGTGGTGAACCTGGGGCACGGAGTGCTGCCGCAGACTCCGATCGAATCGGTCGAGGCCTTCTTCGAAGCGGTGCGTGAGGCCGGCGTCGCGGAACCCGCGGAGCCCGCGGAGGCGCCGGCGTGACCGAGAAGCTCCCGGTGGCGGACGTCTCGATCGAGCTGCTCCACCGCTACAACGTTCCGGGGCCGCGGTACACGTCGTATCCGACTGCGCCGGTGTGGCGCGAGGACTTCTCCCCGCGCGACTACGAAAAAACCCTCCAGGAGTCGGCGCGGGAGGGCGCGGACGCCGCGCCGCTCTCCGTGTACGTTCACCTTCCCTTCTGCGAGACCCTCTGCTTCTTCTGTGCGTGCACGGTCATCATCACGGGCAACCACTCGGTCGAAGAGCCGTATCTCGCGCTCGTCGAACGCGAGATCGACTGGGTCGCCGAGCGCGCCGGGGCGAAGGAGCGACAGCTCATCCAGCTCCACTGGGGCGGCGGCACTCCGACCTATCTCTCGCCCGAGCACGTCTCCCGCCTCGCCGAGAAACTGCGACGGTCCTTCCGATTCGCGCCGGACGCCGAGGTCGGAGTGGAGGTGGATCCCCGCGTCACGACGCCGGCGCACCTCGAGGCGCTTTCCCGGGCCGGCTTCAACCGGCTCTCCATGGGCGTCCAGGATTTCGATCCCGACGTCCAGAAGGCAATCAACCGGATCCAGCCCTTCGAGAAGACGCGCGACCTCGTGCGGACCGCCCGGGGCATGGGGTTCGACAGTGTCAACGTCGACCTCATTTTCGGGCTGCCCCTCCAGACTCCCGAATCGTTCCGCACGACCATCGAGCGCATCCTCGAGATCGCGCCGGACCGGCTGGCCGTGTACTCCTACGCGAACGTGCCATGGATGAAGAAGCACCAGAAGCTCCTGGAAGACCGGCTGCCCGGGGAACGGGGGAAGTTCGAGATCTTCCGGACGGCCCTTCAGCTCTTCACCGAAGCGGGATACGAGTACATCGGCATGGACCACTTCGCGCGGCCCGATGACGAGCTCGCGCGCGCCCGGCGCGACCGGACTCTCTACCGCAACTTCCAGGGCTACACGACCAAGGCGGGCACGGACCTGGTCGGTATCGGGGTCTCGGCGATCGGCGCGATCGGCGACTCCTTCGTCCAGAACCGGCGCGAGCTCGCCCGCTACCGGGAGGCGATCGGGGCGGACGGGGCCGCGACGTTCCGCGGGTTCCGCCTCTCGTTCGACGACCGGGTGCGACGCCTGGTGATCGGAAACCTGCTCTGCCACGGCGTGGTCGTCTTCCGGGAGATCGAGCAGGAGTTCGGGATCGACTTCCGCGAGTATTTCGCGACGGCTCTCGACGCCCTCGCGGGGTGCGTTGCGGACGGTCTCGTGGACGTCTCGGACTCCGAAATCCGGGCCACCCCGCTCGGCCGGATTTTCCTCCGGAACCTCGCGATGCCGTTCGACGCGTACCTTCCGGCGCAGTTGGAGAAACCCGTCTTTTCCCGGACGCTGTAGCGCGCGTGACCGATCGCGCGATTCTTTTCCTGCAACTGGGTGGGCCGGAGACTCTGAAGGACGTTCCTTCCTTTCTCTACCGGCTCTTCTCGGATCCGGACGTCATTCGGGTTCGGCCCGCCATCCTCCGCAAGGCGATCGCGGCCTCCATCGCCTTCGCGCGGAAGGGCGCGTCGCGAAAGCTCTACGCGTCGATCGGCGGCGGCTCCCCGATCCGGCGGTGGACCGAGAGCCAGGCCGTCGGCGTGGAAGGAATCCTCCGGAGCCGGGGCAAGGATGTCCTCGTCCGGGCGGCGATGAACTGCTCCGCCCCGTTCGTCGAGGACGTCGTGGCGGACCTCTCCCGCTCCGGCGTGCGGAAGTTCCTGGCGTTCCCGCTCTATCCCCACTACTCGTTGACTACGACGAAGGGGGCTCTCGAGAGGTCCCGCGAGGCGGTCGCGCGGTTCGCCCGCGGCGCGGAGCTCGACGAATTGGGCTCGTGGCCGACGGACCCGGGCTTCGTGGCGGCGCACGCGGAGATCATCCGGGAGGGGATCCGGAGTTTTCCGGACCCGCGGCCGGAGAGCGTGCACCTGCTCTACTCCGCGCACTCGATCCCGAAGAAGCTCGTCACGCGCGAGGGCGACCCCTATCCCGCGGAGGTCGAGGCGTCGATCGCCGCAATCAACAAAGCGCTCGGCGGAGCGTCACCCTGGTCTCTCGCGTACCAGTCGAAGCTCGGCCCGGTCGAGTGGCTGGGGCCGCCGACGCTGGACGAGATCGGCCGGCTGGGCCGCGCCGGAAAGCGCCAGGTCCTCGCGATCCCGATCGCGTTCGTCAGTGATCACGTCGAAACGCTGTACGAGATCGATCAGCTCTTCGGGGAAGAAGCGCGGAAGGCCGGAATCCCGGAGTTCCGGCGCACGCCCGGCTTGAACGACCACCCCACTTTTCTCGACGCGCTCGCGGAGCTGGCCCTCTCCCGCGAAACGTTCTGGCAATGACGACCGCCGTGGTCGGGGCGGGCCTGTCCGGGCTCGTGCGGGCGAGGTCCCTCGCGCGGCACGGGGACGACGTCGTCCTCCTCGAGGAATCTCCCCGCGCCGGCGGTGTCGTCCGCACGGAACAGCGCGACGGTTTCCTGCTGGAGCTCGGACCCAACACGGTGCGCCCCACGGCGGAGCTCTGGAGCCTGGTCGAAGACCTCGGTCTCGAGACCGAAGCCCTCCTCGCCGACCCGCGCCTCCCTCGCTACGTGGACTTCGCCGGCCGGCTGCACGCGCTGCCGGCCTCCCCCGGCGCCTTGTTCTCGACTCGCCTCCTCTCGGGGCGGGGCAAGCGCCGCCTCTTCGCGGAGCCGTTCGTTCCGAAGGGGGACCCCTCGCGCGAGTCGGTGCGCGACTTCTTCACGCGCCGCCTGGGTCCCGAGGTCGCGGACAGGCTGGTGGAGCCCTTCGTCGCGGGCATCTGGGCGGGCCGGTCGGACCGTCTGTCCGTCGCCGACGCGTTCCCGCTGCTCGCACGGTGGGAGTCCGAAAGCGGCGGCCTGACCCGGGGCGCGATCGCGGCCCTGCGAAATCGCCGCCGGGGCGGCCCGCGCGCAAAGCGGGGACTGCTCTCGTTCCGGGAGGGTCTCGAGACCCTGCCGCGGCGCCTGCTCGCGGAACTCGGCGACCGCGTGCGTCTGGGGACGCGCGTCGAGTCGATCCGTCGGGAGAACGACCGCTGGGTTCTCGCGACGGCCGCCGACGAGCTCACGGTCGATCGGGTCTGCCTGGCCACGCCCGCCCGCGACGCCGCGCGGCTCGTGGGGACGCTCGACGCCGACGCTTCCGCCGCCCTCTCGACGATCCCGCAACCGCCGCTCATCGTCCTGCACCTTTCCGTCCCGCCGAAGGCCGGGCTGCGGGGATTCGGACACCTCGTCGTGCCTCAGCCCGAGCGGCGGATCCTGGGCGCGATCTGGTCATCGTCGCTCTTTCCGGGACGGGCGCCCGCGGGAAAGACCCTGCTGACCGTCTTCCTGGCCGGCTCGCGCGATCCGGCAGCCTTCGACCTGTCGGACGAGGAGCTCCTCGCGGCCGCGTCCCGCGACCTCGCGGCGGCGCTCGGGACCGGAACGGACGTCGAGCTCGTCCGGGTCACCCGCTACGTCCGGGCGATCCCGCAATACGACCTCGACCACCGCGGTCGGATGGAAACCCTTCTCCACGCCGAGGGACGTCTCCCCGGTCTCACGTTTCTCGGCAACTATCGCGGTGGCGTCTCGGTCGGAGACGTCGTCCGGTCGGCGACCCTCCCCTGACGAGAGCGTCCCCTTCCGAGGACGGTCGCCGGTGCACGACTGCCGAAATCCCCCGGAAAACGATTCTTTCGAAAGTGGTCCGCCAATTGCGTCTCTCCCGGCCGGAGGTTATGAACATGAAGACTCAAAGAACTCGCCGGGCCGGTTTCCTGGCTCTGGCGATCGCCGTGACGGGACTCGTCGCAGTAGCGCCTTCGGCGAGCGCCCAGTATTCGAATCCGCAATATCCGAACGGCCGAGGCGGGTATCGGCGCCGGATGGCCACGCAGTCCTACGAGCGGCTGCGGCAGTTGGCGCACGATCTCGGGGAAACGGCGGAGCACGCCGCGCAGCAGGCCCGGGTTCAGCAGGGTCCCTACTGGGGCTTCCGGCGTGACTCCAAGTTTCTCGCCTCGATCCAGAACTTTGCGAACCGCGCGCAGTCCTTTCACGAACGGATGGACACGTATCAGACGCGGCCCTGGAATGTCGACGACGAGCTCGTTCAGCTGACGCAGGACGCCCGCGGTGTGCAGTATCGCCTGCGGCGCGCGCGCTTCGTGAATCGTCGCACCGTGTCGGAGTGGAACCAGGTGATCAATCTCCTCAACCAGATGACGACCGAGTACCAGGCGGGCATCGGCTACCGGAACCGGCGCGGCAACGGCGACTACCGGACGACCGATCCGTATCCCACGGGGGATTACCGGAACGAGCCGCCTCCGAACGCACCGCCTCTCGACAACAACCGCGATTATCCGGGCGACTCCGGGCGCTACGGCAACTCGTCGGACATCCGGCAGCTCGCGGCCGAGCTCGATCAGCGCGCCGCGCGGGCGAGCCAGCTGGCGAACGGCTATTCGGGATACTCGTCCGACGTCTCTCACTTCAGCCAGCAGGCCCGGGACTTCCGCGATCGGGTGGAGACCGACCAGATGAGCCGGTCCGAGTTGCGCGGCGAGGTCAACCACCTGCTCGAAGACGCGCAGGCCGCCTACTCCGAGCTGCGGCAGCGCAACGTGTCGAACCAGGTCGCGGGCGAGTGGGATGCCATCGTGCAGATCCTGAATCGCATGCGGGACCTGAGCGGGTAACGTTCCCGATTTCGTTTCTCCAGGGGGCCGATTCGGCCCCCTTTTCTTTTTCTCGAAGGGGCCTGAGCTGGAAGCGCACGGCTAGAATCTCGCTTCGCAATCATGCCCATCGGACTTCGCGCCGAAGGACTCCGGAAGGTCTACACGTCTCCGCCGCCCCTGGCCGCGGCCGGACGCGGTTTCGGCATGGCCTTCCGCCGGAGGCCGAAGCAGGACTACCAGGTCACGGCGCTCGACGGCCTCGCGCTCGAAGTTGCACCCGGCGAGATCTTCGGCCTGCTCGGACCCAACGGCGCCGGGAAATCCACCACGGTCGGCGTCCTGACGACGCGGATCCGCCCGACCGCGGGCCGCGCCTGGATCGGGGAGCACGAGGTCTGGAAAGAGCGGGTCGCGGTCAAGCGCCTGATCGGCGTGGTGCCGCAGCGGCCCAATCTGGATCACGCGCTCACGGCGCGCGAGATCCTCACGTTCCACGGCGCCTACTTCGGGCTGCCCGCCGAGGAGCGCGAACGGCGCGCGCGCGAGCTGCTCGACCGCTTCCAGCTGACCGACCGCGCGGACCGGCTCGTCCTGGGGTTCTCCGGCGGAATGCTCCAGCGCCTCTCGATCGCGCGCGCCCTCATGCACTCGCCGAAGGTCCTGTTCTTAGACGAGCCGAGCGCGGGACTCGATCCGCAGACGCGGCTGCTCCTGTGGGACCTCATCCGGCGCGACAACGAGAGCGGGACGACGATTCTCCTGACCACCCACAACATGGAGGAGGCCGACGCGCTCTGTAACCGCGTCGCGATCGTCGATCACGGGAAGCTGATCGCCCTCGGCACGCCGGCGGAGCTCAAGAGCTCGATTCCCGGAGGCTACGTCGTCCGACTCCACTTCGCGGGTGAACCGCCGGAGGCGCTGCTGACGACGTTGCGGAAGCTGCCGGGCGTCACCGAGGTCCGGGCGCCGGGTCCGGCGGCGGTCGACCTCTACGCGGACCGCGGCGGACCGCTCATCCCCGAGATCGCCAGGCTGTCGGACGACGCCCGCGCCGAGATCCGCGACGTGAAGATCTCGGAGCCGTCGCTCGAGAACCTGTTCCTCCACCACACCGGCCGGAGCCTGCGGGATTGAACGTCAAGACCTTTCTCGCGATGCTGCGCCGCGACGCTCACGTCGCCCGCCGCAACTTCGTCACGCTGCTGCTCCAGACGCTGTTCCAGCCGATGCTGCTCGTGTTCGTCTTCGGGAAGGTCATGACGACGAGCGGCCTCATCCAGCCGGAGTACAAGGGCATGCTCCTGCCCGGGATCATCGCCCTCGCGATGCTCCTCTCCGGAGTCTGGTCGGTGGCCATGCCCCTCGTCTCGGAGTTCCAGTTCACGAAGGAGATCGAGGACCGTCTTCTGTCGCCGATCGACACCGACTGGGTCGCCGTCGAGAAGGTCGTCGCCGGCATGCTCCAGGCGATCGCAGCCGGGCTGGTCGTGCTGCCGACGGCCTGGCTCGTCATGGGCTCCGGCGTCGGCCTCTCGTTCCGCCAGCCGTTCGATCTCCTGGCTCTCGTCCTTCTCGTGTCGTGTCTCGCGGCCGCGATCGGGCTCTCTCTCGGCACGTCCGTCGGGCAGACGCAGATCGGACTCATGTTCTCGCTCGTCATCGCCCCGATGATCTTCTTCGGCTGCGCTTACTACCCCTGGAGCTCGCTCGCCCGCTTTCCGGTCCTGCAGAAGGTCGTGCTCGTGAATCCCATGGTCTATGCGACCGAAGGCTTCCGGGCGGCCCTCGTTCCCCGCTTTCCTCACCTGCCGAAGCGCGCGATCTATGGAGGGCTCGTTCTGTTCGACCTTCTGTTCCTGGCGTTCGGCCTGCGCCAGTTCCGCCGCAAGGCCGTGGGCTAGGCGTACCCCTCAGATCCGGACGTTGCGGAGGCGCAGCGCGTTCGCGATCACCGATACCGAGCTGAAGCTCATCGCCGCGGCCGCGATCATCGGGCTCAGGAGCAGTCCGAAAAAGGGGTAAAGCACCCCGGCGGCGATCGGCACGCCGAGGGCGTTGTAGACGAACGCGAAGAAGAGGTTCTGCCGGATGTTGCGGATCGTCGCCCGCGACAGGCGCCGCGCGCGGACGATCCCGGTGAGGTCGCCTTTCACGAGGGTGACGTCGGCGCTCTCCATCGCCACGTCGGTGCCCGTGCCCATTGCGATGCCGACGTCGGCCTGGGCGAGCGCGGGGGCGTCGTTGATGCCGTCGCCGGCCATCGCCACCGTGTGACCGGCGTCCTGCAGCTTTCGCACGGCCTCGACTTTCTGCGCCGGTCGGACGTCTGCGGCGACCTCCTCGATCCCGAGGGCATCGGCGACCGCCCGGGCCGTCGTCCGGCCATCTCCCGTCACCATCACGAGCCGCAGACCTTCCTGCCGGAGCGCCTGCAGCGCGGCGGGCGTCGACCCGCGGACCGGGTCCTGGACCGCAAGCAAGCCCGCGAGTTTTCCGTCGACGGCGGCGAAGAGAACGGTCGCCCCCTCCGCGCGGAGATCTTCGGCGCGACTCTCGAGGGCGGCCGGGTCGGCGCCCACCTCGTCGAGCAGCGCCCGGTTGCCGAGGGCCACCGCACGGCCCTCCACGCGGCCGACAACCCCGGCGCCGGTCCGCGAATCGAACGACTCCGCTGGCGCGGGTCGAACACCCCGGGCCTCGGTCGCACGGACAATCGCCGCGGCCAGTGGATGTTCGCTGGCTCGCTCGAGGCCGGCGGCCAGCCGCAGGAGGTCCTCTTCGCTCCCGCCGGTGACGACCTCCACCGTCCGAAGCTCGGGCTTCCCGGCCGTCAGCGTGCCGGTCTTGTCGAACACGAGCGCGTCGACGTCGCGCAGCACCTGAATCGCCTCGGCGTTGCGGAAGAGAACTCCCGCGCCGGCGCCTTTACCGGTCGCGACCATCACGGACATCGGGGTGGCGAGTCCGAGCGCGCACGGACACGCGATGATCAGCACCGCCACGGCGTTGACGATCGCGTGCGCCAGCCGGGGCTCCGGTCCCAGGAGCGCCCACGCCGCGAACGTCACGACGGAGATCGCGACGACCGCCGGAACGAACACCGCGGCGACCCGGTCCGCGAGTTTCTGGATAGGCGCCCGGCTGCGCTGCGCCTCCGTGACCATCCGGACGATCTGGGCGAGCAGCGTTTCGGAACCGACGCGCTCGGCCTCCATCACGAAGGCGCCCGAGGCGTTCACGGTCGCGCCGATCACGCGATCTCCGGGGACCTTCTCCACCGGAATCGACTCGCCCGTGACCATGGACTCGTCCACCGCACTCCGGCCGTCGCGCACGACCCCGTCGACCGGAACCCTCTCGCCCGGGCGAACCCGAAGACGGTCTCCGGCGCGGACGTGCGCGAGCGGGACGTCCTCCTCGGCTCCGTCCGGTCCGATCCGTCGCGCGGTCTTCGGCGCGAGCCCCAGAAGCGCGCGGATGGCGGCGCCGGTCCGGCTCCGGGCCCGGAGCTCCAGGACCTGGCCGAGCAGGACGAGTGTCACGATCACGGCCGCGGCTTCGTAGTAGACGCCGACCTGCCCGGTCGTTCCGCGGAAGGAGGCCGGGAAGACGTTCGGGGCGAGAGTTGCGACAACGCTCTCCGCGTACGCGAAACCGACGCCGAGCCCGATGAGCGTGAACATGTTGGGCGACCGATTGACGACCGACTGCCAGAAACGGACGAAGAAGGGAGAGCCCCCCCACAGCACGACGGGCGAGGCGAGAAGGAGCTCGATCAGGTTGCGGGAACCGTGAGGCAGAAGACGACCGATTGGATCGCCCGGAATCAGGTGGCCCATGGCGATCGCGAGCAGAGGGACGGTCAGTAGGGCGCTGACCCGGAAGCGCCGCGTCATGTCGGCGAGCTCCGGGTTCACGGGCTCCTCGGCGGTCATCGTCCGCGGCTCGAGCGCCATTCCGCAGATCGGGCAGGCGCCCGGCGCGCTCCGGACGATCTCCGGATGCATCGGGCACGTCCACTCGACGGCGCCCGGCGACGGCGCCGGCTCCGCGGCGGGCGGCGCCAGGTAACGCTCCGGGTCCGCCTCGAACTTCGAGCGGCAGCCGGCGGCGCAGAAGCGGAACGTCCGCCCGCCGTGCTCCAGCCGGTGCGGCGAATCCGGCGAGACCGTCATCCCGCAGACGGGATCCAGCACGGTCGTTTCGTCCGAGGCTTTCACCGTCCGCCTCCTCCGTGCCCGGCCATCCCCGAGTGGTCCATCGCGCCGTGCGCCTCGCCCCACCGCACGCGCAGAAATACGTGGGCGGAGACGGGAGAGTCGCCGTACACCGCCTTCAAGCCGGACGGAAAAGCGTAGGCGGTCACGTCCGCGCCGGCGCCCAGCCGGTACGAGCGCGCGAGAACGAAGTCGCGGAGGTAACCGACCGTGAACGCGCCGATTCGGGCGATCTCCGGCAGGTCGATGGCTGGCGTGACCTCCGCGCCCTTGAACTGCAGGAGATGTCGATCCTTCTCGACCCATTCCACCCGGCCGAAGACGTGGTCCGCACGGGTGAGCTGATACGCGGCCTCGAGCAGGAGTGAGTCGGAGACTCCGTGCGCCTCGTCGTCGCGGCCCCAGATCAGGGTGGCCGCAAACGGCCGGTCCCCCTCCGCGCCGTAGTGCACGGAGGCGGTCGTGCGGCGCAGGTCGCCGGGGGATGCGGCTTCGGGCTCGTGCAGGAACGCGTGGGAGACCTGCGCGGACCAGCCGTTCGGCAGGCGCAGTTTGATCCGCCCCGCGGCGGAGTCGATCGCGCCGCCCTCGATGTCCTTGCGATCCTCGTCCGGCTCCACCCCGTGAAACGCGGATCCCTCGACCGAGACCGCGCTCCACCCGAATCCCGCAGTCACGACGTTGAAGGTGATGTGCGTCGAGTCCTGCCAGTGATGGCCCAGCGGCGCGGTCGGGTTCTCTCCGGACGACGCGCGGTGCATGAACGCCGTCGGACCAACCGTCGGCTCCCCGACCGGCGCGAGTTGAAACCAGGCGGCGCCCTCTCGTCCAATCGGAAGCCGGTACGTCGCCGAGATGTTCATGAACAGGTCGTGCGGATGCTGCCGGTCGACGAGCGGCTGGCCGCGATAGCTCTCCCCCGTCTGGAAGAGCTCCGGCGAGCCGCGCTTCTCGAACGTCCAGGGCTCGAGGGAGTTCATCAGCATGAGCGAGAGCCGGCCTCGACCGAGGTCGTGCGCTGCGTGGACCATGTTCCAGTTGCTCGACTCGAAAGCGTCGTCGCCGGAGCGCCCTCCCTGGCGGTTGTAGCCCAGACGAGCGATCCCCATGACCGTCAAGTGCCAGCCGGGCATCGCCATGCCGGCCATGGGGTCGTGCGGCGTCATGCCGGTCATGAGCGCCATGTCCGACTGGAAGAGGACGGGCCGCTCCGGAGCCGGCCCGTCGTCGGCGGCGGGCGGCGGTGCGTGGTGCTCGTGCTGCGCGAGCAGGGGCATTGCAGCCATCAGGCTCGCGGCCGCGGCCGCGAGAAAAGAGATCCTTGCCATCGAGTCGGGTCCTTTCGCTGTGAAGAGAGGAGCACGCCGGCGGATCCGGCGCGCGCGAAAGGGGCGGCGGACTAGAGCCGGAGGATGGTTCGGGAGGGGGCTCGCGGCGGCGATTCGGCCGCACGCCGGATGGAGGTCGCGTCGAGGGCCGGGAGGTTCGCCGTCACGCCGGATCCGACGCTCGCGAAGAGCACGGCCGGAGGAGACGACGCCGCACCGGTGCGTGCGGAGGTCGCCGAAGCCTCGAGGATCGCGACACCCCCGTGGCCGTGGCCGCAGGGATCGCCGCTTCCCGCGGGCGCCCGGGGAGCCGTCTCCCCCGCGGGCATGCCCTGGCAGTGGTGCGTGTCCCCGGCCGCGGCGGCTCCCCGGGACGGCAGGGTCGCGCAGCGCAGGTCGCAGACTCTCTCGAGCGCCGGAACGGCGGCGACCGCGAGCGCGACGGCGAAGAGGATCGGGCGCATCAGCGCCGACAACCGGCTTGCGGGACCAAGCAATTCCCGCGGCGCCCCGGTCAGCGGGGAACCGCCGTCGGCTCGGGCTTCGGAGGCGCCTCTTCGTGATGGTGCTCGTCCTCCTCCTCCTCCCTCCCGCGCTTCAGCTGCGCCGTCTCTTCCGGGGTGATCTCGGGCAGGTGACGCAGGAAGGCCACGATCTTCCAGATCTCGTTCTCGTCGTGCGTCGGACCGAACGCCGGCATCCCGGTCATCTTGATCCCCTCGTCCACCAGCCAGAAGAGCTGCCCGTCGGTCCGCGCCTGCACCCGCGGCAGCGTCAGATCCGGCGCTCCGGGGTTCAGCCCCTGCCCGATCTCCCCCGGATCGACTCCGGGAGCGCCGTGGCACAGGACGCAGTTCTCGCGGAAGTGCGCCAGCCCCCGGCGGAGATTCTCGGGCGTCGCCGGGAGCGGGTTCGTGCGGTTCGGCGCCCGGTGCTCGACCGACTTGTTGAGGGCAAACGTGGCGATCTTCTTCTCCATCCGGCTCGGGGGTTTCTCGGCCGAGGTGTTGAAGGATCCGGTGTACAGGATCGCGGCGGCGCCGGCCGCGACCAGCAGAATTCCGAAAACGACTCCGGTCAAGAATCTCACGGGACCTCCCTGCGGCTCTCCGCTTTATGCATGGTCGGGGGCGGTGCGGCACTCCCGGTCCGGCCCCGATTCCACCTGAATCGTCGCATGTTCGACGCCCGCGCGCTCCATGAGAAGGGCCTGGACCGATTCGAGGACCCGGCCCCGGTCGCTCTCGGACAGCGCGCAGATGTGCACGCTCGCCGAGTGGGACCCCGACGAAAGCGTCCAGAAGTGCAGGTCGTGCGCCTCTGCGACACCCGGCAGCTCCAGGATCTCGCGGCGCAGCCGGTCCACGTCGATCTCGACCGGCGTTCCCTCCAGCAGGATGTGGGCCGTCTGCCGCAGCAGTGAGATGGCTCGCGGGAAGACGAGGACCGCGATGGCCCCGGACACGACGAGATCGAGCCACGTCCACCCCGTTTTCGCGATCGCGATGCCCGCGGCGACCACGCCCAGCGACCCCGCCGAGTCCATGAGCACCTCGAGGTAGGCGGCGCGAACGTTGAGGCTGTTTCGCCGATCGGGCGCGAGGATCACCAGCGAGATCAGGTTGGCGGCGAGTCCCAGGAGGGCGACCGGGATCATCACGCCGAGACGGATCTCGGCCGGCTCGCGGAGTCGGCGCACCGTCTCGAAGATCAGCCATCCGCAGACGAGGAGCAGGAGCTGCGCGTTGACGAAGGCGGCGAGCACCTCCGCGCGGGCGAGCCCGAACGTGTGGCGGCTGGTGGGCGCCCGGCCCGCGAACATCGTCGCGGCGTAGGCGAGAGTCAGCGCCGCGACGTCCGCGAGCATGTGGTTGGCGTCCGCGACGAGCGCGAGGCTGCGCGACACGAACCCTCCGGCGACCTCGACTACCAGGACGACGACGGTGACGGCGAGGGCCGCACGCAACCGCGCCTTGCGCGACGCGGGCGTCGGCGCCGCGGGAACTGCGGTCGACGTCGCTATCCCGGCCACCCGACGATCTTGTCCACCGTGGCGACGGCGATCGGGTGGTAACCCGGCCGTGCTTTCCGGTAGATCGCGAGCGCGCGCGCTCTTCCCTCGGGCGTTCGCACGAGCGCCTCGTAGAGGGGCTTCAGGAACTTCTGCCGCCCCATGGACGTCAGGAACTCTTCGAGTCGGGGATAGGCGGGTTCGTAGTGACTCGCGATCGCGAGAAGCAGCCACTCGTTGGTGATTTCGGAGTTGCCCGATGCCGACAGGTGGAACGCGCGGTCGAGCTCCTCCATCTTCGCGGGAGACGTCGGGTTGGGAAGCGCGCGGAGGAAGTGCAGCCACTCCTGCGTGCTCCAGTTCTTCGCGGCAATGGCGGCCGCCGGCTTCTTTCCGTCCAGCCAGCTCTGGGCTTCCGCCTCGACCGGCGCCAGAGCGTCGGAGACGGGTCGACGGGCTCCCGCCGGGATTTCCGGCTTCTCGGTCCAGTCCGCGACCGGGACCTGGGCCGCGAGCTTCGGGTCGGCATCGAGCAGGTTGGCGTGCAGGTATCGGATGAAGTCGTCCGTCGTGATGCTCTGGAACGCGAAGTGATCGAAGTATCCGCGCAGGAACCGGTCGAAACGGTCCCGGCCGTAGACCGCTTCGAGCTGCCGCAGAAAGAGCGCTCCCTTCTCGTACGCCACGTCCGTGGCCGCGTCATCGGGATCTCGTCCGCGCAGGTCGGGGTGGAGTACCTGGTCCTTCGGCGGAAGTCCCGCCATCTCCTTCTCCAGGTCCTGCAGACCCAGGACCGCCTCCATCTCGGCTCTCCGCGCTCCGTAGACCTGTTCGACGATCCGCCGCTCGAGATAGGTCGTGACACCCTCGTTCAGCCAGAAGTCGGACCACGTTGCGTTCGTGACGAGGTTCCCGGCCCACGAGTGGGCGAGCTCGTGCGCGATCACGGCCACCAGGCTCTTGTCACCGGCGAGGAGCGTGGGCGTCGCGAACGTCAGCCGCGGATTCTCCATCCCCCCGAAGGGAAAGCTCGGCGGCAGAACAAGCACGTCATAGCGCTCCCACCGATAGGGCCCGAAGAGGGTTTCCGCCGCGCGGATCATCTTCTCCACGTCCGCGAACTCGCGGGCGGCCTTCGCGACGACCGGCCGCTCGGCCCAGACCCCGGACCGGAGCGAGATCGGCGCGAAGGCGAGGTCTCCGACGGCGAGCGCGATCAGGTACGACGGGATCGGCTGCGGCATCTCGAAGTCGTAGTCGCCGTCGCGCGGCTCGTTCGGATCGTTGTCCGCGCTCATGACGGCCATCAGGTTTCTCGGGGTCCGCACGTGCGCTCGATAGGTGATGCGGACGCTCGGCGAGTCCTGGAGCGGAATCCAGCTGCGGGCGTGGATCGCCTGCGACTGGGTGAACAGGAACGGATTCTTCCGACCGGCGGTCTGGGGCGGGTCGAGCCACTGGAGTCCCGACGCCTCCGGCCGCGTGGCGTAGGTGATTCGCACCTGCGTGGCGTCCTCCGGGATCGTGACGGTGAGTGCCGAGCCCAGGATCTTGTCGGGCGGCGCGAGCGAAAACGGAGAGTTCGTCCACGCCGAACCTTCCCGAGAGGCCTCCACCTTCGACACGTCGAGCGCGCGTGTGTCGAGAACGAGACCGGTGGATCGGCCGCCCACCGGGCGCTTCACCGTGAGGGTGGCGCTCCCCCGGAGAACCTTCCGGTCGAAGTCCACGTCCCAGTCGAGGTCGGCGTGCGTGACGCGGATCTCCTCCGGGTTGCCGTAGGAATGAACGTCGCGCGACGAAGTAGCCGCGGGGGTGGGAGTGAGCGCCGGCCCGGAGCGCGGTGACTCGGCACGACGGCACGCCGCCGCCCCCAGAAGGATCAGCCCGATCGCCGCAAACCGGCCGTGACGCAAAGCGTTCGCCTCCTGCAGTTTCGACGCCCCGCCGGATTATAGGTTTGCGACCCCCGTGCTATTTTTGCCGCGGGCCCCATCGTCTAGTGGTTAGGACACGGCTCTTTCAAGGCCGCGGCACGGGTTCGAGTCCCGTTGGGGCCACCAACTCGGACGACAAGACTTAGCGTCGGTATCTGAGTTTCGCCTTCGGCAGGCTTACAAACATTCGTCCCCTCGGCCCGGGATGCAGCCCAATGAGACCGGTGGGTTTCAGATGAGACTCCAGACGTTCAAGCTCTCACGCCTGGTCCCTGATCCGCTCGAGGCCCTCGGAGAAGCTTCGCAATGTAGCCGCGAGCTTCGAGCGTTTCGCTCAGAATCTCGGGGCCAATGTGCGCGGGGCAGGTCGGACCGTTCGGCTGCGGAAAAACACTCGCTCTGGCAGAAACTCGAAGTCGTACACGCCTCCGCCGCCGCTCGCGGCGTGAAGGATCGTGCCGCTCGTCGAAAACGCGAGCGCTCGGATGTCGAGCACTTTGAGGCCGGCATTCATGGAAGACCAGTTCGCTCCTGCATCGGCACTGCGAAAGACGCCAGCGTCTGAGCACACGTAAACGATTCGAGGACGCACGGGGTCGGCGACGATGGAACGGATGCTCGTTCCCCGCAAGGCGCTCGTCAAGAGTGCCCAAGTGATCCCGGAATCCGTGCTCCTGAACACGTCGCCAGCGAACGATGCCGCATACAGCATCGACGAATTCATCGGATCAACCGCGACGCTCGA
>Ga0070692_10000228_pt1 | contig 15437 bp, 10 predicted proteins | sample KBSK1102metaG_FD_64675 | JGI IMG/M metagenome (GOLD analysis project Ga0070692, IMG submission 64675) | Corn, switchgrass and miscanthus rhizosphere microbial communities from Kellogg Biological Station, Michigan, USA - KBS K1-10-2 metaG | ecosystem: Host-associated > Plants > Roots >...
GTCGCATTTCCGCACGAGGGGAGAGCGCTGCTGGAGGAGGCGGACTTCGAGCAGCACTTCAGCTCTGACCTCGCACGGCGTGCGGCGGCGCACCTGCTCCAGCATGCCGACGCGCCGCTGGAGGGGCTGCCCGACGACGATCCCGAGCTGTCGAGCTACGTCAGCGAGCTCGACGCCCGCGCCGCCCGCGGCGGCAATGCCCGCCCGGGCAACCTCGAGCACGCCTGGCTGACGCTGGAGCTGGCGCGGCTCGAGCGCGGGATCGAGCATGCCCGCCACGCCGCGCTCGGCGGCGTCGGGGACGGCGGGGCGCCGAGCGTGAGCAGCCTGAGCGCCGAGCGTGAGCAGGTGCGCTCCCGGCTGCGCCGCCTGAGCGGGCTGCTGCAGGGCGCATAGGCTGAGCGCCTACCGGCACGCTCGTCTCTATTTCGGCGAAAATGCCGCACTAATGGACCAGAGTTTGAGCGAGCTGGAGGGCCCGTCGGAGCCGGTGCGCGATCTGGCGCTGCTCGTTCCCACCCCGCAGGAGCTGCCGTTCCGGGATCTCGGATGGGAGCGCTTCGAGAAGCTCTGCTACCGGCTGGCGCGACTCGAGCACGACGTGGAGGACCCGCGCGGCTACGGCGTCCCGGGGCAGGCGGACAGAGGCGTCGACATCCTCGCCCGGCGCGTCGACGGCCGCTACGTCGCCTACCAGTGCAAGGACTACAGACGACTCCGCCCGAGGGACATCGAGGATGCCGTCACGGTATTCCTCGAGAACAGGTGGGACATCGGCATCGCCCAGTTCGTGCTGTGCACGACCCACAGCTGCGTCGACCGCGGCCTGGCGGACGCGATCGTCGAGCAGGGGAGGCGCCTCGCCCGAGAGGGGATCTCGTTCGTCGTCTGGGACCGCGAAGCGCTCTCGGCCCGCTTGAAGGAGCTGCCCGAGCTGATCCGGGACATCTATGGGAGATGGGTGCTGGCGCAGTTCCTCCCGGACTACGACGGGACCGAGGAGACGCCCCCGGCATGCGCCGAGGACACCGAGGCCTACCTGCGCGCGCTGCATGAGCACTGCACCGCGCTGCCGTCCTGGTTCCCGCAGGGCATGAAGTTCACGGAGATCCTCCACGAGGTGACGGTGCGCCCGCCGGCGGTCGACGCGGAGGAGCCCGAGGCGCCGGCCTCGTCCGAGGCGCAGCGGCGCGTGCCCTGGAGACGCGCGATGCAGCAGCTGCGTCACGTCCTGCTGATCGGCGATCCCGGCTCGGGCAAGAGCTGGGCGATCCGCTCGCGCGCAGTCGAGCTGGCGGCGGCGCGGCTCGAGGGATCGGCGGACGGCGGGACGCTGCCGATGATCGTGCTCGCGCCGAAGCTGGAGGAGGGCCTGCGCAGCGTCGCCGCGGGCGCCGACGGCGGCGCGCAGCTGACGCGGGCGCTCGCGATGGCGATGCCCGACGAGGTCGTCGCGACGGCGGGTGCGGTCGAGGTGGTGACGGCGGCGCTGTCCCGTGACGAGCCCGTCGACCTGATGATCGACGGCTACGACGAGATCCGCAGCGAGCGCCCGCGGCTCGCGCAGCGGCTGGGCGAGATCGTCGGCCATCTGGGGCACGGCAGCCGCTTCGTGCTCACGACGCGGCCGGCGACGGTGCCGCAGCAGCGCTTCGCGCGCATGGTCGCCGCCTGCGAGCTGCAGCCGTTTCGCGAGCCGGACCAGCGGCAGTTCGTCGAAGCGTGGTTCGGTGAGGACTCCGAGCAGGGCCGGACGCTTGCGCGCTGGGTCTCGGAGCGCCGGCTCGACCTGCTGCGCACGCCGCTGCTGATCGCCCTCTTCTGCGCCGCCGCCACCACCAGAGACACCGCCCCGCCGCAGACGGAGCCGGAGCTGCTGCAGCGAGCGCTCCAGCGTCTCGCGAGCAACCAGGAACGCTACGAGCCGCTGGAGGAGACGAGCGAGCTGGTGCGCCAGCGCATCGCCCTCCTCGAGGAGATCGCCGGCGCGTTCGTCATGCCGGCCGGGATCGTCGACGCCGTCTCCGTCGCGAGCATCGAGGAGCTGCTGAGCGATCACGCGGCGTGGAGACAGCTGGAGCGCTTGACGAAGACGACCGTGATCGACGACCTCACCTCGACCGGCGTCGTGCGCAAGGTCATGGGCTCGAGCGGTCACGAGCTGGAGTACCTGCACAGCGCGCTGCGCGACTATCTGCTCGCACGCCTGCTGGCGCGCAGATCGCTGTGGCCCAACCATCTCTGGCGCTTGTGGTCGCAACCGGAGTGGGAGCCGGTGATCGGGTACGTCGGAGCGCTGTTGGAGGACCCGGACGAGCTGCTGGCGATGTTGCAGTCGTCGTTCGTCGAGGACCCGCTCAACGCCGCGCGACTGACCGCCGGACGCGTGCTGCTCGCCGCCTGGCCGAAGGTCGGCGACACGCGGCGCAACCGCGTCCGCGGCGAGCTGCTGGCGCTGCTCGCCTCGCACGACGAGATCGACCGCAACCGCAGCGCGGCGGTGCTCGCCAGCATGCAGGACGACGAGTCGGTCGCGCTCGTCCGCGCGCTCGTGCAGCCCGACGTCCCGACCCGCGTCGTCGTCGCGGCGTTGCGGACGATCGCCGGCGGGACGTCCGTCGCGTCGATCGACGCGCTCACCGCGTGCGCCCGCTCCGACGAGTACACGCCGTCGGAGCGCGTGGCCGCCGTGGAGGCGCTCTCGGACACGAGCACCGCACACGCGCTGGCGGCGCTCGAGCAGCTGACGTCCGACGCCGACGTGCTCCCGCAGGTGCGGGCCGCCGCGGCCTTCCTGGCGCTGCGGACGTTCGACGCCGACACGCCGAGCGTCCGCCTGCTCGAACGTCGCGACGAGGATTCGCGCAAGGCACGGGGAGCGTTGATGGAGCGGCTCGTCGCGGAGGAGGACGCGCTGGGCGACTTCCTCGGGCGGCTGCGCGACGGCGAGGTCGACGTCCTCGACCCGTATTGCAGCGCCCTGCTGGAGTCGAGCGGACCCGATCCCGGCGACGGGCTCGAATGCGTGATGAGAGCGCTCCCGTCGAACCCGGCGGCCGACGTCCTCGTCGCCGCCGTCGAGCGCTTGCGCGAGCTGCAGGAGCGCGACCCCTTCACGGTCGTGCTCGCGCGCTTCCTGCTCGAGCGACGGTGCCGTCCGGACGGCCGCTGGACGCTGGCGACCCACATCGGCGAATCGCCGGCGGAGTCCGCGGGCGAGCTGGTCCGCTCGCTCGGCAGCAGCTTCACGGCCAACGAGCACCTCGACCTCGCCGCGTTCCTGATCGGGGAGCTCGAGGAGCTTCCCGAGGCGCTCGCCGAGGCGCTGCGACGTGCGATCGAGGACGACGAGTTCGGGCCGTTCGCGCGCCTTGCGCTCGCCAACCAGCGCAGCCAGGCGACGGCAGCGGGGCACGCTCCGGCGCTCCGCTCGCCCGACGGCGGCGGCGACGACGCGCCGTTGCCGGCGCCCCACGACGACATCGCGGCCGTGCTCTCGGAGCGTCTCAGTCCGCTCGGCAAGTACCAGCTCCTGCGCGAGCTGCGCCGCACCCTTCCGAACGAGGGCGATGTGTTCAGACAGGCGGCCTGGCTCACCGACGACGTCACCATCGGCACCGCCACGTCGTGGATCGACGCGCAGCCGACGCTTGCTCCGCTCGTCGAGGCGCGCCTGCGGCGGTCGCAGTTCGACACCGCGCGCGTGGAGCTCGCGGAGCTGCGATCCCGCTGGCCCGGACGGGGAGAAGAGGTCTGGAGCACGGTCAGCGGGCTCGACGCACGCGTGCTCGACGCGCGCGCCGAGGCGGCGCTGCTGTCCGACGACCTCGACGTCGCGGGCACGATGGCGCTCGCGTCGATCGGCGCCCGTGAGGCGGAGGAACGCTCGCCGACGAACCGATCGGTGATGCTGCTGCTCGCCGCCGGCGGGCCCCACGCCTTCAGCAAGGTCAGCTGGTGCCTCGAGCGCATGCCGCTCGACGCGCCGAGCACGCTCCTGCTGCTGAGCTGGTGTCAGGCCGCGATGCGCGACTTCTCGGGCGTCTCGGCGGTGCTCGAGCGGCTGCCGGGATACCTGCACGCGACGGACGCCAACGTCGCGGCGCTTCGCGTCCTCACCGGGCTGCCGCTCGACGGAGCGTTCGACCGGGTCATCTCGTGGTCCGGCTGCAAGCGCGTGTCCGCGCTGCTGGCCGCCATCGCCACGTTCGCGCCCTCCGAGCCGCTGCAGGAGCGCATTGCGCAGGCGCGGCAGGTGCTCGAGGCGCATTCCGCCGGGCTCGCCGCGCGGTGGCCGACGGACCCGCTCGAGCCCGGCGACCACGGCACCCCGAGATGGGCCGACGTGCTCGTCGAGATCGCCGGCAAGCTGTTGAGCGAGAGAAGACCGGAGGCGGCCGTGGAGATCTATGCCGCTGCGGTCGAGAAGCAGGGAGACCATCCGACGCTCGTCAACAACCTTGGCTTCTGCCAGGTGCCGCTTGATCTCGCGGCGGCGCAGGCGACGCTCGATCGCGCGGCGGCGCTCTACACGCGCCCGTTCAGCGTCAACGTCGCGAATCGCATGCTGGTGCGTACGCTGCGCGGCAATCATCCCGGTGCGCTCGCGATCGGCGAGAGCTACTACGAGCAGAGCGCCACGGCACGCGACGGCGCCTGGTTGTGGGACATGGACGATCCGAGCGTGCTGCGGACGGACGTCGACGTGCTGCGCTACATCTCGGAGCTCGGCTGCAAGGCCGCCACGATCGTCGGCGACCGCGCGTCGCTCGCGAGATGGAGACGCCGTCTGGCGCAGCGGCCGGAGGACCCGACGTGAGCGACGAGCATCTGCAGCTGCCGAGCCCTGCGGAGGTGCGCTGCACCGTCGGTCTCGACCTGCCGTTGATCGCGCACGGCTTGAGCGAGCTCAGCGGGCGCCGCGACGACGAGATCCGGGCACTGCTGCGCCAGGTGCTCGAGATGCATGCGCACGCGCTCGTGCGCAAGCTCACGGGACTGGTCCCGCCGGAAGTGCTGAGAAAGATCGCGCGCCGGGACGAGGTCGACATCTTCGACCTCACCGAGCAGCTGCCGTTCGTGCGGCTCATCTGGCTGCTCGAGTCCTCCTACGCGGCGGTCGACATGGCCGAGCTGATCGCCAACTTCAGCGCCGACGAGGCGATGTCGGAACCGTGACGCAGCGGGTCCGCATCACCACCGGCTCCCGGTGGTGGTGGTGAGCGTCCCGAGCTGAAAGTCCCAGCGTCTGACCCACAGGGCATCGGTGCTGTCGTCGAGGCGTACGCCGTGCCGCACATGCACAGCACCTTAAAGTGGTCGAGTAATTTTTCGCGAAGTAAGTCGTAACTTACCGTGATCTGTACCGACGCGAGCACGGTGTTGCACTCAGCCCGATCTTTCTTTTGGGCCTGGACCTTGGTAAGGTGACCTCGGCAACCTGATGCCACACAATCGGGGGGGAGCGATGCAATCACGTTGCGGCCAAACGGCGCTGCTCGCCGTACTCGCCACGCTTGTCGCGGTGCTGTTGGTGGGCTGCACCGCCGGCACCGGCGGAAGCTCGGGGACGTTCTATACCCTTACGCCGGATATCGAATTTGGCGGCCAGTTCCAAACGCTGTCGGCATATTTTCGCAATGAGACAGGAGGGACGATTTCGATCGGTACCGATGGTGGTGTTTTGAGCGGAGGGACACGCTTCAGCATCGTAAGAGACGGCTGCGAAAATATCTTTCTGCTTAATAACGAAAATTGTATAGTGACCATAAGACTAACGGCAATAGGTGCGACATCCTCTACTCTTACTGTGAGAGCAGCCGGATTCGCCCCTAGGGCGTTGCTCTACTGAGGGTAGCCCCGGTGCTGATGCAACGCTCGTGGCAAAGGCGTGTGCCGGCCGGTGTCCTTCTTGGAATCGCTCTTGTCACTTGTGCACCCGGCTGTGGTGGTGGTGCCACTCCTCCACCTATGCCGAATTCGAGTGGTCAAAGGGCCGTGGAGACCGCCCGTCTCTCGCCGAAGGATTTTCGCCAGCAGGTCGGCCATGTTTGCGAGGAGGCGAAGAGAGAAGTCATTTCAGCCGTGAGGGCCAAACCAGAAGGTTGGACCATAGCGCGCGTGGCAGTCCTTTCCGGTCGGAGGGCCGTGACGAGCCTTGCCGACGTTTCCGCGCCAGGCAGGATGTCGCGTTTGTACCGCGCGTTCTTGAGAAGACTGTCGGCGCGTGGAAAGACAGATCAGCTTCTTCTGCGGGCGCTCTCCGATCGAAAGTTGGATCTCCGCCGCCTCGTTATTCGCCGTAATCACCAGACGCCACGCATTCGCTCATTGGCTGCCCGGCTCAAAGTCAAGGAATGCCCCTATTTTTGAGTCGGCATGCTAGGCATGTTCGGTATGCGGGCCGTACGGGCTGCGGCTACGGTCGGGTGACGATCTCATGATCGCCCGGCGTGGACCTTGGAGACGGTCCGCATCATGGCGATCCGAGCTCGCACCATCACCATCGACTTCGCCGCGCCGTTCTTCGTCGCTGCCGAACCAGCGCGCAGGGATGGCGAACACCGCACCGAGCGGGTTGCAGGGCCCTGGGACCGAACGCGCCGCTCCTGCCAGACCTAGCGCGCCAGCTCGGAGAAACGGGACCATACTGGGACCAGGACACGGCCTCGAAGCGCGGAATCGCCCGCCATGGCGGGCGATTCTGGTGACTCCCCGGGTTGGACTCGAACCAACAACCCTTCGGTTAACAGCCGAATGCTCTGCCAATTGAGCTACCGGGGAAGGCGAAGGAGCATGGTAGCGGGGTTCCGGACGGTGCAGCACGCCTATGCTCGCGGCACCGACGCCACGAGAGGAGCCGCATGAAGCTCTACGTCTGCTACGGCACGTTCCCGACGCCCCGCCCCGGCGGCCACCCGTGCAAGAACGCCTACGACGCGCTCCGCGCGGCCGGCCACGAGCCCGAGATCGTGCGAACGTACGGACTTGGACCGCTCCCCACGATCACGCCCGGGCGCCGGAAGGTGAAGCAGTTGACCGGCCAGACGTGGGTGCCCGTCCTCGTCACGGACGACGGCGAGGCGATCCACGAGTCGAAGGACATCGTCGCGTGGGCGAAGGCGCACCCGGCGGGCGGCGCCGCCTAGCGCGGCTCGACGATCAGCTCCATCAGCAGCCCGTCGCGCCAGCGGCCGTCGGGCCCGCGCTCGTATCTGCGCAGCACGCCGACGCGCGCGAAGCCGACGGCCTCGTAGGCGCGGATCGCGCGCGCGTTGTCGACCGCGGGGTCGATCGTGAAGCGATGGTGGCCGCGCTCGGCCGCGAACCAGCGGATCGCCGTGCGCAGCGCCTCGCGCCCGTAGCCGCCGCCGCGCAGGCGCTCGCTCACGAGCACGTCGAACGCGACGCTCGGGTAGTCGGGCTCCGGCTCCTCGTTCGCGTGCAGCCAGCCGCTCACGACCCCGCCGACCTCGATCGCCCAGGACGAGATCTCGCCCAGCTCGCGGCGCACGCGAGCCTCGTCGTATGCGCCCCACCAGCGGCGCACGTCCGGCTCGGCGAGGATCGCGACGAGCGCGTCCACGTCGTCCTCGCCCGCGGGCCGCAGCGTCAGCCGCTCGCCGTGCAGGACCGGAAGCCGCGGCGACGCAGGCTCAGCCACGCCGCGCCAGCTCCTCCACCAGGTCCGCCGCGCGCTGCGCTCCGTCGTTCGCGCGCGTCCACTCCGCCAGCTCGCCCACGCGGCGGGCGATCTGCGGCGAGGCCAGTGCCGCTCGCACGGCAGCCCGCACGCCCCACGGCGTCGCGAAGCGCCACGGCAGCCGCACGCCCGCGCCGGCCCACTCCAGCCGCGCCGCGTTCTCGGCCATGTCGCCGGCGACCGGGCACGCGACGACCGTCGCCCCGGAGGCGAGCGCCCGCACCATCGTCCCGTGGCCGACGTGGCAGACGACGACCGCACAGCGCGGCATCGTGCGCGCGTAGGAGATCCACTCGACGAGCCGCGCGTTCGCCGGGACGCGCACCGGCCGGTCCAGAGGGCGGCGGTTCCAGGTCGCGAGCACGCGCACCGGCTCGTCCTCCAGGCCCTCCAGCGCCGCGCGCAGCAGCCGGTGCGAGCGATCGTGCGCCGTCGAGGGCGCGACCAGCACGAGCGGCTCCTCGCCCGGCGGCGGCTCGACGTCCTCGTAGGGCGGCTCCCACAGCAGCGGGCCTACGACGTGCGTCCACTCGGGCCACGCCCGCGGATACTCCAGCTGGGGGAGCGTCGCGACGAGGCAGAGCCGCTCGCTGATGCCTCCGTGGACGCGGTCGAGCGGCGGCAGCCCAAGCCGGCCGCGCGCGTCGTTGAGATCCCGCCGGCCGTGCTCGAGCCCCCGCATGACGAGCGGGTCCGTCGCACGCCACAGCCGCCGCCCGAGCGCGGTCCGCGGCAGGCGCGCGCCGAACGAGTAGGGGGGCGTCCCGGAGGGCAGGTGCGGATGCACGTGGGGGATCAGCGTCGCGACCGGTACGCCCTCCAATTCCCCTGCAAGCGCAGGCCCCAGCGTGAGGATGTCGGCCACGACGGCGTGCGGTCTGACGGCCGCCACGTGCACGCGCGTGTCGCGCGCCGCGCGCACGACCGCCTCGTAGGGCTTGAGCGGCTCCCCGCCGGTCGGGAACACGGGATACTCGGGCGCGGGGACGAACACGAGACCGGCCGCCTCGGCGTGGGGACGCCACCGCTCCCAGGTCTCGAACACGACGTCGTGGCCGCGCCCGGCGAGGGCGCTCGCAAGCGCCAGCATCGGGAACGCGTGGCCGGGATCGCCGAACGCGCCGAGGAACAGGCGCAGGCGATTGGCAGGCCGACCGTTCGGGGATACGGCCAGCTCTTGGTAGGTTTGGTGAGCTTTAACCACCTTCGGCATGGATGTCGATGAGCGCACGGAGACGGATGGACGACACGCACGGTCGCGACCGGCCGCGAGCATACGGCGAGGCCGCCCCGGCCGGCGCCGCCCGCTCGCGGGTCCGCGCGAACGTCGCGCTCGCCGCGGCCGGCGTGCTGGTCCTCGCGATCCTCGGGTTGATCGCGCTCGCGGTCGCCGGCGGCGAGGACACGCTCGTCTCGGCGCTCGGTGCCGGGATCGGGGCGATCGCGCTGCTGGCGGCCGGAACGCTCGCCGCCTCCCTCTGGACCGTCCGCCGCGAGCACGAGGCGCTCGTGCGGCGCGAGGCGGACGCGCTGAGGATGGCGGAGCTCGACGATCTCACCGGCCTGGGCAACTACCGCATGTTCATGCGCCAGCTGACCGCCGAGGTCGCCCGCTCGCGGCGCTACGAGGACCCCTTCTCGCTCGTGCTGCTCGACCTCGACGGCTTCAAGGGCATCAACGACGAGCTCGGCCACCTCGCCGGCGACGACGCGCTGCGGCTCGTCGCGGTCGCGCTGCGCGACGCGCTGCGCGAGGAGGACGTCTGCTGCCGCCAGGGCGGCGACGAGTTCGCGGTGATCGCGGTCCGGGCCGGCGAGGACGAGGCGCGCGAGCTCGCCGAGCGCCTGTCCGACGCGATCGCGGCGATCCCGTTCGGCGCCGACGGCGAGCGGCGGCTCGGCGCGAGCGTCGGCTGGGCGACGTTCGGCTCGCCGGCGCGCAGCGTCGACGAGCTGATCCTCCGCGCCGACGCCGCGCTGCGCGGGGCGAAGCGCACCAACGGCGACGCGCAGCGCGTCGCGAGCACGCGCTCGGGCGCCGGGCGCATTGGGGGCGCCGCCCGCGCCGCCGACGCACGCCCGGGGGCCGGCGCGAGCGCGATGAACCGCCTCGCGCTGCTGGCGGGCTTGGCGCGCGCGCTGCCCGGCGCGCGCGACGAGCGCACGCTCGCGGAGACGACGGTCGCCTTCCTGGCGGGGGCCTTCGACACCGTCGGCGCGGCGGTCGTGGGGCTCGGCGACGACGGTCCGGGCGACGTGCGGGTCGCGGCCGTCAGCTCCGGCGACGACGACGCCGACGCGATCGGCCTGCTCGCCCAGCACCCGATCGCGCGGCGCGCGCTCGCCGCGGCCGGTCCGGCCGTCGCCGAGGATGACGCCGAGCGCCGCTGGCTCGACGGCGGCCGCGTGCGCAGCGCGCTGGCGGTCGCGGTCCAGGAGGACGCGCGCACGTGGGGATATCTGCTCGTCGCCTCCGACCGCCCGCACGCCTACGACCTCGCCGGTCGCGCGCTCGCCGAGGCGATCGCGGAGCAGCTCGGGCGGGCGCTCACCTGCCGGCGCCTGCTCGACCGGCTGCGCGACGCCGGCTTCGGCGAGCTCTATCGCGTCGCGGTCGGCAGCGCCGCGGCGGCGGGCACCGAGTCGTGGCGGATCGCCGAGCTGGCGTGGCAGACGGGCCGCGCGCTCGACCTCGGCGACGACGCGCTGCGCGCGCTCTACCTCGCCGCGCTGTTCCACGACGTCGGCGACGTCGGCGTGCCGGCGATCCTGCTCGCGCACCCCGGCGAGCTGCGCGACGAAGAGCGCGCGCTGCTGCGCGAGCACGCCCTGATCGGCGAGCGGATGCTGCGCGGCCTGCCGCTGCTGCGGGAGGCGGCCCCGATCGTGCGTCACGAGCACGAGCACTTCGACGGCACCGGCTATCCGGACCGGCTCGCGGGCGAGCAGATCCCGCTGGCCGCGCGCATCCTGCTCGCGTGCGACGCGTTCGTCTCGATGACGTCGCCGCGGCCGTGGCGCCCGCCGCGCTCGGGCGCCTCCGCGCACGCCGAGCTGCGGCGCGTCGCCGGCTCGCAGCTCGACCCGCGCGTCGTCGACGCGCTGCTCGGCGTGCTGGCGCCCCCCGGCCCGGGCGCGCCGGCTACGCCGCGGCGAGCTCCGCGGTCAGTCGCAGCTGCGACAGGCGCTCCTCTGCCGTCCACGCCATCGGCGTGACCATCAGCGTGCCGACGCCGGCCTCGCGGTAGACCGCGAGGCGGTCGCGCACGTGCTCCTTCGGGCCGCACAGCGTGACGAGGTCGATCAGCTCGTCGGGGAGCGCCGCGCCGGCCTCCTCGCGCCTGCCCTCCAGGTAGAGGTCCTGCACGCGTCTGGCCGCGTCCTCGAAGCCGTAGCGGACGGCGAGGCGGTTGTAGAAGTTCTGCTCGCGGGAGCCCATCCCGCCGATGTAGAGCGCCAGGTAGGGGCGCATCGCGTCGCGCCCGCTCGCGAGGTCGTCGGTCACGAGCACGTTGACGGTGGGGGCGATGTCGAAGCCGTCGAGCGAGCGGCCGGCCCGCGCCGCGCCCTCCTCGAGGTGCGTGCGGAACTCGGCGACGTGCTCGGGCGCGAACAGCGTCGGGATCCAGCCGTCGGCGATCTCGCCCGCGAGCGCGGTGTTCTTCGGCCCGATCGCGGCGAGGTAGATCGGGATTCGCTCCTGCACCGGCGCGATCGTCAGCTTCAGCGCCTTGCCGGGGCCGTCCGGCAGCGGCAGCTCGAGCGTCTCGCCGTGGAACTCGACGCGCTCGCGCGCGAGCGCCATCCGCACGACCGCCACGTACTCGCGCGTGCGCTGGAGCATCTTGCCGTAGCGCTGCCCGTGCCAGCCCTCGGCCACCTGCGGGCCGGAGGCGCCGATGCCGAGGCGCATGCGGCCGTTCGAGAGGGTGTCGATCGTGGCCGCGGTCATCGCCGTCATCGCGGCGCTGCGGGCGGGGATCTGGAAGATCGCCGAGCCAAGGTTGATGGTCCTCGTTCCCGCCGCCAGCCACGCGAGCACGGTCGCCGCGTCGGAGCCGTACGCCTCCGCGGCCCACACGGAGTCGTAGCCGAGCCGCTCGGCCTCCTGCACGATCTCCAGCTGCTGCTGCGCGGTGAGGCCGAGGCCCCAGTAGCCGATGTGGACGCCGAGTCTCATGTCGCCTCCTAGAGCGGGTCGCCGGGCCGCTCGAAGATGATCTCCGGGATCAGGCACATCGGCGAGACCTTCAGCAGCAGCCGCACCGACTCGGCGATGTCCTGCGTCGTGATCATCTGCTCGGCGGCGACGCCGCCGGCCTTCGCGAAGTCCGTCATCGGCGTGTCGACGAACGCGGGGCAGAGCGCGCACGACTTGATCCCCTCCGGCGCGAGCTCCTTGTTCATCGCCTCCGTCCAGCCGACGACGCCGGCCTTCGTGGCGGAGTAGACCGACAGCCACGCCTGCCCGCGCTTGCCGGAGATCGAGGACGTGTTGACGACCTGCGCGGTGCCGTGCTCCTGCGCGGCGGCGCGCAGCAGCTCGATGCACTCGCGGTAGAAGAGGACGATCGCGCGCAGGTTCACGTCGAGCTGCATGTCGAGGCGCTTGGTCTGGATCTCGCCGACGGCCGCGCCGATGCCGACGCCGGCGTTGTTGACGAGCACGTCGAGGCGGCCGTACGCGTCCTTGTGCGCGGCGACGACCTGCTGGACCGCGCCCTCCTCGGCGAGCGCGGCGGGAACGTCATTGACCTCGTAGCCCTCGGCGCGCAGCCCGTCGGCGGCCTCTCTGAGCTTCTCCGGGCGGCGGGCGGCCAGCGTCAGCGCGTAGCCCTCCTCGCCGAGCATCCGCGCGATCGCCAAGCCGATGCCGCTGGATGCGCCCGTCACGATCGCCGCTCGTTGCGCCATGCTGTCCCTTCCTCCGAAGTGATCCGTCCGTACGAGCGAGGATCGAATCACACCGACCCGCCCCGACTCGCCGGTCTCCCGGACGCCCGAGCTGCTGAGCCTGCTGCTCGTCGCGCTGCTCGCGGCCGGCGCGCTCGTGCTCGGCGGCGAGGACGGGGACGCCGGCTCCGGTCAGCCGTCGACCGTCTCGCCGGCGCACGTCCGGCTGGTCGAGCGCCGCGTCGAGGCGCTGCGCGGCCTGCGCTTCCGGCGCCCGGTGCCGGTCGCGGTCGTCTCGCCGGCGCAGGCGCGGCGCGAGGGGACGGCCGAGGCGCAGCGGACGCAGCCCGCTGCGCGGCAGCGTGCGGACGAGGAGCTGCTGAAGCTGCTCGCGCTGCTGCCGGCCGGCGCCGACCTCGACGCGATCGAGGGCGACGTCTACGGCGAGCAGGTGGCCGGCTACTACGACCCGCGCCGCGGCCGGCTGGCGCTCGTGCGCGGTGCCGGCGTCGACGACGTCACGCTCGCGCACGAGCTGACGCACGCGCTGGAGGACCAGTACGCCGACCTCGAGCGCCTCGGCGGCGACCCGCGCGGAGGCGACGACGCGTCGACCGCGCAGCAGGCGCTCGTCGAGGGCTCCGCGACGGTCGTGATGGAGCGCTACGAGCAGCGCTGGCCGAGCGATGCCCCGTTGGGCGACGCGCTGTCCGGGCTCACCCAGGTGACCGGCGCGAGACCGCTGCCGCAGTACGTCGCGCGCACGCTCGTGTTCCCGTACTTCGGCGGCGAGGCGTTCGTGCAGGCGCTGCTCGACGCCGGCGGCGGCAGATGGACGCTCGTGAACGTCGCCGAGCGCGCGCGGCCTCCGGTCTCGACGGCGGAGATCGTGCAGCCGTCCCGCTGGCTGCGCGCGCAGCAACCGCTGCCGGTGTCGCTCGCCGAGCCCGGAGGCGCTTGGCACCGGCTCGCCGGATCGACCCTTGGTGCGGAGGATGTGGCCGCGCTGCTGTCGCTGTCGAGCGGGGCGCTCGCCGGCCGCAAGCTGACGGCCGGCTGGCGCGGCGGGCGCTACGCGCTGTGGCGGCGGGAATCGATCGCCGCCGCCGGCTGCGCCGCGCCGTGCCGCGCGCGCGACGCCGCGGTGCTGGCGGTGCGGATGCGTGACGCCGGCGAGGCCCGCGCACTCGGCGCAGCGCTGAGGACATGGGCCGCGCGCCTGCCGGCCGGCTCGGCCACGGCCGTGCGCGTGGAGGGGCCGGCGGTGCGCGTCGCGCTCGCGCCCGACGCCCCGCTGGCGCGGCGGCTCGCCGGCTGAGCGGCGGGCACGCGCGTCAAGCGCTCGTCGTCTCGCGCGAGGCCGCCTCGGCGACGGTCCGCTCGTCGGGCGCCGGCGGCGCGTCACGCGGGCCGAGCAGCCCGTCGACGAAGCGCCCGATCTCGCGCAGCGCGGCGCGCGCCTCGGGCGTGCCGGCCCACAGCGGCACGACGTGCGGCTGGCGCTCGTAGATCTGCAGCTCGGTGGGCACGCCGGCGTGCGCGAGCCGCTGCGCGGTCCGGATCGCGTCGTCGAGCAGCACCTCGGTCGAGCCCGCCTGCAGGAGCGCCGGCGGCAGCTGCCGGTAGAGCTCCTTGGGTGCGAACAGGGGCGAGGAGCGCCAGTCGGCCGGGTCGGCGCCGTTCAGCGCGACGCGCGCGGCGCGGTGCAGCGCGATGCCGGGGAGGAAGGGGTCGACGTCGGCGTTGACGGTGAACGACGCGCCGGTCATGCCGAGGTCGGTCCAGGGAGAGAGCAGGACCAGCGCGGCGGGACGGGGTAGGCCCGCCTCGGCGGCGTGCAGGCCGAGCGTCAGCGCGAGATGGCCGCCGGCTGAGTCGCCCGCGACGACGATCCGCTCCGGCGCGTGGCCCTCGTCGAGCAGGTGGCGGTAGGCGGCGAGCGCGTCCTCGATCGGGGCGGGCAGCGTCGCGACGGGCGGCAGGCGGTAGTCGAGCGAGAGCACCGGCAGGCCGGCGACGTGCGAGAGGCGCGAGACGAGGTTGCGGTGCGTGCGCGGCGAGCCGAACACGTAGCCGCCGCCGTGGAGGTAGAGCACGACGGCACGCGCGTCGCCGTGGGCGGAGGCCTCGAGCGCGCGCGGCCCGCGCACCCACTCGGCAGGCAGGCCGGCCACGCGCGTGTGCTCGACGACGCTGCCTCTGAGGATCGGCACCCGCCGGCCGGGCTCGGTCACGCGCTGGAGCATCCGCAGGCCGCGCGGCGTCATCCGCCAGCTCCGCGCCAGCGGCACCCACGTGCGCCGCAGCGCCTGCTCGAGCGCGACGGTCTGCCGGCTCGCGGGCGCGAACGTCTGCGCCGTCAGGTTCGGATGAGAGAGCACGAGCGGGGCACCGGACGCCATGCCGCTGACGGTAGCCGCCGCCCAGCCGAGCGGTCGCGGTTCATCCAGCGAAGCCCGCCCGCGCTCTGGTAGCGTCGGACCGGCTACGGCGCCGTAGCTCAGTTGGTTAGAGCAGCGGACTCATAATCCGTTGGTCCTTGGTTCGAGTCCAAGCGGCGCCACTGGGGAAGGGCCTGCAAAGCGGCTGGTTCTGGCTTTGCGGCTCGGACGGTTTCTGGCAGCTCTACGTTCCGCTGCTACGTTCTAGCGGTCGCCGCGCGTGTCGGAACGGTGCGCCGGCGGCGGTCGCCATGACAACCAGGGTCGCATCCGAGGCAGCCGAGCAGCGCGTGACGGGGAACGTCCGCGTGACGGGCAGTGGCCGGACGAAGAAGTACGTGGCGCAGTGGAGCGATCGGGACGGTGTGCGACGCACGCGGACGCTCGGTCCGGCGCACGTG
>Ga0070692_10000229_pt1 | contig 15380 bp, 13 predicted proteins | sample KBSK1102metaG_FD_64675 | JGI IMG/M metagenome (GOLD analysis project Ga0070692, IMG submission 64675) | Corn, switchgrass and miscanthus rhizosphere microbial communities from Kellogg Biological Station, Michigan, USA - KBS K1-10-2 metaG | ecosystem: Host-associated > Plants > Roots >...
CCCCAGCGCCGCGCGTCCGCGAACGTCTTCACCATCTGCGCATCCCCGAACCGGATCCCCAGCTTGTAGCAGGGCAACCGGGGCTCCGTCGCCTCGAGCTCGGCCTGGCCGGCGCGAAAGACGTCTCCGACGTGCACGTCGCAGCCGGACAGTCCCCGGACCGCGAGGTTCTCCCCGAAGTTCGCGGGCTCGAGCTCGCGCCCCAGGGTGCGGCGCCACCAGTCGTAGTCCTCCGCGGCGTATGCGTAGACCGCTTTGTATTCCCCGCCGTGAACCGTCGGGTCCGACTGCCGGTCGCCGTCCACGTTGAGGCGGCGGATCATCACCCGACCGGAGACCGGCGTCTTGAAGATCGAGGTGAGGACGTCCCGCCCCTGCCAGCGGACGGATCGCGGCCCGCCGACGAACACGGTCTCGATCGTCATGGCCATGTGGGAGTGTGTTACGTCGCGTTCCAGCGCGAGGATTCCTTCAGGAGACGATTTCGCGCAGCCTCCCGGCCAGCCGCGGCCCCGCTCCCTCGTCCTCGTGCTTGAAGAAGACGTAGGCGTCGCTCCACGGCTGGGACCGGATCCTCTCCGCCCACGCCGCGATTTCCGGCTCGCCATAGTCCGGACGGCGCAGCCGCAGGTACCCCCAGCCGGCGGTCGGGCGCCGGGGCGTCGCCAGCTCTTCGTCCTCCGCCCAGCACAGCGCGGCGCCGCGATCCGCGAGCGCCGTGAAGACCTCTTCGTCGAACCAGGAGTCGTGGCGGAACTCGAAGGCCGCGCGGAACGAGGGCGGAAGGCCCGCAAGGAACTCGGACAGTCGCGGCAGGTCCTTCTTGAGGTTCGGCGGAAGCTGGAAGAGGACCGGGCCCAGCCGGTCTCCGAGGGTCGTCGCGACCTGGAGGAAGTACGACACCGCCTCCCCCGCTTCCTTCAGGCGCTTGCGGTGCGTGATCTGCTGCGAGGCTTTCAGGGCGAAGGAGAACCCATCCGGCACCTGCTCGGCCCAGGTCTCGAGCAGGGCCGCCCGCGGCATCCGGTAGAACGTGTTGTTGATCTCGACCGCCGGGAGCCGCGACGAATAGAAGCGGAGCATTTCGGAGTCCGGCAGGTCTTCCGGGTAGAAGCTGCCCTTCCACTCCTTGTACGAGAACCCGCTCGTTCCCGGAAGGATCCGCATCCGTTTTCATTCTACGGGCGCCGGCGAGGCCGCGGGCGGTCCGAGGGTGTAACTTCCGGACCCATGCGCGCCGAGGACAGCGAGAAGCTCCCCTATCGGGCCATCGTCGAGAACAGTCTCGACGCGATCGCGCTGCTCCGCCGGGACGCGACGACCTGCTACGTCAGCCCGTCCGTGACGAGGCTGCTCGGCTACTCCTGGGAAGAGCTCGTCGAGCGCAGCGTCTTCGAGCTGATTCACCCGGATGACCTCGAACGGTCCCGGACCCTGTTCGGGGAGGCCGCGGCGACGCCCGGAAAAACGGTGAGCGCGGAACTGCGATACCGGCACCGGGACGGCTCGTGGCGCCAGATCGAGGTCGTCGGCGTCAACCGGCTGGATGATCCCGACGTCGGCTTCTTCGTGGCGAACTACCGCGACGTGACGGATCGCCGCCTCGCCGAGGAACACCTCCGGGAATCCCGGGAGCAGCTGCGCCGGCTCTCTCTCCACCTTTCCGCGGCTCGCGAAGAGGAGCGCACGCGCATCGCACGCGAGATCCACGACGAACTCGGTCAGAAGCTGACGGTGCTCAAGATGTCGCTCTCCCGCCTCCGCCAGGACCTGCCCCGGGAGCCGCCCGGCCTCCACTCTTCCTTGCGGGCGATCCTGAAGTCGATCGACGAGCTCCTCGGGACGGTTCGCAACCTCTCGACCGAGCTGCGCCCGGCGGTACTGGATCACCTGGGTTTGATCGACGCCCTCAAGTGGCAGGCCCGGGACTTCGAAACCAAGACCGGGATCCGCTGCGAGCTGGTTTCGAGGCTGGAGGGGGTGGTCCTCGACTCCGACCGCCGCACCGACCTTTTCCGGGTGGCCCAGGAGGCGCTCACGAACGTGGCCCGGCACTCCCGGGCGACGCGGGCGCAGATTCAGGTCGCAGCCGAGGCAGGAGATTTGCTACTGGAAATCTCAGACAACGGCCAGGGAATACAAGACGAGGGAACCCGTAACCAGAGCTCGCTCGGGTTGCTCGGCATCCGGGAGCGCATCGAGGCGCTCGGCGGAAACGTGCAGTGGGTGAGCCCGGCGGGAAAAGGAACGCGGGTCCGCGTCCGGATTCCCCTGGTCCGGAAGGGAGGGACGCATGAAGAGGATCCTGATCGTCGATGATCACCCGATCGTCCGGGACGGTCTGAAACAGATCCTCGGCGACACCGACGACCTCGTGGTCGGCGGAGAGGCGGGCAACGCGGACGAAGCGCTCTCTCTCGTCCGGGATTCGGATTTCGATCTCGTGGTGCTCGACATCACCCTTCCGGGGCGGACCGGAATCGACCTTCTCCGCGACCTGCGGCGGGAGAGGCCCGCACTGCCTGTATTGATGTTGAGCATCCATCCCGAGGACGAGCTGGGGATCCGCGCCGTCAAGGCGGGCGCGTCCGGGTTCCTCTCCAAGGCTTGCGCGTCGGACGATCTCGTGCGGGCCATTCAGCTCATCGTCGCGGGGAACAAGTACATCAGCCGGTCGCTCGCCGAGCGGCTCATCGAGGAGATCCAGCGGGACACCAACAAGCCTCCTCACGAGCTCCTCTCGGACCGCGAGTACGAGGTGATGTCCTTGATCGCCACCGGGAGCTCGATGAAAGAGGTCGCCGCGGCGCTCTCGCTCTCCAAGAGCACGGTCAGTACCTACCGGGTTCGGATCCTGGACAAACTGAACGTCAAATCGAACGCGGAGATCACCCGCTACGCCATCCAGCACGGCCTGGTGAACTAGCCGCACTGACAGGAATCCCGCCGGGCCCGCCCGACCACTGCCAAAAAACGACACCCGACGCTTGCGGCGGACGACGTCCTTCCCCGCCTTTGCCCGACAGCGCCCCCGAAAGGCGCCGACACCTCCCGATTCATGGGGAGATGTGTGCCGTCACCAGCGACCCTCCAGACGCGCGACCAAACACCGAGCAAAAGAAAAGCCGCCGGCTCGCGCCGGCGGCTGTTCGATTTTGATCCGAACGAGTCTTAGTAGCGTCCGCCGCCGGAACTCTCGTTCCGGGGACGGGCCTCGTTCACCTTGAGAGACCTTCCGCCAAAGTCCGTTCCATCGAGCGCCAGAGCCGCTTTGCCGATCGCGGCGTCCTGGAACTCGACGAAGCCGAACCCCTTGGACTGTCCGGTGCTGCGATCGATGATCACAGTCGCCGACTCGGGTGTGCCGAACCGCGCGAACGCGTCGCGCAGCTGGTCGTCCGAAATGTTGTACGGGAGGTTTCCGACATAGAGCTTCATCCGATCCATCCTTTTGCCAGGGCTTTCCTGGCTCTTGCCGGTAGAGAAATTAGGTTTTCGACGGGCCGCCGGCGCGACACACCGAGTTCTCGTCATTCTGATTCGTTCGGATTTCGTCAGAAGGAAGTCTGAGAAAGGGCGAGCGAGGCGAGAACGGGGAGGACTATACCACGAGGATCTTCGGGAGGGGGGCGGAGGAGGAAAGCCCTCGGTCCGAACCATTTAAGTCGCATTCGCCGGATCCGGTGCCGGCGCCCTTCGCAGCCATTCCGGCCATCCAAAACCCGATTTTCCCGTTGCCCCCCGCAGTCGCCCGCGACTAAAGTCGGCCTCGACGGAAGTCTGGGCTCCGGCCGGAGGTGGAAGGCCGGCTGGAGAACGAGGACCCGTCGCACGAGGTGGGGACGTCAATCGGGTGGAAGCGGTTCCTTCGGAAAGGAGGGGTGAACTATCGAACAAATTTGCCGATGCCACAGGTTCGAATCGCGTGACGGAAACTTGAAAGGGAGAGTGAAGATGGGAAAAGGGACTCTTGCAGCCATTCTGCGATGTACGGGTCTGGCGCTCATCGTCCTTGGAGCGTTCGCGCTCCTTCCGGCGGCGGCGCAGGGCCAGGGTTGTACCGCGGGATTTCACGGCGTTTCGATATTCAAGTCGTGCGTGTCGCCGAAGAACCGGTGCGGGACCGACGCGGACTGCTCGGACTCCGATCAGTGTAACGGCATCGAGCAGTGCGCGACGGAAGAGAACCCGGGCAGCAACGTGGTCGAGTGCACGATTACGCTGTCCAACCCCGACATCCATTGCGACAACATCACGATTCTCGACGCGGCCGACTCGATCTTGAATGCGACGGGCTCGGGAGCGAGCTCCAGCACGATCCAGATCACCGGCGTTTCCACGGGCGTCGTTTCGGGAACCTGCACCGCCGGCACGGACCTGGGCGGCGCGACGACCTGCACGATCGCTCCAGGAGGCTCGGTGCAGTTCCTGGCGAACTACTACACGACGGTCCCGACGGACCCGTCCACCCTGAACGACCAGGCGTCGATCAACGTCCAGGACACGTGCAGCGGCGGCGCGGGCGGCTGCAGCACGACTCCGAACACCGTTCAGTTCACGGCGGCGACCGACACGGTGTCGGGGTGCAGTCCCGGAACTCCGCTCGTCTGTAACGACAACAACGCCTGCACCACGGACTCCTGCGACCCGGCGACGGGGTGCGTCACGGCGCCGGTCGACTGCAACGACGGTCTCTTCTGCACCGACGACAGCTGCGACACGGTTACCGGCTGTCAGCACACTCCCCACGTCTGCAACGACGACCTGAACTGCACGACCGATACGTGCAACGAGGCGAACGACGTCTGCGACTTCACGCCGGTCGTCTGTAAACAGGACGCCAACCTCTGCAACACGGAAGCTTGCGACCCGGCCGACGGCGTCTGCAAGTCCGGACCCGACACCGTGTGCCCGGACGACTCCAACCTCTGCAACGGACCGGAGGCATGCGTACCGGCGACCGGCCAGTGCGCTTCGGGCCCGCCGCTCAACTGCGACGACGGCCTCTTCTGCACGGACGATTCGTGCGTCCCGGCGACGGGCTGCGCCCACACCGCGCACAGCTGCGACGACTCGAATCTCTGTACCACCGATACCTGCAACGAGGACGCGGACACCTGCGTGAGCACGCCGGTCTCCTGTGCTCCGGACTCGAACCTCTGTACGACCGAGGCGTGCGATCCGACCGACGGCGTCTGCAAGTCGGGACCCCCGACGACCTGCCCGGACGACGACAATCTCTGCAACGGAACTCCGGCCTGCAATCCGACGACCGGCGCCTGCGACCCGGGTACCCCGGTCACCTGCCCGGACGATACGGATCTCTGCAACGGTGTTCCCGTCTGCAATCCGAGCACCGGCGCTTGCGATCCGGGGACTCCGGTCGTTTGTGACGACCCGGTCTGCACGGCCTGCAACCCGACGACGGGCATTTGCGACCTGCCGGCCAACCCGCTTCCGGCCGAGTGCAACGAGGAGATCTGCCGAACGCCGGGATTCTGGGGAACGCACGGAGGCGCAGAGAAGAATCGCAGCACGAACATCACCCAGGCCATCCTGGACACCTTCGGCGGAACGCTCACGATCTGCGGCACCACGATTTCCAACACCAACGTCGGTAGCCCCAACTCGGCGCTCGAGGCGATCTGCATCAGTCCCAAGGGTGACAGCAGACTCCAGCTTGCCCGCCAGTTGACGGCTGCGGCTCTGAACTGCGGCATCACGAACAACAACGACGAAGGGACATGCTCGACCGACGCGAATGGCGCGGCTCCGTGCGCCGGCGTGTCCATCGGTGACGTGTTCGACGCCTGCAACGCGGCCTGCCTCACCGGCACGACTGCTGTGGTGAACGGCAACACGATCTCCTGTATCGAAGCCATCGATTGCTTCAATAACGGCGGCATCTTCGACCCGGCGACCGGCACCTGCGCCGACGCGACCGGGACGAGCTGCCACGATCGCGACCTGGTGAACGGCTGCTTCGACTTTTCGACTCCCGGTCCTGCGGGCAGTTCCAACGCCTGCAACGACGCGCGGAAGAACAACGTGACGGTCCTCCCGTAACTCAACCTGGATTCTTTCGAGGGGCGCCTGCGGGCGCCCCTTTTTTTGCTCCGAACCCTCTCTTTTTCCCCCGATCGCCGCCCGACGGTTACGATCTCGTCAACCGATGAGTTCCACCCGTCTGCCGCCCGGCCAGGTGCTCACGGCCAAGTGGCCCGTGCTGACGTACGGGGAGACGCCCCGCATCGACCCGGAGAAGTGGACGTTCCGATGCTTCGGTCTGGTCGATCGAGAGCTCTCCTGGGGATGGAAGGAGTTCCTCGAGCTGCCGAAAGTCGAGGCGACGTCCGACATCCACTGCGTGACCCGCTGGAGCCGATACGACAACCGGTGGGAAGGCGTGGCGGTCTCCGAGATCCTCCGTCGCGCCGGAGTCCGGCCGGAGGCGGTCGCCGCGATGGCGCATAGCGACGGCGGGTACACGACCAACATCCGCCTGGAGGAGCTCCTCGGCGCCGACGTCCTGCTGGCGTACCGCCACGACGGCAGGGACCTCGAGCCCGAGCACGGCGGCCCCTGCCGGCTGGTCGTGCCGAAGCTCTACTTCTGGAAGAGCGCGAAATGGATCCGCGCGCTCGAGCTCCTCGACGTCGACGCCCCCGGCTTCTGGGAGGTCAACGGCTACCACCTCCACGCCGACCCGTGGAAGGAAGAGCGCTACTCCGACCAGGAGACCGACGCCATGCAGCGGATGCGGGCGGACGCGGCCCGCCGCCTCCGGGGCCGCTAGGATGAGCGCCGTCCCGGATCCCACGACTCCTCTCCCGGCGAACCCGGAACACGTCTTTCCGACGCTGACGTCCGAACAGGTCGCGCGCCTGGCGTCGCACGGGCGGGTGCGTTCGATCGCGAGCGGCGAAGTGCTCGTCGAAGCGGGAGCGCGGACGAGCTCGTTCTTCGTCGTCACGCGGGGTCAGGTCGACGTCGTTTCGCCGGGCCCCGGCGCGGAGAGGGTCATCGCCTCGTTTCGGGCGCGCCAGTTCACCGGAGAAGCGAACATGCTGTCGGGCCGTCGCAGCATCGGTGCTCTCCGCGTGCCGGAACCCACCGAACTGATCGAAATCGAACGAAAGGACATTCTGGGCCTCATCCAGACGGACGTTCAGCTGGGCGAGATCCTGATGCGGGCATTCATTCTTCGGCGGGTCGAGTTGATCGCAAAGGGCGTCGGCGACGTCGTGCTGGCCGGGTCGGCGTACTGCCAGGGCACGCTGCGCGTGAAGGAGTTCCTGACGCGCAACGGGCATCCGTACACCTTCGTCGACCTGGATCGGGACTCGGGCGTGCAGGACCTGCTCGACCACTTCGCCGTGGGACCCCAGGACGTGCCGGTGCTGATCTGCCGCGGAACGACCGTTCTCCGGAACCCGTCGAACTCGCAGATCGCCGACTGTCTCGGCCTGAACGACGCGATCGATCCGGGGCGCGTCCGCGACGTGCTCGTCATCGGAGCCGGGCCGGCCGGCCTCGCGGCCGCGGTCTACGCGGCCTCGGAGGGGCTCGACGTGCTGATGATCGAGCCCGAAGCGCCGGGAGGCCAGGCCGGTTCGAGCTCCCGGATCGAGAACTACCTCGGATTCCCCACCGGGATCTCCGGCGAGGAGCTCGCCGCGCGGGCGGTCTCCCAGGCCGAGAAATTCGGGGCGGAGATGATGATCGCCCGGGGCGCCAGACGTCTCTCCTGCGAGAGAAGGCCGTACAAGGTGGAGATCGACGGCGGCGAGCCGGTCCATGCCCGGACGGTGGTCATCGCGAGCGGGGCGCGTTACCGGAAGCTTCCGCTGTCGAACCTCGGCGCGTACGAAGGCGCCGGCATCTACTACGGCGCCACGCCGATCGAGGCACAGCTGTGCCGCGGCGAAGACGTGATCGTCGTGGGCGGCGGGAATTCGGCCGGCCAGGCCGCCGTGTACCTGGCGGAGACCGCGCGGCGAGTGCACCTGCTCGTCCGTGGGCCCGGCCTGACCCTTACCATGTCCCGGTATCTGATCCGCCGGATCGAAGGGATCGACACGATCGACGTCCGGCCGCGCACGGAGCTCGTCGACCTCGCGGGCGGCAATCACCTGGAGAGCGTGAGCTGGCGCGACAACGAGACGGGTGCGATCACGAGACACGACATCCGGCACGTCTTCTCGATGACTGGGGCCGCCCCGAACACCGGCTGGCTCGACGGCTGCCTCGTCCTCGACGACAAGGGCTTCATCAAGACCGGCGCCGAGCTCTCGACGGAGGACCTCGCCGCCGCGAAATGGCCGCTCACCCGGGCGCCGCATCTCCTCGAGACGAGCCGGCCGGGCGTACTCGCGGTGGGAGACGTCCGCTGCGGGAACGTCAAACGGGTCGCCTCGGCCGTGGGCGAGGGCTCGATCGCGATCACGTTCGTGCACCAGATCCTCCTGGAGTAGAGGCCCCCGCAGCCGACGCATGATTCCTTCCGCGACGGACGACACGAGACTGTGCCGGGGGATCGCTCCGAAGCTCGCCGCGCATCCGGGCAGGTCCGGCGTCTACGCACTGCCGGATGCGCAGGAGGCGTTCGCCGCGAGAATCCTCCTGGCCCGGGCGGCCGACCGTTCCCTCGACGTCCAGTACTACATCTGGCACCGCGACCTGACCGGAACTCTCCTGATGGCGGAGTTGTGCAACGCCGCCGACCGGGGGGTTTGCGTGCGGCTGCTGCTGGACGACAACAACACGGCTGGGCTCGACGACATCCTCGCGGCCCTCGATTCTCACCCGAACGTGGAGATCCGGCTGTTCAACCCCTTCTTCACCCGAAAGCCGCGGATCCTCGGCTACCTGACCGACTTTGCGCGGTTGAACCGGCGGATGCACAACAAGTCGTTCACGGCCGACAATCAGGCGACGATCGTCGGCGGCCGCAACGTCGGGGACGAGTACTTCGGGGCAACCGACGGCGTCCTGTTCGCCGACCTCGACGTCCTCGTCGTGGGCCCGGTCGTGGAGGAAGTCTCGCAGTCGTTCGAAACCTACTGGTCGAGCGAATCCGCGCGTCCCGCGGACCGGCTCCTGCCGTCGGTCTCCCCTGCCGCCCGCGAAGCGCTCACCGCCGCGGCCCGGCGAACCGAGAACAGCCCGGAGGCCGCGGCATACACGCGCGCCGTCCGCGAATCGCCGTTCGTCCGCGAGCTGATGCAGGGAACGCTCGAAATGGACTGGGCCGTCGCGCATGCCTACAGCGACGATCCGGCCAAGGGTCTGGGCCGCGCACGGCCCGAGACCCTCCTGTCGAAACGCCTGGAGCAGGTCCTCGGCCCGGCCCACGCCGACCTCCTCCTCATCTCGCCGTATTTCGTGCCCGCCGCCGAGGGCGTGACGTGGTTCGAGAAGCTCGCCCGCCGCGGCGTCAAGATCCGGGTGCTGACCAACGCCCTCGAGGCCACCGACGTCTCCTTCGTTCACGCCGGCTACTCGAAGCGCCGGCCGGCGCTGCTGAGGCTGGGCGTGACGCTCTACGAGCTCCGGCGGTCGTCGGAAGCGGGTCGGGGCAAGCCGGCCGGGAGAAAGCGCGGTTCGGGCAGCTCCGGGTCGAGCCTTCACGCGAAGACATGCGCCGTCGACGGCGTCCGGGTGTTCGTCGGCTCGTTCAACTTCGATCCGCGGTCCGCGAAGCTCAACACCGAAATGGGTGTCGTGATCGAAAGCCCGCGGCTCGCGCAGCGGATTGGCGACGTATTCCGGGACCGCATTCCGGAGGACTCCTACGAGGTTCGATTCCTGGAGAGTGGAAAGCTGCAATGGGTGGAACGCCGCGACGGGAACTCCGTCTGCCACGAGCGCGAGCCCGGAACGACGGCCGGGAAGCGAGCCTGGGTCCGGTTTCTGGGGATTCTCCCGATCGAGTGGCTGCTGTGACCTCTTTGCGCCGTTGAGATTCCCGGAAGCGCCGAATCGAACCTCCGAGCCGACGCCCGTCGCCGACCTCGGATTCTGGTCCGCGGCCGCGCTCGTCGTCGGACACACGATCGGCGTCGGGATCTTTCTCACGCCCGGCGAACTGATCGGTGCGCTTGCATCGCCCGCCTGGACCCTCGGGCTCTGGATCATCTGCGGCGGGCTCGTCTTCGCGGGCGCCCTGACGTTCGGAGAGCTCGCGTCGCGACGTCCCCAGGCGGGGGGTCTGTACGTCTACCTTCGCGAGGGATGGGGCCCGCGGGTCGCCTCCCTCTACGGCTGGACGTGTTTCCTGGTCATGGACCCGGGTCTCGTCGCTTCGCTCGCGATCGGTCTCGCCCGCTACCTCGTCGTGCTCTGGCCGGGCGCCGCGGGAAGAGAGCGATCGCTGGCGGTGGCGACGATCGGGATCCTGGCGCTCGGCAACATGTCGGGCCTGCGGCTCTCCTCGCGCGGCCTGAACGTCCTCACCGCCCTGAAGGTCTTCGCGATCGGAGCCGTCGTCGCCGGCGCCTTCGCGATCGGCCACGGGAGCTGGTCGCACTTCCAGCCGTTCTTCGGGCGTCGTTCCGGAAGCCCCGCGCTCCTTCCGGCGCTCGGTCTCGGCCTGATCGGCGGCTTCTATTCCTTCGGAGGATTCTGGGAGGTCAGCCGGGTGGCGGGAGAAATCCGGGATCCCCGCCGGGAGCTGCCGCGCGCGCTGGCGCTCGGAGTTGCGGCGGTGACGGTCCTTTACGCCGCGACCACGGTCGCCTTCATCTATCTCGTGCCGATTTCGGCAACGACCGACGCCTCCGAGTTCGCGAAGCGCGCCGGAGAGGCGTTGGCCGGCCCCGGGGGCGCCCGGGCTTTCGCCGCGACGGTCGCTCTATCCGCTGCCGCCAGTGCGGCTGCGTTCCTCCTCATGGCGCCCCGTCTCTACGTTGCGATGAACCGGGACGGTCTCTTCCCATCGGCCCTCGCCCGCCGGCATCCGCTGACCGGGGCCCCGATCCGCGCGACGTTCGTGCTCGCGACACTGGCGAGCGTCCTCGCCCTGTCCGGCTCCTTCTCCCAGGTCGTCGCCTTCTTCATCTGTCCCACCCTCGTCTTCGTGGCGCTCGCGGCGGCGGCGCTCTTCGTTCTTCGCCGCAGCGATTCGAACGCAACCACCTTTCGCGCTCCCGGGTATCCCGCGACCCCGGCGCTCTTCGTTCTTCTCCTTCTCACGGTCATCGCGCTGATCGTCCTTGCGCGCCCGGTTCCGGCTCTGGCAGGATGCCTGCTCGTGCTCGTCGGCCTGCCGCTTCAGCGCCTTCTACGGACTCGGGAATCCGCGCGATGACCTGGATCAAGACGATTCCGTTTTCGAAGGCGGACGCGAAGCTGCGCGAGGCCATCGAGAAGCAGCGGGCGCTCTACCCCGCGGAGTACGGTCCGCCCACCAACGTCACGGCCAACGACGAGTCGGAGGGTATCGTCGCCTCTCACTCGCTGATCCCCGACGCCCTCTTCCACTCCTTTGCGACGTTCGGCGCCCTGATGTCACCGGATCTCCCGCTCACCCGGCGGCAGCACGAGATGATCACGACGGTCGTCTCGGTCGCGAACCGCTGCCACTATTGAATCGAGTCACACGCAGAGTTTCTGCGTCGGGTGAGCGTGGACGAGGAGCTGGTCGAAGCGATCCGGCGGGACTACCGGACCGCGCCGATCGAGCCGCGAGACCGCGTCATGCTGGAGTACGTCGAAGAGCTCACCCGGGACGCCACGCGCGTGACCCCCGAGCACCACGACCGGCTCCGCGCGGCGGGCTTCGACGACGTCGGGATCCTGCAGATCACGCTCATCGCCTCCTGGTTCAACTACATCAACCGCGTTGCCGACGCGCTCGGAGTGGGACGTGGAGGACACGCTCCGGAAGAGGGGTAGGGATATGCCGCCACTCGAGGAGAAGCCCTTTCGATCCGACGAAGAGTCCGACGATACCGGGCCGGTTCACATCGTCATGGGCAGCCCGCGTGTGCGGCCCCACGTCGCCGCGGCAAAAGGTAAGACGGGTGCGCTGACGAAGGACGACTTCACGACGAGCTTTCTCGTGGCCTGGCGGCCCTCGCCGACGCCGCCACCGCACTGGGTCGAGCTCCTCCGGCAGGCGCCGTTCGGCACGCAGACGATCCGCGCCCGCGACCTCCACTGGGACGGCCGGTCGTTCTCGGTCGAGGTCTCGAACGAATCCGACATCGAGGCCTTCGGCGTCGAGATGCCCGACTGGGTGGCCTTCGCCAACGAGGAGTTCGAACGGCGCGAGCACACCCCCGCGCGGGAAGCGCTCGCCGAAGCGCAGAGGCGCGCCCAAGCGGTCGAAGACCGGCTGCGGCGCTGACGGAAAAAGGCGGTGACCCCGCCCGTCGCTTATTGGCGCTCGATCTGGACGTTCCCTCCCTGGAGCGGCTTTTCGCCCGAGCTGTAGAGGTTCGACAGGAAGATCCAATACGTATCGGTCCCCTTCCCGGGCTTGCCCAGGTCTTTCACCTTGATGCGGTAAGAGAACGACCCCGCGCCGTCGATGGTCGCGCGTCCGTAGATCGTTCCAGCCGTCGAGCCCTCGCAGACGACGCTGAGAACGCTGGTGGAGCGCACATTCATGCGCTGAACGGGTCCACGATCCTGGTACTCCGCCTGTCCCTGGGTGCTTCCGTCGGCCAGCGATTGGACGTCGCCCGTGAAAGTCGCCTTGTCGCCGTTGTCGGCGACGATCGCGCCGCCGTTGGTGATCTTGATCTGGCAGAGAGGCGTCGACGCCGGCGGGGCCCATGTCCTCTGCGCCGTGGCGCTCGGCTCACCCGGAGTTTGAGCGCCATCACCGTCGACGTCGGCGAACGCTGTGATCGCATCGGTGCCGGGCAGCGCGGGTCCCGGATAGCAGAATGACGCCTGGCCGGTCGCGTCGGTCGTCGCAGATCCGAGGAAGCTGAAAACGCTTTCGAAGGTGACTCTGAATCGAACCGTCACGCCGACGCTTGGCATCCCGAACTCGTCGTACACCGTGGCCGTCAGACAGTAGGTCGAGTCGACGACGCCGGTGGACGCGGCGGGCGATACCGTGAGCGACGTCGGGATCCCGGTAGAGCTGACCTTGACGACAAACGCGTCGAAGTCCCCGGGTCCTGTGGTCTGGAAGGCGCCGGGCGTGGTCGGAAAATCGTTGGGGTTCTGCCCCGACGTCGTGAGACCCGTAATGTATGCCGAGCCCTGGGCCCCGAGGGCGATGCCGTAGCCGGCGTCACCGAAGCTCCCACCGAAATAAGTCGACACGATGAGGTTCGACCCGGAGGAATTCAGCTTCGTCAGGAAGGCGTCGCAACCGCTCTCGTTGGCCGTCTTCAGGGCGCCGGGGGTCGTGGGAAAGTCGGTCGAGCAGGTCTCCCCCGTCACGTAGGCGTTCGCCTGCGAATCGGTTGCGAGGTCATTCACCTGGTCGTAATCGTTTCCGCCGAGGAAGCTGGAATACATCAGAGCGGAACCGGCGGCGTTGAGCCTGGTCACGAACGCGTCCTGGTCGCCGGGCACGCCGTTCTTCGTTCTGTCGAACGCGAAGCCGGTCGTCGGGAAATTGGTCGACGTCGTGTATCCGGCCACGTATGCGGAGCCCCCGAGTTCCACGGCGATGCCGCCCGGACTCTCGGAACCGTTTCCCGCCAGGTAGGTGGAGTACGCGAAAGATGCACCGCTCGAGTCGAGCTTCGTAACGAAGACGTCCTCCTGGCCCGCGTACGTCGTCTGGAAGGCGCCCGCCGTCGTCGGAAAGTCGGTCGAGCCCGTATTTCCGGTGACATACGCCGATCCCGCGGCATCGATTGCGATGCCCCGGCCGACCTCGCTGGCAGCGCCGCCGACGTAGGTGGAGAACACCAGTCCCGAGCCGGCGGAATTCAGCTTCGTGACGAAGGCGTCGGATTCGAATGCGGTACCTGCCTTGGTCGCCTGAACGACACCGCTCGTGGTCGGAAAGTTATCGGAGTACGTGTACCCGGTGACATAGGCCGAGCCGCCCGAATCCACCGCGATCGAGAACGCGCGGTCCAGGCTGGTACCCCCCAGGAGCGTGGAGTACAGGAGCGCACTGCCGGCGGCGTCCAGCTTCGCCACGAACGCGTCGTTGCAACCGCTTCCGCTAGCGTATGCTGTCTGGAACGCGTCCGCCGTCGTCGGAAAGTCGGCCGAACACGTTTCTCCCGTTAGGAAGACAGACCCCGCGGAATCCACTGCGATATCGAGACCCCAATCGACCGTGTTTCCGCCGAGGAACGTGGAATAGACGAGCGCGGTGCCGGTGGGATTCAGCTTCGTCACGAAGGCGTCGGCATCGTCCTGGCCCTTCGTCCTCTGGAAGGCGCCGGCGGTCGTGGGAAAGTCCGGCGAAGACGTGCGGCCGGTCACGTACGCCGCGCCCGTCGAATCCACGGCGATGGCCTCTCCCCACTCATCGAAGTTGAGGCCGGCGACGCCCGAACCAGAGCCGAGGTAAGTCGAGTACGAGAGGACCGGATCGATGATGAGCGGTTGTTCTCGATCATAGGCGGCGACTCGAAATCCGACCTCACGTCGACCGCGGACCGCGAAGCTGCCGGAAACCACCGTTCGGACACCGTCGGCGACCTGGTACACGACGGGCTTCCGGCATTGGACCTCCCCTTTTCTGGTCCCGACAAGGAGATTCCCCTGCAAATCGAGCGACACCTTTTCCGCCCCCTCGAACCGGATCCCGATCTTGTTTGGGTCGGCTCCCGGTGCGACGACGAAGTCGTACTCGAGCTGCCGCTGGTTGCCGTAGTACACGAGATCGATCCCCGGGTAGATGCCCGGGTACTCGACCCGCGAATAGGTCGGAACGTTCCTGCGCCACTTCGTCGGGTCGTTGCCGATGAAGTAGTTGACCTTCCCGGCCAATTCTCCGGTCGCCTTGCCTCCCGATGTGTCGCTGGCTCCCACGAGCTTCATTCGCAGCGCGATCCCGGAATCGCGGTGCCGGGAGGCGACCGCTTCATCTGCGCCTGGATGCTTCCGATCGGGCTCGCGATCGCCCTTGCGCAACGCCAACGTCGCGTTGCCCCCGTGAGTCAGAAAAAGCGAGTAGCCCCCACCGTGTGCGACGTAATCGACCTTCGAGTCCGCCTGACCCCGATTGGCTTCGAAGGTGAGCGGTAGTCGGCCGTACGCATTCTCTTTGGTCGAAGCCGACGCAGCGGTTGCGTGATTCGCGATGAGCAGGAGGGTGCCGAAGAAGACTGCCAGCCGCGCAGACAGACGCGGGTGCCGGAGCGTCGCCATAGATCCCCCTCGATTACGAGTGTGAGGGCATTCTACGGCGGTTCCCGGACAGAAACGATTACAGGGAAGAGTTCGACTAACGT
>Ga0070692_10000230_pt1 | contig 15347 bp, 10 predicted proteins | sample KBSK1102metaG_FD_64675 | JGI IMG/M metagenome (GOLD analysis project Ga0070692, IMG submission 64675) | Corn, switchgrass and miscanthus rhizosphere microbial communities from Kellogg Biological Station, Michigan, USA - KBS K1-10-2 metaG | ecosystem: Host-associated > Plants > Roots >...
ACGGCGACGCCTGTACCAGGGGCGACGCCTGCAGCGAGGACGGCAAGTGCGCCGGGACCCCGGTCGTCTGCGACGACGAGAACACTTGCACGAAGGATGCCTGCGTCGGCGGCGAATGCACCTTCACGCCCACCCCGGGTGACGCCTGCGACGACGGCGACGCCTGCACCACCGAGGACACCTGCAACGCCGATGGCGTCTGCACCGGCAAGCCGCGGACTTGCGACGACGAGAACGCCTGCACCAGGAACGCTTGCGTCGGCGGCCAGTGCGTCTACACGCCGACCCCGAACGTCACCTGCGACGACGGCAACGCCTGCACGAATGGGGACACCTGCAACACCGACGGCAGGTGCGTCGGCGCGGCGATCAGCTGCGACGATGAGAACGCCTGCACCAACGACTCCTGCGATCCGGCCAAGGGGTGCGTCTTCGACCCCAATACGGCGCCGTGCAACGACGGCAACGCCTGCACGGCGAACGACACGTGCCGGCAGGGCCAGTGCGCCGGCGGCCCGCCTCTCAGCTGCGACGACGGGAACGGTTGCACGGCCGACTCCTGCAACCCGGCGTCGGGATGCGTGCACGATCCTCACATCACGTTCCAGCCGGTGTGCAGCATCAGTCCGACGACGCTGAACGTGAACGCGCAGGGGAACTTTTTCTCGATGGATCTCTCGCTGGTCAACACATGCAACCCTGGGGCCCCGTCCCCGATCCCGCCGGGCTCGATCGGGATCACGCATGTGTCGAGGGCCGGCAACACGTTCTTCCCCGATCCGGCCTCGTTGTCGTGCCCGGATTCCGGGGGCGGGACACAGTTCGAGACGGGGCTCTTCGAAGACCTGGCGGCCCGAAACGTCCAGGGCGGTTCGCTCAACCTGAAGTTCGACCGGGCGAGCGACGGGAACTGCCACAGCCTGGACGGGAACCGCCAGGACCTGCTGGCGGCGCTGTCCGACATATCCAACGGCACGGACGCCGATATTTGCATTTCCGGGACGGCGGGGGGGCAGCTGTTCCAGTGCTGCACCAGCGCCCGGATCCTGAACCGGGGCAACCGGTAAAGTCGGCCCGGGAATCGAGCAGGGGCCGGGACCAGAGCGGAATCACCACGGGGCGGCGCCCGTAAGCGCGGGCGCCGCTCCTGTTTTGACGCCACGTGTCGCGTCTCGACCGGTATCCACCATGAAGCGGTTCCGACTGCCGTCGAAGCTCGTCCCGCGCCTTGCGATGATCGGGCTGGCGGCGGGGGCCGCGATCGTCCCGCTCCTGGCGGACCTGAGGCAGGAGGTCGAGCCGAACGATTCGACGGCCTCGGCCCAGCCCCTTGCGCCTCCGGTCAGCGTCGGAGGATCCGTGCAGGCGCCCGGCGACGTCGAGGTCTTCGCGGTGGCGCTCCTGGCGGGACAGACGATCAAGGCCGATATCCTGGCGCGGGGCTTCCACGCCGGCAGCCAGCCCGGCTCGAGCCTGAGCGCCGTCCTGACGATTCTCGATCGAGACGGCAGCACGGTCCTGTCCCAGGATCAGTCCCAGGGGGAATTCGACGACCCGACCGCGGTCGCGCAGGTCCCGGAATCCGGAAAGTACTTCGTCTCGCTGCGCGACGCGGCGGGCGCGGGCGGGCCCGGGTTTCCCTACGTCCTGACGATCGAAATCGACTCCAACGACGATTTCGGGACGGCGACTCCGATCACGCCGCCGGTGTTGACGGCGATCGATGCGCTCATCTACCCGGCCGGCGACGTGGACTTCTACCGGTTCGATGGAGCGGCGGGACAGGTCGTCACGGTCGATATCGACTCCGCGGTGTTCAATCCCTCCCAGCCGGCCGCCAACATCGTGGCCACGCTCTTCGACGCCGCGCACAACGTGCTGGCCGAGGACGCCTACAACGCCGGGGACCCGAACGATCCGTTCCTGCAGGCGACGCTGCCGGCCGGCGGCACCTTCTTCCTGCGCATCCGGGAGCTCCGGGTCTTCGTCGGCACGACGAACACCTTCTACCAGATGAGCCTGACGCTCGGGCCGGCCGCGGACGACGGCTCGTTCGGGGCCGGACAGACGATCGGCGTGCCGCGTGCCGTCAGCGGCACGGTCAGCCCCACGGCGGACATCGATCACTATCGCTTCCTCCTCGCCACGGCCGGGGCTCTGCATGCGGACCTCGACGCGCGCGCCGGGCTGGGGTCGCTCCTGCAGGGGACGCTCGCGCTGCAGAACGCCACGACGCTCCTCGCCCAGGACGCGTCGGCGCCCGATCCGCTCCTCGTCAGCGCGCAGGGAGCGGGCGACTATTCGATCTCGGTGCGGGGGCCCTGCACCGGCGGGGGCTGCCTGTCCGAGGACTCCTACTACGTCCTCTTCCTGGATCCCGATCTCGACGCGGACAGCCTGGTCATGCCGCACGACAATTGTCCCCGCACGGCGAACCCCGGCCAGGCGGACGCGGATCGGGACGGTGCCGGGGATCTCTGCGACAACTGCCTCGCCGTCTTCAACCCCGGCCAGGCCGACTCGGACGGGGACGGGCAGGGGGACGCCTGCGACTCCTGCGCGCCGCCGGAGGTCGCCACGGGACTCCTGTTCACCGATCCGCAGACCCTGACGTGGGGGGCCGATCCGTCGTCCCTCACCTACGCCCTGTATAGAGGAACCATCGACGCCGGTCCCTGGGTGTTCGACCACGCCTGCCTGCCCCCTTCGCTTCCGGGCCCGGGAGCGACCGACGCGACCAGTCCGCCGCCCGGCACGGCGTTCTACTACCTCGTCTCCGGCCGGAACGCCTGCGGAGAAGGTCCCCTGGGAGCCTCCTCGAACGGCCAGCCCCGGCCCAACCCGTCCCCCTGCCCCTGAGGACCCGCGGCGTCCCCGATCGATCGCGAATCGCCGGGCCCCGGTCCATTTCGGCTAGAATCGCCCGCCTCGGGAGCGGCACGGCCCCATGATCCCTCTCACGCGACGATCGTTCATGAAGTCCGCCGCGCTGGCGGGCGCCGGCGCGGCCCTCCACGGCTGTGCCTTCCCGGCCCGGCGGGCCCACGACGTCATCGTGATCGGCGCCGGCATGTCCGGCCTGTCGGCGGCGCGTGACCTGGCGCGGGCCGGCATGGACGTGCTCGTCCTCGAGGCGCGCGACCGCGTCGGCGGGCGCATCCATACGCTGCACGATCCGGCGCCGCACGGCCTGGAGATAGGCGCCCAGATGATTCACGGGTCGCGGGCGCCGACGTGGGAGCTCATCCGCGAGTTCGGGGTGGAGACGCGCCCGTTTCCCTCGTGGGACACCTGGCCGTGGTCCACCGCCTCCGGCTTCCATCCTCCGGACGCCGCCCTCCGCGAAGGGGCCGAGGCGCGCCTGAAGGCCGCCTTTCACGACTATCGCGGGGAGGACGAGTCGTTCCAGGAGTTCCTCGAGTCCAGGCACTTCACCCCCGTCGATCAGGAGGCGGTCCTCGAGCACGCCCTGTCCTGGTCGGCGGAGCCCGGCGAGGTCAGCCTGCGGGCCGCCATGGAGGACGAGGCGGCGTGGGAAACCTACTTCGATCGGAACTACCAGGTGATCGGCGGCTACGACACGCTGCCCCGGAAGATCGCCGAGGGGCTCGGGGACCGGGTGCGGCTCTCCTCGGTCGTGCAGCAGATCGAATGGGGCCGGTATGGAGTGCGTGTGTCCTACCGGCGCGACGGCAAGGACGAGACGGCGCGCGCCGCGCGGGTCGTCGTCACGCTGCCCATCGGCATCCTGCAGAGCGGCCGGCCCGAGTTCACGCCGCGCCTGCCTCCCTGGAAGGATCGGGCCGTCAAGGCGCTGCGCATGGGACGGGTCGTGGTCGTCCACCTCCTCTTCGACGACTGGTTCTGGCGCGCCGCCGCTCCCGGGCTGCCGGGATGGGACGTGCGAGGCGGGCGCATATCCTTCTGGGATCCGCATCCGCCCGGGACCGGCGCGCCGGTGCTCCTGGGCTGGATCGTCGGGACGGCGGCGCAGGAGCTCAGCGATCTCGGGGAAGCGGCCGGCAAGGAGCGCGCCCTCGCGTGGGTGGAGCAGGCCTTCCCTTCGGCCGGGGTGAAGAAGCGCCTGCGCTTTTCGTCCCTGCGCGACTGGATCACCGACCCGTATTCGCTCGGATCGTACTCGTACACGCGGCCCGGCGGCACGGCCCAGCGCGCTGTGCTGGCGACGCCCGTCGCGGACCTGCTGCATTTCGCGGGGGAAGCCACCGCCGCGGCGCCGCACTACCAGACGGTCCACGGCGCCTACGCCAGCGGCCGGCGGGTCGCCCGGGAGATCCTCTCGGCGATGGGGCGGGACGAGGCCGTCATCGCCCGCCGGACTCCCGGCGGCGCCCCGGCCCGGCCCGCGCTTTTCTTTTCGGGACGCCGCCTGTATCCTCCCGCCCGGAGGACCTGAGGGATAGACCGTGCCCTTGTACGAATACACCTGCCTCGCGTGCTCGAAGCGCTTCGAAGCGCTGGTCCTCGGTGCGGACCGGCCGGCCTGTCCACGCTGCGGGGCGCACGATCTGGAGAAGCGGATCTCCACGTTCGCCGTCGGGACAGGAGGAGCGCGGCCGGCGGGCCCGGCCGGCGCTCCGCGTGCCGCCGGGGGATCGTGCGGAAGCTGCGGCGACCCTCGGGGTCCCGGCTCCTGCGCGATCGACTGAGTCATGGCCCTGCCGGGACGCGGCCAGGAGCCACCGCCCCTCCCGAAGCTCCGGCGTCCCTCCAGGATGCGCAACGTCGCCCTCGTGGCGGCCGCTCTCCTGATCCTTCGCATCACGCCGGGCCTGGGGCGCCTGTTCGGCGATCACCTCGCGGGGCGGACGCTCCGCGTCCTCACCTTCGTGATGGTCGCCGTCACGATTGCCTATTACGTCTTCCGAGGAATCGCCTGGTTCTGGCGCAGGCTGATGTGGCGCGTGCGTCGCCGCCTGGCCGTGACGTACCTGTTCATCGGACTGACCCCGATCGTCCTGCTGGGTCTTCTGGGACTGATCTCGGCATTCGGTCTCAGCGCCGAGGCGATGGCACGCCTCGTCGCCGTGCAGCTCGAGACGATCAACGCCCAGGAGCTCGCCGTGGCCCGGAACCTCGTCGCGGAGGCCGCGCGATGGCCGCGGCCGGGCGACCCTGGAGCCGTGCGAGCCTGGGTCGACGACCGCCAGCGTGTCCTGCGCGCCTCGCTCCCGGGAGTGCGCATCGAGCTCCTTTCGGACCAGGGCCCTCCCCTCCCCGCCTGGCTGGCGGACAAGCCCGAATGGGGCGGCCTGGTCCTCGAGGCGCCCGAGGCCGGGGAAGCGGGTGCCAAGCGCTCCTTCTTGGCCCGCGCCCTGGTCCGGGGGACGGCGGGGGGTCGCCCGGCTGCCGTTCTCCTCGATGTTCCTCTGGACGACTCCCTCGCCGACGCCCTGGGCCAGGTGAGCGGCATGACCCTTCAGCCGCATCGTGTCTCGCCCGACGAAGTGCGGAAGAGTCTCGAGGACGCCGAGGCTTCGGCCCGTGAGGCGGAGGCCGGACGGCCGGTCGCGGCGGTCGGTCCCGGGCTTCCCTATGTGGTGATGGGGGACGCCGTCGACTGGTCGACTGGCAAGACCGAGCAACGCACGGTCTTCACCTTCACCTGGTCCTGGGCCGGGGCGATCCGGCAGCTCCTGGGGAGCAGCATCGCGGGCAGGATCTGGCGGCAGGGACTGCTCATCGTGGGGCTGGTGTTCCTCGGCCTCGAGCTTCTGGCCTTGCTGGTGGCCGCGTGGATGACCCGCGCCGTGACCGGCACGGTGCACGAGCTGCACCGGGCGACCGCCTACATCGACCGGGGCGATTTCACCCACCGCGTGAGGGTGCGCTCGAAGGACCAGCTGGGAGACCTGTCGCGGTCGTTCAACGACATGGCGGCGCACGTCGAGTCGCTCCTGCAGGGGCGGGTGGCGCACGAGCGGCTGCAGCGCGAGGTCGAGATCGCCGCCCAGGTGCAGTCGCGCCTGTTCCCGAGGCAGATCCCCATGATGCGGAACGCGGAGATCGTCGGGGAGTGCCGCGCCGCGCGGGGCGTCGCCGGGGACTACTACGACTTCCTCGAGATCGCCCCCGGGCTCATCGCCCTGGCGCTGGGGGACGTCGCCGGCAAGGGGCTCTATGCCTCGCTCCTGATGTCGAACCTGCAGGCGTCGCTCCGGGCCCAGGCTGCCCTGATCCAGGAGCCCCGGGAAGGGCGTTCCGGCAACGGTCACGATGCGGTCGCGCGCCTGACCTCGACCATCAACGAACAGCTGTGCCGGAGCATCGATTCCAACCGCTTCGCCACCCTGTTCCTGGCCCTGTACGACGATTCGACCCGCAGCCTGCGATACACCAACGCCGGACACAATGCGGCCATCCTGGTCGGCGCCGACGGCGCGGTCGAACGGCTGGCAACCGGGGGCGTCATGGTCGGGGCCTTCCAGGGTTCGCGGTACGCCCAGGCCCAGACCGCGCTCCCGCCCGGCTCGGTCCTCCTCGTCTTCTCCGACGGCTTGAGCGAGGCGCACGATGCGCAGGGAGAGGAGTATGGCGAGGCCAGACTCCAGGATTTCGCATTACGAAACAGGGCATGTTCCGCCGAGGCCCTCCGAAGGGCGGTTTTCGAGGAAATCGACCGGTGGTCCTCGGGGCAGGACCGTGAGGACGACCAGACCCTGGTGATCGTCCGCGCCCTCCAGGCCTCCGGCCCGGCCGCCTCATTGCCCTCCTGACATATTGTTTGGTTGACAGACGCCCGGCTTGGCGTACATTTCGGGCACATTCGCGGTTCCGGGAATGCTCGCTCCTGAACTGCTTACTGAGGAGGCTGAATCCACATGTGTCCGAGACGAATCGTAAGGCCGCTGGCAGCCCTGGCGATGGTCTGTTCCTTCCTGCTGCTGGCACCGGCAGCGCATGCCCAGCAATGCGGCGTCAGCGTGCCTGTGGGACATTTCCTGGACACGGTATGGACGGGGCTGCCCGAGGCTGACCTCGTCGGGCGCGTCTTCGTCCGGGGCGCGTCGATCGACAACGGCTCCGCCGTCTGGATCTGCAAGTCTGCCAGCCAACCGAACGCGAGCAGTCCGTGCCAGGCCAGCGCCGGCAGCGACTCGGACGGTATAGTCACACTCCTGGGCAACTGGGCGGACGACGGGGTGACCGGCTGTCCCCCATCGAACGCGAACGGAGACTCGCCGAACGTGGCCTTCCTGACCTCGATCCAGAGTGAAGGAACCTCCTCCTACAGCGGTGTGTATCTGCTCTCCTCGGTCGGATTCAGCAGCGGCTTCCTGGGATTCGTTTTCGATTTGGCCAACCCGCTCGACTCGACCGGAAACAACCTGCTCAACATCGGCTCGTCGCGGATGCCGGTTCCACGCGCCACGCTTCTCACGCCGATCGCAGGCGGCCAGGCCACGGTGTCGCTCGCATGGGACGCGGCCGTCACCCATGACGATTGCGCCCTGAACCCCGGCGGTACGTGCTCCGACTTCCCCGGCGGCAGCCGGCCGGTGGTGGGTGGCTATGCCGTCTACGCGAAGACGGCGCCCTGCAATGCGCCGCCGACGAGCGGCAGGCTCGCGAACTGGACCGCGCCTCTGGCCTCCCCGGGACTTCTCACGACCACGACGGGGCCGGGGACGTCGTCTCCTCTCACGGTGCCGTTCGATCAGTCGGGCGTGACCTGCACGTATGTCACGGTCGGCCTCGTCGTCGACGGGCGCCAGGGGGCGTCGGTCTCGAGCCCCCTGAAGCTCTCGAATGCCGATTGCGACGCGGACGGCCAGCCGGATCCGACCGACAACTGCCCGTGCATGTCGAATCCGAACCAGCAGGACACCGACGGCGATGGCATCGGCGACCTCTGCGACAATTGCGTTTTCACTCCGAACACGGACCAGTCGGACGTCGACAATGATGGGCGCGGGGATGTCTGCGACAACTGCCCCGCCGTCGCCAATCCGACCCAGGCCGACGCGGACGGAGACCTGTTCGGGGACGTCTGCGACAACTGCCCCACTATCGCCAATCCGACCCAGGCCGACGTCGATCTGGACGGCAAGGGGGATGCCTGCGACAACTGCCCAACAGAATCCAACCCCGACCAGGCCGACGCTGATTCGGACGGCGTCGGGAATGTGTGCGACAGATGCCCGACCGTCGCGGACCCCGGCCAGCAGGATTCCGACGGGGACGACGTCGGAGACGCCTGCGACAACTGTCCGAACGATCCGAATCCCGGCCAGGCCAACGGCGACCACGACGACAAGGGGGACGCGTGCGACCCATGCCCGCTCTTCCCCTTCGTCACCGACTGCACCGAAAAGGTCAAGGACGTGTGCGTCTCCTTCACCAGCCCGCTCGGCAAGGGCTCGGGAACGGTGGCATGGAACACCGAGTTCGAGACCAGCGTGGCCGGCTTCAACGTGGTGAAGATCGACGCGAAGGGACGGACCCAGCAGAACACGGCCCTCATCCCGTGCGAGGAGTGCATCACGGGCAACGGCCAGCACTACGAGTTCATCATCCCGAAGCACAAGAGCGGCCACGACATCTTCATCGAGATGCTGGGCGTGAACGGGACGGTGATGACCTTCGGGCCGGCCACCAGGGGTTGCCCGTGAGGGTCGGGCCGCGCTCCTGAACGCGCGGTGACCGACAGGGCTTGGATGAACGGCGCGGCGGCGCCTGAAGCGTCGCCGCGCCGTTTGTTTTCAGGGCTTGTCGTAGGCGAAGATCACCGACGTGATCTTCCATCCATCCGCGGCCTCGACCAGGTGCAGGCCGAGCTTTCCGCGGCTCTCCTCCCCCTGGTCGACGAAGACGAAATCGGCGCTCACACGGGCGATCTTCCAGCCCGCATCGATGCGGACGTGTTCCAGCCTCTCGCTGACCGCCCGGCCCGTCTCGAAGTAATCCTTCTGCGCCTTGAAGAACTCGTCGAGCCCCCGCGCCTTGATCCCGCCGTTTTCCTCCGGGTAGGCAACGACCAGGGACGGATGGAACAACAATCTCCAGCGGTCGAGAGTGGGCCGGGCGTAGAGACCGACATAGTCGGCGACCGTCTTGTCGAGCGCGGCCCTGGATTCCCGCGCCGGCAGGGTGTCCGCGGGGGTGGGAGCGGCGGCGACGCAGATCCCCGCAGTCGCGATGAGAACGCCCACGAGCAGGGCCAGGGCGGCCACCGCGCTCAGGAGGGATGACGTACCGGTCCATCTGGCTCGGGATCTGTCCATGGGATTCCTCCTCGTCGGTCAGGCGCCATTATAGGGGCCGGGGACTCAGCGCGCGGCGCGAGGGGGGGATTCGAGGACCGCAGGGACGGGCCGCCCGGTTTCCGGCTCGACCGCCGCCGAGCCTTCGATCAGGACTCCCGCGGCCCGGCCACGCCCTGCCCCCGCGGGCCCGGAGCGTGCCGTCGAACCCCGCGCGGCGCCCGAGCCGGGAAGCCGGATTCCCTCCCAGACGCGCAGCGTCAGTCCGCGGGTCGGCCGGACGGTCCAGACGCGGAGCGGCATCATGAGGTGCGACCAGTCCGGCCTGCCGATGCCGCGCAGGCGCCACAGGATGCCGACGGCGGGGACCAGCCGCAGGACCGTGGACAGGGCCATCGCGGCCAGGTATCCCGATCCTCCCCGACCGCTCACCACGTTCACGACCGCGCCGCCCAGAAGGGACCCGGCGATGAGAACCCCTCCATCCACGGCGTTCAGCCAGGCCACCTGCCGCTCCCGGGCGCGCGTCGTCTGCAGGATCGATGAGGCCTGCGCGAGCTCGAAGGCGCCCCAGACCAGGCCGGAATAGACCTGCGCCAGCAGGATCCACCAGGGACTCCTCGACACCAGCCAGAGGGCCGGCACAGGGGCGACCAGCCAGCCCGTGGTGCGCAGAACGGGCCCCGGACCCAGCCGATCGGCGAGCTTTCCCCACATCCTGAGCGTGGCGACCTTGACGATCGCCGGCGTGGCGATGAGCACCCCGACGAGCAGGTAGGTGAACCGGAGCTCCCTCAGCATGTAGGGGACGAAGAAAGGGCTGGACACGTGCGTCGCGAAGTGGAGGCTCCAGAGGTAGACCGACAGCCGGCGGAACTTGCGCGAGGAGCGGACCGGCTTGATATCCACGGGCCGCGGGCGTCCGGCCTCGGGGCGCGCGGGCTCGGGAAGCCGCGCGAGCAGGACCGACCCGAGGACGCGTCCGAGGGCGGCATAGCCGAAGATCAGGACGAACCCGAGCGCCTCGTGTCCCCTGCCGGTCAGGAACGACAGGAGCGCCCCGCCGCTGAGGATGGCGGTGAGGACGCCGAACGCCTGGGCCGCCCCCCGCAGGCCGAAGAACCACCCGTGCCGCGAACGCGGCACCAGGGCGGACACCAGGGATGTCCATGCGGGAACGGCGAGCCCGCCGCAGCCCCAGGCGAACAGGGCCACCGTGACGAGCGCCACGACCGACCAGGGGTATGGGGGGAGCAGGCAGAGACCGAGGGCCATGTACCCGACCGCCTGCGCCAGCCAGGAGTTGGCGAGGAGTCGCTTCGCCCCGCCCGCCCTCCCGGGCGCCCGGCGGGCGATGATCTGGGCCGCCGCCGTGGCACCGGTCGGGAGGGTCGCCACGAGCCCGAGCGCCAGGCCGCCCGCCCCGAGGAGCAGGGCGTAGGCCCCCAGATAGGCTTCGCCGAGCCCCTGGGCCAGCGACTGGAAAGCCCCCTCCAGGGCAAGCCGGCGGGCTCCGGGGGGTCCGTCGACGGCTGTCCTGGCTGCCAAGGTCACCTCGATGCGGGCAATTTAAGTTGCGGGGAGAGGTCGGGCAACCGGACGGGATGCATAGTGGCGCCGAGAGTGTGGAGAAATGTCGTGTGCATGGAGACGGTCGCCGGCGGGAATGGTCCGCGGAACCCGATCCTGGGCGAACCTGTGGTAGGGTTCCCGGCCGGTGGCCGGAGAGGCGGGGCGATGAGAATCCTGGTGAGCGGGGCCTCGGGGTTGGTCGGGTCGGCGCTGGTTCCCTCGCTGGGAACCGGGGGACACCAGGTCGTGCGCCTGGTCCGGATCCCGCCCGGGCGAGGGACCTCCGCGATTCACTGGGAACCCTCGCGAGGGCAGCTCGACCCCGCGTCCCTGGAGGGCTTCGATGCCCTGATCCACCTCGGAGGGGAGGGACTCGTCCAGGGGCGCTGGAACGCCGCCAGGAAGGCGGCCATCCGGGAGAGCCGGGTCGGCAGCACCAGGCTCCTGGCGGAGACCATCACCCGACTGTCACGGCCGCCCCAGGTCTTTCTCTGCGCCTCGGCCATCGGCATCTACGGAGACCGGAAGGACGAGGTCCTGCGGGAGGACTCCCCTCCAGGGCACGACTACCTGGCCGAGGTCTGCAGGGCCTGGGAGACGGCCGCGGACACGGCGGCGCGCCAGGGAGTGCGCGTCGTGCAGCACAGATTCGGCGTGATCCTGAGCCCCCGAGGAGGGGCGCTCCGGAAGATGCTCCCCCCCTTCAGGATGGGCGTCGGGGGGCGGCTCGGGGACGGACGCCAGTACATGAGCTGGATCGCGCTGGACGACGTGTTGGGGGCGATCGAGCACACCCTCCTGAACGGGACGCTCAAGGGGCCGGTGAATACGGTGGCGCCGCGCTGCGAGACCAACGCCGAATTCACGCGCGCGCTCGGGAGAGTCCTGGGGCGGCCGACCCTCTTCCCCATGCCGGCCTTCGCCGCCCGTCTCGCCTTCGGCGAGGTGGCCGACGCGCTCCTTCTGTCGAGCCAGAGGGTCGAGCCGGCCCGGCTGCTCGCCTCCGGGTACCGCTTCCGCCATCCGGACCTGGAGCCCGCGTTGCGATCCCTGCTCGGCCGACCCGCGTAGCCCGGCCCGCATGAACCCGTGGCGGGGTCTCCGCGGGCTGCCGCGGACGGTCTGGATCCTCTCGCTGACGACGCTCGTCAACCGCCTCGGGACGATGGCGCTCCCGTTCATGGCCCTCTACCTGACGCGCAGCCGGGGGTTCACGGGCGCCGAGGCGGGGCTGGTGCTGACCGTGTACGGCCTGGCGGCACTGGTCGCGGGGCCTCTCTCGGGCCGCCTCTGCGACCGCGTGGGGGCGGCACGCGTGGCCCAGGCGGCTCTCCTGATTTCCGGCGCCACGGTCATGACGATTCCCCTCGCGCGCACGCTCGGGGCGATCCTGGGGATCACCGTCCTGTGGGCCTTGACCAACGAGTCCTTCCGGCCGGCCAACCTCACCATGTTCTCGTCGCTCGTCGACCCGGGGAGCCGCAAGGCCGCGTTCGCTCTGGCCCGCCTGGCTGTCAACCTGGGGATGAGCATCGGCCCCGCCGCCGGCGGCTTTCTGGCCTCCGTCTCCTTCCCGGCCCTGTTCGTCGTCGACGGGGCGACTTCCCTGGCGGCGGGAGTGGTGCTCCTGCTCTCGGCCGCGCGCCTGAGGTTCGGGGGTCCGGTTCCCACAGGGACGCGACCGGGGCCCGATCGTCCGGGGAGCCTTGCGGCCGGCTCCGCGGCCGGCCGCCCGACCGCCTGGGCCGACCGGCACCTGCTCTACTTCCTGGTCGCGCTTCTGCCGATCCTCGTCGTGTTCTTCCAGCACGAGGCGTCGATGCCCCTCTTCCTGGTCGGGGATCTGCACATGAAGGAGTCGTGGTACGGCTTGCTGTTCACGCTCAACACCGTCCTGATCATCCTGCTGGAGGTCCCTCTCAACTTGAGGACGGCGCACTGGCCCCACCGCCGGACGCTGGCCATCGGGGCGTTCCTGGTCGGCGCCGGCTTTGGCGCCATGGCGTTGTGCCGGGGCCCTCTGGGGGCCGCGATCACGGTCGTGATCTGGACATTCGGTGAGATGATGCTGCTCCCGGGAAGCAGCGCCTACGTGGCCGACATCTCGCCGGCGGAGAGGCGGGGCTCCTACATGGGCCTGTACACCATGTCGTTCAGCGCGGCGTTCACCATCGGTCCCGGGCTCGGCGTGGCCCTGCTCGAGCGGTTCGGGGCGCGCGTCCTCTGGGTCGCCGCGTTCGCTCTTGGCTGCCTGTCCACGGCCCTGCTCTGGCGCGTGCAGACCAGGGCCTGGGCCTCCCCCGTCGAGGCGGCGCCGCCCGTCCTTCCGCCGACCGGGGAGGCGCTCTAGGAGCCGGTCCGAGTATTCGGCCGGGCTCCTAGGTCCATGGAACCCGGCGCGTACCCCATGCGTTACATGCACGGAAGGAGGACACCATGAGACTGTCTACCGCCGTATTGACTCTGTCCGCCCTCGCCCTGGCGCTCCCGGCACCCGAGGTCTCGGCCGAGACCACCAGGACGATCCGTCTCGAGCTGCCGGCGGCGGACGCCGGCCTCTTCGCCGTGGAGAACCTGGCCGGCACGATGCGCGTCGCTCCAGGAACCGGCCCGGTCCTCGTCGCGATCGCCACGATCCATGCCGAGGACGAAGACCTCGCGAATGCCATGAAGTTCGAGCGGGTCCTCGACGAGAAGGGGATCCCGACCCTCCGCGTCCGCTACCCGCTCGATCAGGAAGCCAGCATCCGCTACCCCTCCCGGAGATCGGAGGACCATGGGTTCCTGGAGGGCCTTTTCGGCGGCTCCAACACCCGGACCAAGTACGACGGCGAGCAGGTCAAGGTGAGCGACCACCAGGGCGTGCTGCTCTATGCCGACGTCGAGGTCCAGGTGCCCCGCCAGCGGCTTGCCGGCGCGACGTTCCGCAATCACGTCGGCCCTATCGAGGGGCATGACGTCGAAGGGAAGATCGTCTTCGACTCGGGAAGCGGCGACGTCTCCCTGGCCAGGGTCCGGGGGGAGATCAAGGCCGACACCGGCTCGGGCGACGTGAAGGCGACCGACGTGGAGGGGAAGCTGGTCTGCGACACCGGCAGCGGCAATTGCGACATCACGGGCTTCAAGGGGGAGAAGGTCTCGTGCGATGTCGGCTCCGGGGACGTCACCATCCGGGAGGTGGACGCGAAGCTCGTCGACGTCGACACCGGATCGGGGGACGTCCACGTCATCGACGGCGATATCGAGGAGTTCCAGGCCGACACGGGATCGGGAGACGTCCGGCTGGAGAACCGGGGCGCACGCCTCGCCCGGGTCACCGCGGACACCGGATCGGGCGACGTCACGCTGCGCCTCGCCCCGGGGGCCTCGTTCGAGGCGCTGGCCGACCAGGGAAGCGGCGACATCAACATGGGCTTCAAGGACGCGCAGGCGATCGTGCGGCACAAGGAAGTGATCGGCTATCGTCGCGGCGACGCGCACATCAAGATCGACGTCGACACGGGCAGCGGGGACCTGACGATCGAGCCGGGCGCCTAGGACACGCTCCTAGGGCGACGTGCGGGCGGGAGGCGGTCCCAGGCAGATCCTGCACGGCGCGTAACCGGCCGCCGCGGCATCCTGCGAATCCGCGAACTCGATGCGGTTGGCCGGTGCGATCCGGGCCGCCTTCACGCAGCCCGGGCGATGAAAGACGGTTCCGCGCAGCGAGCCGACCAGGGGCCCGCGGGCCACGGGGGCCGGCCGCGCGACCGCCGGCTGCCCGGTCCCGCGCCGCGCGCCCGGAGTTCCCTGCGCCCACAGCCCCAGGTGCCGCGCCCGTGCCCGGCGCTCGTGCGACCGGAACTCCTCCATGCGGGAGAAGGGATACCGCAGGTAGGCGTGACCGTATCCCAGCCGGATGATCTCCGCATTCAGGAGCCGGCCGTCGGGGAGAAAGACGTACCGGAGGAGGCGGTCGTACTTGTCACGACCGGGCGCCCCGTCCTCCCCCCGCAGGGTGACCCGTTTCCCGGACGCCAGGCTCCGGGTGAATGCCGCGGCTTCCTTGCCGAAGTACTGCACCGGACGGCGCGGATCGACGCTCTCGGGGGTGTCGACGCCGATGAGACGGACCTTTTCAGCGCGCCCGTCGAGGCTCACCTGGAGCGTGTCGCCGTCGACGACGCGCAGGACCGTCGCGACCTGGTCCCCCGGAGCCGCGAAGCTCGCGACGGCGAGGAGCAGCGCCAGCGCACAAACGGCCGATGCCCGGGGGCGCATGGCACGGACCTTCCGGAATTCGAGCGATTACTTGGTGCGCGCGTCCAGCTCGATCTTCAGGCTTCCGCGCAGGGCGTTCGACACCGGGCACCGTCCCTCGGCCTCCTTCGCCACGTCGGCGAACTGCGCCGCGGTGAGGCCCTCGAGGCCCTCTGCGACCGCCTGGAGCCTCGATGACTGGATCTTCAGGCCGCCCTCCCCGAACTCGGCGGAGATCGTGGCGGTGACGTGCAGCGTCTTCGCCCGGCCGCTCTTTCGTCCCAGCGTGCCCGACAGCGCCATGGCGTAGCA
>Ga0070692_10000238_pt1 | contig 15103 bp, 17 predicted proteins | sample KBSK1102metaG_FD_64675 | JGI IMG/M metagenome (GOLD analysis project Ga0070692, IMG submission 64675) | Corn, switchgrass and miscanthus rhizosphere microbial communities from Kellogg Biological Station, Michigan, USA - KBS K1-10-2 metaG | ecosystem: Host-associated > Plants > Roots >...
CTCTCCTACACGGCGGCACTGCGAGCGACGAACATGCTCGGCCACGCCAGCGCGGTCGCCTACGACGCGATCCATGACCACGATCCGCACGCGCGGGTGGGGATCGTCCACAACATGGTCGATTGGCGCCCCTACGACCCGAGCAACCCGGCCGACTCCGTCGCCGCAAGCCACGCCGAGCAGATCCTCAACCGCGCCTTCCTCGAGGTTGCGGTGAACGGCTGGTTCGACACCGATGCCGACGGCATCGAGGACCACGGCGAGGTCCGCCCGCGGCTCCGCGACAAGGCCGACTTCATCGGCGTCAACCACTACTCGCCGGCGCGCGCGCAGTCGCTCGGCTTCCCGGTGTCGAGCGCGATCCCGCTCTTCGACTTCGTTCCGCACGTCACCTATGCCGGTCACGGCAACCCCGGCGGCGAGCCCTGCCCGACCGTCTGCTCCGACTTCGGCTGGGAGATCGACCCGAAGGGACTCCGGCACGTCGTCGAGGAAGCGGCTTCCTACGGCAAGCCCGTCTACGTGACCGAGAACGGGATCGACGACCGCGATGACGACCAGCGCCGCGCCTACATCCGCGGCTACCTCGCGTCTCTGAGCCGCGCGATCGCCGCCGGCGCCGACGTCCGCGGCTACTTCTACTGGTCGCTCACCGACAACTACGAGTGGGCCGAGGGCTACAGCGCCCACTTCGGACTCTACGGCTACCGGCCGAAGTCGCTGCGCCGGATCGAGCGGCCGAGCGCGAGGCTCTACCGGCGTATTGCCCGCACCGGCAGGGTCGGCTGATCGAGCCAGGCCGGAGGGTCGTCGCCGTAGCGCTGGATCTGGTCGAACATCCGCGAGACGCCGGCGAGGCCGAGCTCGCGGACGCGGGTGACCGCGTCGAGGTCGAGGACGTCGGTGATCGTCTCCTCGGCCGCGCCCGATTGGTGGCGGACGATCCCCTCGGGATCGACGATCAGGCTGCGGCCGAGCCCGGTCGGCGCTGCCGCATTCAGCGAGACGACGTAGAGCTGGTTGAAGATCGCGTTCGCGCGCGCCATCACGATCTCGGCGGGGCGGTCGCTGGTCGTCGTCAGGCTGACGTGGGCGACGACCTCGGCGCCCATGAAGGCGAGCCGGCGGAAGGTCTCCGGGAAGCTGCCGTCGTAGCAGATCGCGACGCCGACCCTGGTCAGCCCCGGGATCTCGAAGGTGACGAGCTCCTCGCCGGGGACGCAGGGCTCGTGCGGCTGCCAGGGGAAGGCCTTGCGGTAGGCGGCGACGAGCTCGCCGTCGGGACCGAGGACGGGAGCGGTGTTGTGGATGGCGCCGCCGGCGCCGCGCTCGTAGACCGAGCCGGCGACGATCCAGAGGCCGTGCTCGCGGGCGATCGCGCCGACCCGCTCGGTCAGCGGCCCCGGGATCTCGACCGCCACCTGCTCCGCGTAGCCGGCGCCCTCGAGCTGGCCGGGGGCCGAGAGATGCAGCTCGGGCAGGAGGATCAGCTCGACGTGGGGAGCGATCGCGCGGGCGACGCTGATCTGCCCGGCGAGGCGGTCGGCGGTCGCGTCCGGGTCGCCCGCGACGGACGCCGTCTGCAGCGCGGCGATCGAGAGCGTCCGCATCGGCTCAGCCGGTGAGGACGGCCTCGAAGGCCTTGGTCACGTCGTCGCCGAGCTGGCCGCCGAGCACCGGCTCGAACGTGCAGTTCTTCGTGTAGCTCGCGCTCGGGAAGATCAGCTGGTTGTCGGCGAGCTCGGGGTCGCGCTTGCGGACGATCGCCTTGACGCCCTTGACCGGCGTCACGTAGTTGACCCATTCGGCGATGTCGGCCTGGACCTTCGGGTCGTATACGTAGTTCATCAGTGCCTGGGCCGCTTCGGGGTTCGGGGCGCCGACCGGGATCTCGAGACTCGTCGACCAGAGCATGCAGCCCTCCTTCGGCATCACGAACTCGATGTTCGGGTTGTCCGCCTGCAGCTGCACCGCGTCCCCGGACCAGCCGAGCGACGCCCAGGCGTCGCCCGATGCGAGCTCGCGGATGTAGTCGTTGCCGGTGAACTTGCGGATCTGCCCGGAGTCGGCGGCGGCCTTGATCTTGTCGACCGCCTCCATCCACTGCTCGGGCGTCGCCGTGTCGGGGTCGATGCCCATGCTCTTCAGCGTCATCGGGACCGTGTCGCGCAGCTCGGTCAGCATCGTGATGTGGCCCTTGTACTTGGGGTCGTAGAGATCCGAGATCGAGTCGATGTCCGGCGCCAGCTCCTTGTTGACGATGATTCCGGTCATCCCGGCCTGCCAGGGGACCGTGAAGTCGCGCTCGGGGTCGGCCGACGGATGGCGCAGCGCCGGGATCAGGTTCTTCTCGACGTTCGGGACCGCGCTCGGGTCGATCCGCTGCAGGTAGCCGAGGTCGTACATCTTCGCCGCCAGCCAGTCGCTGACGGTGATCAGGCTTCGCCCCTCGGAGTCGCCCTCGGCGAGGGTCGGCTGGAGCTTCGCGAAGAAGGCCTGGTTGTCGTTGATGTCCTCGACGTAGTCGACCTTGACGCCGGTGTCCTGCTCGAAGTTGGCGAGCGTCCCGTCCTTGCCGGGGTCGATGTAGAGCGGCCAGTTCGACCAGGTCAGCGACCCGGTCGGGTCGCCGCTGGCCGCGATCGGCGCCGTGGTGCTCGACTGGTCGTTGTTCTCGAGGTCGCCGCATCCGGCGGCGACGGCGACGAGGGTGAGGAGTGCGAGCAGCAGGACACCGGTCGGCGACCTGACCCTTTCTTTGAAGTGCATTCAAAGAAACTATCCGCGGCCAACCGCGGCGTCAAGGTGGTTCCTGCGATTGCTCGAATACGATTCGATCATGCGGCGGAAGGATCAGCGGGCCAGGCGCGAGCAGCTCGTCGAGGCGGCGCGGGCGGTGATGGCCGATCGCGGTGCCGTCGCGATCCGCGTCAAGGACGTTGCCGACCGCGCCGGCGTCTCGGCGAGCTCGCTGCTCTACTACTACCCCGACTTCGAGGAGCTCCTGTTCGCCGTAGCCCGCGACGCGATCGACCGCTACACCGAGGAGCGCGCCGCGGCGGTCCGGCGCGAGCCCGACCCGCTCGGGCGGCTGCGAACGGCGATCCGGCTCGGCGTCCCGACCGGTCCCGACGACGAGCAGAGCAGGATCCTCTACGAGCTCGACGCCTTCACCGGCACCAGTGCCGGGTTCGCGGTCCTGTCGACGGGCTTCTTCGACCGCCAGGTCTCGCTCTACGAGTCGATCTTCGAGTACGGCCGTGTCGCCGGCGCCTTCCGGCTCGAATGCCCGCCCGTCGATCTTGCGCGGCAGATGATCGGGCTCGAGGACGGCCTCGGGCTCCAGGTGGTGATCGGGCATCCGCTGCTCGACAGCGCCGAGGCGGAGCGGCTGCTCCTCGCGTTCGCGCTGCGCGCCGTCGGTGCCGGCGACACCGTCGGCGCCTGATCGCCGACCGCGATCCCTACGGGTCGTAGGACCAATGTCCAATTGTGGCGTCCCCGCCGAGCCCCGAACCTGTCGGGCACCGTCCCGCAATTGGAACCGACAGGAGGAGCAGGCAATGAGAGGACCAATCATCGCGACCACTGCGCTGGCAACCGTCGCGCTCGCAGTCCCCGCGGCCGCCGGAGCCAACGACGCCGACGTCAAGAGCGCCGGCAAGTGCAGCGGCTCGAGCACGTCGAAGATCAAGGTCAAGCCCGACGACGGCCGTCTCGAGGTCGAGTTCGAGGTCGATCAGAACAAGAACGGCGCCCGCTGGAAGGTCCGGATCAAGGACAACGGCAAGGTCGCCTTCAGAGGCTCCGCCCGCACGAAGGCACCGAGCGGATCGTTCTCGGTCGAGAAGCGGATCGACAACCAGCCCGGCACCGACCGGGTGAAGGGCATCGGCCGCAACCCCGCCACCGGCGAGCGCTGCGTGGCGAAGGTGCGCATCTAGCTGCTCGGCGCCGACCGGCGCCGCTTGGGCGTCAGACCTTCTTGGGCTTGTACGTCCAGCCGGCGCCGGTCACCGCGTCGATGATCGGCTCGCGGAGCTCGGCCCAGGAGAACTTGTAGCCCGACTCGTCGGCGCCGCCGCCGGTGTGATGGGGGCCGAGCCAGGCGATCACGTGGACGGTCTCGCTGCCGATGTGCTGGCCGCGCTCCCAGTTCAGCGAGCCGGCGAAGGACCCGCCGAAGCCGACCTCGGCCTCGCTGGTCGTCTTCAAGCCGATCCCGGCGGCCTCGTGGTCGGACTCGTCGAGCTCGATCCGGAATGCGCGGTAGAGGTACTCGGCGCCGGCGCCGCCGGGGCCCGCCGAGGCGATCTGCGCCGCCCAGGCGACGACGATCGCCCCGTCGTCCTGCTCGGCGGTCTCGATGCCCTTGCCGCTGATCGCCAGCAGCCGGCGCCGGACCTCGGCGGCCGCCTGCGGCTCGACGCCCTCGTCGGGTTTCGCGGCCGTCATCACGCCGCGGCTCTTCTCCTTGAGCTTGTCGAGGAATCCCATCGCGGCGGTTATATCGGGCCGCCGCGGCCGGCGCCTCCTGGTGCGTCGCCTCGTTTGGCCTGGTGGCTACCCTGAACCGGTGCAGTCGTCGAACCGACGGGTCAGCCGGTGGGCAGCCGTGCCGGTCGTTCTCGCGATCCTCATCGCGGTGGCGCTCGGCGCCCGCGGGTTCCTCGGCAGCGACGATGAAGGTGCCACCGACGCCGGCGGCGCGGCCGCCTCGACCGAGGTCCGCGTCGTCACGCCGCCGCCGCCCGTCCCCGCTGCCGGCGCGGCGCCCGAGGCGATCCGGCGGAAGCCGCCGCCCGAGCACGAGGGGGAGAAGTCGAATCCTGAGGAGCGCGAGCCGTACGTGCAGGTGCGACCGGGCCGCGAAGCGGTTCTTCGTGACGATCCCGGCGGCCAGGTCGTCGGCCGCGTCGAGGACCGGACCAAGTTCGGCTCGCCGACCGTGCTCTCGGTCGCCCAGGTGCGCAACCGCTGGCTCGGGGTGCCGACCCCGCAACTTCCGAACGGCAAGCTCGGATGGGTCCGGGCGGACCCGGGGACGCTCCGCGGCGGCTACACCGACGTGCGCGTCGTCGTCGATCTCTCCAGCCACGAGGCGCGGATCATCAAGGGCAGTGACGTCATCCGTCGCTGGACCGTCACCGTGGGCGCTCCGGACAGCCCGACCCCGACCGGGCGCTTCGCCGTGACCGACCTGTTCAAGGGCGACCTGAACCCGGCCTACGGCTGCTGTGCGGTCGCGCTCACCGCCACCCAGCCGGACCTCCCCTCCGGCTGGCAGGGTGGCGACCGGATCGCCTTCCACGGCACCGACGGAGCCCTCGGCGTCGATGCCTCCAACGGCTGCATCCGCAGCGCCGACCGCGACGTCCGGGCGATGCTCGGGCTGGTCCCGCTCGGGGCCCCCGTGCTGATCCGCAGGTAGCAGATAGGGTCCGCGGTGGGGCGATGTACAACACCGTCGACAACGGCTCTTCGATCGAGATCGACGTCGAGGACGTCGACCGCGAAGCGCTCTTCGGGGAGACCCTGCTGGCGCTCAGCGACGTCCTCGCCGACGCCGGCGGCGGCACCGCGGTCACCCACGAGGTCGAGGTGTCGGCCTCCGACCTCGACGGGCTTCTCGTCGCCTGGGTCAACGAGCTGATCCGGCTCGCCGCGGCCGACGGCTTCGTTGCCGAGCGCGCCTACCGCGACCGGCTCGCGGCGACGAGCTTCGGCGCTCGCGTCGCCGGCGAGGGCGGGATCCCGACGGAGCGGATCCGCGACGTCAGCTGCCGGTCGGTCGGCATCAAGCGGCTAGACGACGGAGCCTGGTCCGTCCGCGTCCATCTCGATTCGACCGGCTCGGGCTCCTAGATGGTCGATCCCGAATCCCCACGCACGCGGATGAACCACCGGACGCTGCGCATCTCTTCGTCCTCGTCGGCTCACGGCCTTTCAGGCCGCTTCGCCTCCTGCGTCCTCGATCTGCTTGGTCCGGCGGCCCCCCGCGCACGCGGGGGCTCGGGATCAACCATCTGACGCCGCATGACGGAAGGGGTCCTGAGGCCGGACGCGAACGCGGGCAGGGTGGCGCTCGTCACCGGCGGCGGGACCGGGATCGGCCGCGGCGCTGCGTTGGCGCTGGCCGCCTCGGGCGCCCGGGTCGCGGTCTGTGGGCGTCGCGGCGAGCTGCTCGACGAGACGCGGGTCGCGGTCGAGGCCGGCGGCGGCGAGTGCCTCGCCGTCCCCTGCGACATCCGCGAGCCCGAGCAGGTCGAGGCGCTCGTGGCCGCGGTGATCGACCGCTTCGGCGCCATCGACGTCCTCGTCGCCAATGCCGGCGGGCAGTTCGCTGCCCCTGCCGAGGAGATCAGCGGCAAGGGCTGGCGCGCGGTCGAGCGCCTCAACCTCGAGGCGAACTGGGACCTGACGAGCCGGGTCGCGACGGAGTCGATGATTCCCTCGCGGGGCGGGCTGATCGTCTTCGTCGGCTTCTCGCCGCGCCGCGGCATCCCGACCTTCGCCCACGCCTGCGCGACGCGGGCGGCGCTCGAGAACCTCGCTTCGAGCCTCGCCCTCGAGTGGAGCCGCTACGGGATCCGCTCCGTCTGCCTGAGCTGCGGTCCCATCGAGACCGAGGGGCTCGCCTCCTATGGGCCCGATTCGCTCGAGGAGTCGCGGCGGACCGTTCCCCTCGGGCGTCTCGGAACCGCGGGGGAGGTCGGCGAGACCGTCGCCTTCCTCGCCAGCCCGGGCGGGGCATTCATCACCGGCACGACGATCCTCGTCGACGGCGGCGTCGATGCCTGGGGGCTGGCGGAGCCGCCGCCCGTCCCTGAGCGCTAGCTCCATGGCGGCGATCGGAGAACCGGGGTTCGAAGCGATCGCGGTCGGGTCGGTGAGCTCGCCGCTGACCGATCTCGCCGCCGCCCCGAAGCAGGGCGACGAAGGCGCGCCGGAGGCGACGATCGTCTTCGCCGACGGTTTCGTCGCGGCCCTCGAGGGCATCGCCGCCGGCGACGCCGTCCTCGTCCTCACCTGGCTCGACCGCGCCGACCGCGATGTGCTCCACGTTCACCCGCGCGGCGACGAGAGCCGCCCCGAGACCGGCGTCTTCGCGACCCGCTCGCCCGACCGCCCGAACCCGATCGGCCTCCATCGCGTCGAGGTGGTCGCGATCGAGGGCGCGACGATGACCGTGCGCGACCTCGAGGCGGTGGACGGCACGCCGGTCCTCGACGTCAAGCCGGTCCTCGGCTCCGCGGTCGGCGAGCGCTAGATCCGCTGTCAGCCGTCGCCGATCGGCTCCAGCAGCTCGTCGAGCGAGCCGAGGCCCGCCGCCCAGGAGCGCTCGTGGAAGCGCAGCCAGGCGGCGACGGTCGCCAGCGCTCCCGGCTCGAGCCGGCAGACGTGACGGCGGCCCTCGACCCTGCGGACGACGAGGCCGGCTCGCTCGAGGACGCGGACGTGCTTGGACGCGGCCGCGAACGACATCGGCAACGGCGCCGCCAGCTCGCCGATCGTGAGCTCGGTGAGCCCGTCCGCGGCGAGCCTGCCGATCATCGCCCGGCGGGCGCGGTGGGAGAGCGCGGCGAAGATCGCGTCGATCGCCTCCGGCCGCTCTTCGACAAGTTCAACCATTAGGTTGAAAATATCGGAAGGCACGTCGATCGAGGCCGACCCCGTTCGTCCTATCGGCGACCATCCACGATGAGGAGGAAGCGATGAAGTACATGCTGTTGATCCACCAGGGCGACGCGCCGACCCCGCGCAACGAGGGCTGGGACCGTCTCTCCGATGAAGAGAAGGCGGCAATCGGCACCGACTACCGCGAGGTCAGCGAGACCCCTGGCGTCAGCCCCGGCCTGCAGCTCGAGGAGCCGGAGACGGCGACGACGGTCCGCGTCACCAACGGCGAGACGCTGATCACCGACGGGCCGTTCGCGGAGACGAAGGAGGCGCTCGCCGGCTACCTGCTGTTCGAGGCCGACGACCTCGACGCGGCCCTCGCCCTCGCCGCGAGGATCCCTGCCGCGCGGCTCGGCGGCGCCGTCGAGGTGCGGCCGATCGTCGAGTGGTAGCGGCCGCCCCGGCGCCGATCAGCGGACGAAGCGCGGGTCCATCGCCAGGCAGGCCTTGACCCCGCGAGCGATCATCCGCGCCCGGAGATCGGCTCCCTCCGGGATCGGGTGCAGGTCGTCGGATTGCATCAGCTCCGGATGCATCTCGACGGCCCGCGCCCAGTCCGGCACCTGGGTCGTCGGATGATTGGCGGCGAACGAGCGGACGACCCGGTTCTTGCCGGTGTTGTCGACGCCGTCGACGGTGAACCCGTGGATCGTCGGCACGACCAGGCAGCGATCGCCGACGGTGGCGGCGACCTTGTCGAGGTTGCCGGCGAGGATCTCCGGGTAGGCGGGATTGTCGTTGGTGCCGGCATCGAAGACGATCACCGACTGCGCCGGGTCGAAGCTCTCCTGGAAGAGTCCGAAGATCTGGATGCTGTTGTATCCGCCTTCGGCATTGACGGTGAGCGGGATGCCCGGCAGGTAGCGCTTCAGGTAGGGGGATGTGAGCACCTCGAGGCTGTCGCCGACGACGAGGACCTGTCCGGATCCGTCGAGCCGGGTCGGACCGGTCCTGGCGAGCTGCGGCTGATCGTCGCTCTTGCGCAGGTCACGCTTTGCGAGCACCGAGTCGACGGCGGCACCGCCGTCGGCGCGACCCTGCTGCTCACCGTCGGTGGCGCCCTCGGAGAGCCCCCGTTCGAGCCCGTAGCGGAGCCCGTCGGCGTAGGCGCCGAGCTGAGCGACCTCGTAAGGGCCGAGCGCGGCCTCGGAACGGGCCTGTTGGGCGTCGGCCTCGTCGGGAGCGTCGGCCGCCGCGTAGAGGTAGGCGCCGACGAACGCCCCGGCGGCGAGCAGCAGCAGCGCCACCGCCATCGCGGCGCGGCGCATGCTCACGGGACCGCCACCGGGACGTCGTCGTCGCTGGGCACCCCGACCCCGGTGCCCTTGAACGCCCGCCGGTAGGCGACCCGGTAGGAGTCGCGATAGGTGCGCGGATAGGTGATCCGCCGTCCCGTCGCCAGCCCGGCCGGATAGTCGTCGCCGCCGATCGCCGTGCCTCTGGTCCAGCCGGCGTTCTCGCCGGCAGTCGTTGCCGCATCGACGTCAGCGCCCGATCCCTCGCCGAGCAGCCACCCACCGCCGGCGGCGAGCGCGATCACGATCACGGCGACCAGCGACCCGACGACCCGCCCGCGGGTCACGATCCTCCTGCCGCCCTCCGTGGTTCCGGCGCCCGGCTTTTCCGTGCTCGGAGCCACCATCTGCTAAAGCGTATCCAGGGAATCGGCTCCGTCCGCGGGTGCCACGAAGCTTCGGCGACGTCGGCGACGGCGTCCGGACGCGCGCCCCGGGGTCACCGCCATGCCAAGACCGGTCAAGTCAAATCAGCGCTACATGCCGGGCCTCGACGGGCTGCGCGCGATCGCCGTGCTCGGGGTCATCGCCTACCACCTGAACTTCGGCTGGGCGCCGGGAGGCCTGCTCGGCGTCGGCGTCTTCTTCACCCTCAGCGGCTATCTGATCACCGACATCCTGCTCGGCCAGGTCGAGCGTGGCGGAATCCGGCTCGGACAGTTCTGGCTCGCCCGTGCCCGGCGCCTGCTGCCGGCTCTGTTCCTGATGCTGCTCGTCGTCCTCGCCTGGGTGACGGTGTTCGGCCCCCACCAGCCGACCGACTTCAGGATGGCGGCAGCGTCGGCGGCCGCCTACTTCAACAACTGGTGGCTGATCTTCCACGACGTTTCGTACTTCGCCCAGTTCGAGGCGCCGGGACCGCTCAACCATCTCTGGTCGCTTTCGGTCGAGGAGCAGTTCTACATCGTCTGGCCGTTCCTGATCGCGCTCGGGGTCCGGCTGATTCCCGAGGTGCGGGCGCCCGGCGGCGTCCGTCCGCGGCTCGGCATCGCGATCCTCGGTCTCGCCCTCCTCTCGACGATCCTGATGGCCGTCCTCTACAAGCCTGGCATCGATCCGTCCCGGGTCTATTACGGGACCGACACCCGTGCGCTCGAGCTGATGGCCGGCGCGGCACTGGCGACTATCTGGCCGAGCCGACACCTGCGCGGCCGCGTCACCCCGGGAGCCCGACGGACGATCGACTATGCGGGGGCCGCCGGTCTCGGGGTGATCGCGCTGATGTTCTGGCGCTCGACCGAATTCTCGCCGTTCCTCTACCGGGGCGGATTCCTCGTCCTCTCGCTCGCGACCGTGCTCGCGGTCGCAGCGATGGCACATCCGGCGACGCGGCTCGGGCCGATCGTCGGCTGCCGGCCGATGCGGTGGATCGGCCAGCGCTCCTACGGCATCTACCTGTGGCACTTCCCGATCATCGTCTTGACGACGCCCGACGGGGCGGAGGGCGTCGACCTGCCGCGCGCCGTCCTCCAGGTCGCGGCGACGTTCGTGGTCGCCGCGCTCTCGTGGACCTACGTCGAGAACCCGATCCGCCACGGCGCCCTCAGCCGGCTCTGGCGGCGCTGGCGGTCCGGCGAGTTCCGCCGCCGCCCGATCAGCCGACCCGCGTGGGCCGGGATCGCGGCGTCGGCCGCGGTCGTCGCCGCCGCGTTCGCGGGCCTCGCCGGGGTCAACGCGGGCCCGAGTCAGGCCGAGGGACCGGGGAACATCTCGGTTGCGACGACGCTCAACGACAGCGCCGTCGACACGACCGAGATCAAGAACCGGACCACCTGCGACTCGGTGATCCACATCGGCGACTCGACTTCGGAGGGCCTCGTCTCCTCCGATTACCTGCCGAAGACGAAGGATCAGATCGCCGCCCAGTACGGGCGGGTCGGCGCGACGACTCAGCACCTCGAGGTCTCCGGGGCGCGCTCGATCTACGAGCGCTTCGAGGGCCAGCCGAACGCCGAGGAGGTCGGCGCCGCCTGGAAGCAGCAGGGCTTCGACGGCTGCTGGGTGCTCGCGCTCGGCACCAATGAGGCGGCCAACGTCTCGGCGGGCTCGTCGATCGGCTACGACGAGCGGATCGCCACGATGATGAAGGTCGCCGACGGCGACCCGGTGCTCTGGGTGAACGTGCGCTCGCTCGTCTCCGACGGCGGTCCCTACGACAACTCGAACATGCAGGGGTGGGACAAGGCGCTGCTTGCCGCCTGCGAGCGCTACCCGAACATGCGGATCTACGACTGGGCCGACGAGGTCAAGGACAAGTGGTTCATCGACGACGGCATCCATTTCACGACGCCCGGTTACCGCCAGCGCAGCAAGCGCATCGCCAATGCCCTTCTCAACGCCTTCCCCGCGGGAGGCGAGGTCGACAACCCCGACAACTCCGACTGCCTGGTCGGCTCCGATCGCAGTGAGGCCGCCGCGACGACTTCGGCCGCGACCGACGCGACCAGCGATACGAGCACGACGAGCGGCTGAGCGGGCCGCCCGGTGCGATTCAGCGCTTCTTGAAGTAGGCCCAGCGGTCGTAGAGGCCGAGCGCGACCTGGAGGGTGTCGCCGCGGACCTTGCTGCTGCCACGGCTGCCGATCAGCTTCGCGGTGACGATCCGCGGGCTGTCGCCCCGCTTCAGGACCCTGATTCGCCGCAGCCGTCCGTCGACGTAAGGACCGAGGCGCGAGTCCATCTCGCGCTGCGAGAAGCGGAACTTCCAGCGGTGCTGGGGCGAGTAGCGGTCGTAGGGGTCCTTGACGCTCTCGTAGTAGGGAACCTTCGGGCCGCCGAGGAAGCGCGACTCGGTGCGGCCCCCTGAGGACGAGAAGTAGGTGGCCTGGATCACCTTGCCGTGGTAGGTGACGACCTGGTGGCGGGTCGCCTTCGCGGCGCGGTTCGTCCGCTTCGACTCGAGCTTGACGCCGCCGTAGACCTGGGTCCGGGTGTCGGAGTAGATGTCGAAGGCCTTGCCGCCGACGTCGGTGGAGAGGGCGATCGAGCGGATCGCCACCGCGAAGGCCTCGAGCGTGTGCTTCGGCCAGTCGGGCGGGATCTCGCCGGGCAGCGAGCCGCGCACGTAGTCCTCGACGTCGAGGCGATTGACGACGAGCAGACCCCCGGAGCCGCCCGGTACAGCCTCGAGCGCGCCGCGGTAGCTGCCGACGCCGTGGATGTCGATCGTCTTCCCGCCCTTGGCGTGCAGGCGCTTGCCGCAGCCGGCGAGCCGCTTGCCGGCACCCGAGAGCAGCCGTACCTCGCCGCCGTGGCGCTGCGCGCGGTAGGTATTGCCCGGCTTCAGCCGTCGCTTGCAGGCCTTCGTCGCGCCGTCGAACTTGACGTCACCGGAGCGCGTAGCGAGGAGGACGCGGATGCGGTCCGAGCCCCGGTCCTTCTCGACCCGGACCCGGCGGTAGTAGTGGCCGATGATCCGCTTGTAGCCCCAGCCGTGCTTGCCGTACCCGTAGGCGCCCCAGGCACCCATACCGACGCCGTGGCCGTATCCGGCCCCGCTGACGATCCAGGTCTTCGCGCCGGCCGGGGCGGCGGTGGCTGCGAAGGCGGCGGCGGCGATGAGCGCGGCGAGGAGCGCTGCGCCGCTCCGTCTTGCCCTCGTCACCGCGTCCTCCATCGTGTCGATCTTCCCTGGCAGGTCTCGGTCTCCTTCCGTCGAAGGCTGCAACACAGATCGTTTCCTAACGATTTGCTAACGTGCCGCCACCTGCTGAGTCAGCCGCGCTCATATCCGCGGCTGAGCGGGGGACCCGAGTGTTGGGGCGAGTCCTGGTCCATGCCAGGTAGCGCAAGCTCTTTTGCGCGAGCCCGTCAGCTAACCCCGCAAGCGCCGAAAAGAGCGGAGTTGCACTTGTCTTTCAACATCACCGAGCCGTCCTCGAGGTTGCGAACAACCCTCGGCGTGCTCACCCTGGCCATCCTGATCGCGACGATGCTGGTCGCGGCCGGCAGCGCATCGGCGCGCGGCGGCGGAGTCGGCACCGACCCCGGCGCCCGCAACGGCGACGGCAACGCGACGCCGACGAAGTACCACCGGCTCTGGGACAAGGTCACACGGAAGGACAAGCGCTGGGCCAACCGGGTCGCCCACTGCGAGTCGGGGAAGGACCCCAACGCCGTCGCGCTCAAGGGTCGTTATCGCGGCGCCTTCATGTTCACGCGCGACGCCTGGAAGACCTCGCCGAAGTCGCCGGGCGGGGACCCGATCGACTACTCGTACCGGACCCAGGCGGTCGTCGCCGTCCACCTCAAGAAGCGCGACGGCACCCGGCCCTGGCCGGTCTGCGGCTAGATGACCGATCCCGAATCCCCGCGCGCGGATTCGGAACCGACCATCCGGATCACGTAGTCCGCTTGTTGTCCGGCTCGGCGCGCGGCTCGAGCTGGATCTCCTTGTCGGCGCGCGGCACGCCGGCGTCGAGCTCGCGGCTGCGCTCGCGCTCGGCGTTCAGCTCCATTCCGAAGAGCAGCGCCAGGTTCGAGATCCAAACCCAGATGAGCAGCGTCACGACTGCGCCGAGGCTGCCGTAGGTCTTGTCGTAAGCGCCGAAGTTCGCGACGTAGAACGCGAAGGCGGCCGAGGCGACGATCCAGCCGACGACTGCGATCACGCTGCCGGCCGTGATCCACTTGAACCCCGGCACCTTGACGTTCGGGGCCGTGTAGTAGATCAGCGCGACCATGAAGATCAGGACCGCGAGCAGCACCGGCCACTTGGCGATCTCCCAGATCGTCAGCGCTGTGCTGCCGACACCGATCGCGTCGCCGACCGCCTGGACGATCGGTCCGGTCAGGACCAGCGAAAGCGCGACCAGCGCGAAGAGAACGATCAGCAGCAGGGTCACGCCGACCTGAAGCGGCCGCCGCTTCGCGAACGGGCGCCCCTCCGGCGTCTCCCAGATGATGTTCGACGCCCGCATGAACGCGCCGACGTAGCCCGAGGCCGACCAGAGGGCTACGCCGAGGCCGACGAAGAACATGATCCCGGCCGCCCCGCGGTTCTCGGTCAGCGACTGGATCGGGCCCGAGAAGGTGTCGGCCGCCGACTGTGGGCCGATCTCGGTGACGATGTCGGTGATCGACTGCGTGGTCGTCTCCGGGTCTCCGAATATCCCGACGATCGAGACGAGCGCGATCAGGGCCGGGAACAGCGACAGCAGGCCGTAGTAGGTCAGCGCCGCCGCCCAGTCGGTCATGTTGTCCTCGCTGAACTCGAGCGCGGTTTTCTTCAGCGTCGGCCAGGCCCCAGTCCGCGGGTCGGTGCCCTCCGGCTCGTAGTCGGCTCGGCGCGGCGCGACCCGCTCGCGGACCTCCTCGCGTTTCTCACGGCGCTCCTCGTCTACATCCGCATCACGGGTCGCCGACTCGGTCGGCGCTTCACGTTCGTCGTTCATCGCTTCGTTGCCCGGACCCGGCCTAGTCGCCGCCGACGGCCTTGCGGACCTTCCGGGCTTGATCGGTCATCTCGGCCACCCGATAGCTCGCGTCCCCGAGGCCCTTCGCCTTTTCCTCGACCCAGTCGATCGTGTCGGCGTCCAGCTTCGGCATCTTGATGTTCTTCATGCCCTTCTTCAGGTCCGGCTTCGGCAGGCCCGATCCCAGCTTCGGCAGGTGGCTGAGAGCTGACGATCGTTTGCCGGGCAGGAGCTTGGTGACGCCGCCCTTACCGTTCCGCTGAGCCGCGACGACGCCCGCCGCGCCAAGCAGCGCGACGCCGACCGCCGCCGCCGGCTTCTTGGCCTTCTCGACGATTCCGCCGGAACCGCCGGAAGAGGCCTGCGACCCCTTGCCACTGGAGCTGCCCCGTCGGCTCTTGGACCGGCTCGACGTCGATCGCGTCGACGTGCTCCGTGAACCTCCGGACTTGGGCTTGGTCTGCGACGAGCTTCGCTTCGTTGCCGGCTTGCTCGAGCTCTGCGAACGACTCGTGCTCGAGCCGCCGGCGCCGTTGCGCTTGCGGCTCGGCGACGCCCGCTTCGTGCCGTTCGCGGCCGAGGACCGCGTCCGGCTGCTGGCGCTCTTCGAACCGCTGCTCTTGCTCGTGGAGCCGCTCTTGCGCGTCGAGCCGCTCTTGCGCGTCGAGCCGCTCTTGCGCGTCGAGCCGCTCTTGCGCGTCGAGCCGCTCTTGC
>Ga0070692_10000239_pt1 | contig 15079 bp, 13 predicted proteins | sample KBSK1102metaG_FD_64675 | JGI IMG/M metagenome (GOLD analysis project Ga0070692, IMG submission 64675) | Corn, switchgrass and miscanthus rhizosphere microbial communities from Kellogg Biological Station, Michigan, USA - KBS K1-10-2 metaG | ecosystem: Host-associated > Plants > Roots >...
CTCTACCGGGAGAAGGAAAGCGGCATGTTCCGCCGGATCAACGGCAAGCGCAGCCACGAGGACACCCTCTCGGACATCGAGAAGGTGATCCCGATACCGGGCAGCGACAAGGGCTATGCCCTCGCCCACAAGGCGAGCGGCCGCTACGGCGTCTATCGCTACGATTTCGTCGCCGATGCGATCGGCGAGCCGGTCTTCGAGCATCCCGAGGTGGACGTCGAGGCCGCCGAGGTGTCGCCGCGCACCGGCGCGATCGAGGCCGTCCGCTACACCGACGACCGGGATCGCATCCTGTGGCTGGACCCGGCGATGAAGACCGTGCAGGCGCGTCTCGACAAGGCGCTGCCCGGGCGGGTCAACCGGGTCGTCTCGCGCGACGCCGCCGACAGCCGGATGATCGTCCGCTCGACCACCGCTTCGGACCCGGGCGTCTATTATCTCTACGACCGGACCCGCGGCGACCTGCGCGAGATCGCGCGGCCCCATCCGGCGCTGGAGGGCAAGCCGCTCGCTCCCGTGGAGCCGATCCGCTACGCCGCCCGCGACGGCCTCTCCATCCCCGCTTATCTCACCACCCCGCTCGGGCGCGGCGAGAAGGGCCTGCCGCTGATCGTCATGCCGCACGGCGGCCCCTTCGTCCGCGACACGTGGGAATATGACGCCTGGGCGCAGTTCCTCGCCAATCGCGGCTACGTAGTGCTGCAGCCCAATTTCCGCGGCTCGACCGGCTACGGCAAGGAGTTCGTCGACGCCGCCTCCGGCCAGTATGGCCGCAAGATGCAGGACGACCTCGACGACGGCGTCCGCACCTTGGTGCAGCGCGGCCTCGTCGATCCCAAGCGGGTGTGCATCATGGGCGCCTCCTATGGCGGCTATGCGGCGATGTGGGCGGCCGCGCGCAACCCGGACATCTACCGCTGCGCGATCAGCTTCGCCGGCATTTCCGAGATGAAGACGATGCTCCATTACGACCCGGGCAGCTGGAGCGCGCGCCGCTACTATCGCGACTGGCGCGACCGCATCCGCGGCGAGGACAAGTTCAACCTCGACGAGGTCTCGCCGCTGAGCCGCGCCGCGCAGGTCAAGGTGCCGCTGCTCATCGCGCACGGCGAGAAGGACAAGACGGTACCGGTCGTTCAGTCCAAGAAGATGGACGAGGCGCTGAGCCGCGCCGGCATCGCCCACGAGTTCGTACTCTACCCCGATGAGAAGCACGGCTTCAGCAAGGCCGAGGATTCGATCGATTTCCTCAAGCGCGTCGAGGCGTTCCTCGCCCGCTACAACCCGGCGAGCTGACGTTTCAGGAGAAGAAGGCGAGCCGCTCCCGCTCCCTCTCCCCGCCGAAATAGCGGTGCGTCCAGCCGTCGGTCTCGTCGAGGAAGGCCGCCTTCGGATCCTGCAGCGCCTGCGCCTTGGCCGCCTTGATGTGGTCGCGGAAATAATAGTGATCGAACATCCGCATGAACTCGCCGATGTAGACGTCGGCTACCTCGGGCTCGCCGAAGATGAAGAGCTGGTTCTCGTCGTTGTTGCGCGACGAGTTGTTGCTGAAGTTGGCGGAGCCGGTGACCACGATGGGGTTGTCCGACAACGGATCGATCAGGATGATCTTGGTGTGGATGAAGACCCCGCTGTGGTGCAGCGACTCGGTCTGAAGCTTGTCGAGCATCTTCTTCTGCCACGCCTCGAGGATCGACGCATCGCTGAGCGCCGCCGCGGCGGCCAGCAACGTGTTCGGCGCGCGGATCAGCGCATTGCCCACCACGCCGTGCTTGTTGAGCAACCCGAAGACCTGCGCCGGAGCGGCGATCAGCGCATTTTCGATGTCGTCGTGCAACGCGAAGGGCGCGGTGAAGCACACCATCTGGTCGGCCTTGCCGATCAGCGTCGCGCACAGCTCCACCGCCTCGATCGTCTTGCGCGGGCTGAACACCACGGACGTGCCGCTGGGCGACGTGGCCATGTCGGGAAGGATGCTCGTCGCCGCCGTCTGCACCCGCGAATCGGCGCAGCTCAGCGTCGGGTCCTGCCATACCAATTGGTGCCATTTGAGATAGGTGCCGGCCGGCTCCGGCCCCTGGATGGCGTGGCCGACGTTCGACTGGGCGTAGACGCCCGCATCGGTGAAATTGGTCGATCCCGTCCACACCGCCCTGGCCTGCCCGTCGGTTCCGGTCAGCACGACGAACTTGTTGTGCGAGATGGCGAGCCCGTCGGCGACCCGGTCCTTGGCGACGTCGTCGAGGCCATATTCCTTGAGCAGCGGCCGGCTCTCGTTGATCGGCCCCTTGCCCGCCTTGTCGACGATGGCGTCGTGGAGGATTTCGAGCCGCACCCCGCGGGTCCGGGCCCGCGCGAGGGCCTGGGCGTATTCCGGCTTCGCGAATTCATAGACGAAGAGGTGCAGCCCCTCTCCCGGCTGGGCGGAATCGATGAAGGCGACGAGCGCCTCCTGGAGGCCGCGCGACAGCCAGGCGCGCGCCTGCGGATCGACCACCTCGCCGGGAGGCAGGCTGGGAAAGCGGCGGGCGAAGGCCTGGCTGGAAGCGGCGCTGCGGTTGAAGTGGACGGCGTGGCCGTTCCTGCCCACGGCCTCCTCCTTCTCGCAGGTGATCTCCACCGCCACCTGATCGTCGTCGATCAACTGGTCCTTGGTGCCGCGCATGGCGTGCACCTCATAGGTATAGGTGCGCCCCGCCTTCGTTGTGTAGTCGCCCCAGTGGAACTTCTGGATTGGGTGGTGCCGCGTGGTGACCTCGTCGCCTTCGTCGGACTCCGGGATATCGAACTTCTTGAGGCCGCGCAGCCAGACCGTCTCGCCATTCTCGCGATCGGTCCGCAGGATGCCGAAGCCGAGCAGCCCCGCGCAATAGGCCTCGTCGCAGTCGAAGGCGAGCAGCACCACATAGGTCCCCGCGATCGCCCGCACCTTCAAGCCCTTCGGGCTCGGTCCCGCAGTCCTGCGCATGTCGTGTCCCCTTCCCCCACCAGCGCCCGATCCCCTCAATGGCGCTCGGGGCGGATGCTATCACTTCGAGTTCGGCCTGTCCCCGGCTCATTCGCCGCGGGAGCCGGGGTTCCCATTTGCGCGCCGAGCCGCTAAGGCCGCCCGCGTTTTCATTTGCTCAGGGAATTGAATGGCCAAGGAAGAGCTTCTCGAAATGCGCGGGCAGGTGGTCGAGCTGCTGCCCAACGCCATGTTCCGCGTCCGCCTCGAGAACAATCACGAGATCCTCGGCCATACCGCGGGCAAGATGCGCAAGAACCGTATCCGCGTGCTCGTGGGCGACGAAGTGCTCGTCGAACTGACGCCCTACGACCTCACCAAGGGTCGGATCACCTACCGCTTCAAGTGAGGCGCCGGCGGCCTTGCCGGGTCATCCTGACGAAAGTCAGGATCCATGGACACCGAGCCTGGAGTTGTGCGCATTGTGTTCATGGATGCTGAATCAAGTTCAGCATGACGGCTGATCGCAAGCCCAGCCTGATCCTCGCTTCCGCCTCCCCACGCCGGCTCGAGCTGTTGGCGCGGCTGGGCGTCGTGCCCGATGCGGTGGTGCCCGCCGAGATCGACGAGACGCCCGGCAAGGGCGAGCTGCCGGCCCCCTATGCCGAGCGCATGGCCGCCGAAAAGGCCGCGGCCTGCGCACGGCCGGGCGCCCTCGTCCTCGCCGCCGACACCGTGGTCGCGGCCGGGCGGCGCATCCTTCCCAAAGCCGAGAACGAGGCGGAAGCCCGGGCCACGCTGGCGCTCCTCTCCGGGCGCCGCCACCGCGTCCACTCGGCCGTCACCCTTGTCGACGCCGAGGGGCGGGCGCGGCACCGGCTCTCGACCAGCATCGTCGCCTTCCGTCGATTGTCCGAGGACGAGCTCGCCGCCTATCTCGCCAGCGGCGAATGGCGCGGCAAGGCCGGCGGCTATGCGATCCAGGGCCGCGCCGAGGCGCTCGTCCGCTTCCTCTCCGGCAGCCATTCGGGCGTGATGGGCCTGCCGCTCTACGAGACCCGCGCCCTCCTTCGCGCCGCCGGCTACCCGCTTGGCTGAGTGGCTCTACGAGGCCGGAATCGGCGAGGAGCGGGCGGCGCTCGTCGAGGAGGGCGAGATCGTCGAGGCGCATATCGAGCTGCCGGACCCGCTGCGCCTCGGCACCGTCGCGGCGGGGCGCCTCGTCTCGATCCTCGTCCCGGGCCGTCGCGGCATCGTCGCGACCAGGGCCGGCGAGGTGCTGGTGGAGCCGCTGCCCGCCGCGCTGACCGAGGGGCAGGCCGTCCGGGTGGCGGTCGTGCGGGAAGCGGTTCCCGAACCGGGCCGCCCGAAGCTCCCGCGGGGGAAGGTCACCGAAGAACCGGAGGGTCCCGGGCCCGGCTTGCCGGTGCGGCTCGGTCTCCGCCCCGGCGACGCCCGGCCCGGCCCGGACCGGCTGGAGGAGGCGGGCTGGTCCGAAATGCTGGAGGAAGCCGCCTCCGGCGAGATCGGCTTCCCGGGCGGTTCCCTGCGGATGAGCCTTACTCCCGCGATGACCCTGTTCGACGTCGACGGCGCCCTGTCGCCGGCGGAGCTGGCCGTCGCCGGAGCGGCGGCGGCGGCGAAGGCGATCCGACGGTTCGGCATCGCCGGCTCGATCGGCATCGACCTTCCCACCCTCCCCGGCCGCGCCGAGCGGCAGGCCGCGGCGGCGGAGGTCGATCGCCTGCTCCCCCAGCCCTTCGAGCGCACGGCGGTGAACGGCTTCGGCTTCCTGCAGATCGTCCGGCGGCGCGAGCGGCCCTCGCTCCCCGAGATCCTCCAGTCGGACCCGGTCGGTGCGGCCGCGCGGGCGCTGCTGCGGCGTGCCGAGCGGACGCCGGGGCCGGGCCTCCGCCTGCTGACCGCCGCTCCGCCTGTCGTCGACCGGATCGAGGCCGAGCAAGGGTGGCTGGCGACCCTCGAGCGGCGGATCGGCGCCGGCGTCGCCTTGCGACGCGACGCCCGGCTCGCCATATCGGCCGGGCATGTCCACGCCTCCCCAGACCCGTAGGAAGCGCGCCGGCTGTCCGGTGTGCGGCAAGCCGCCGAGCGGCGAGCACGGCCCCTTCTGCGGCCAGGGCTGCCGCGATCGCGATCTGCTGCAATGGCTGGGCGAGGGCTATCGCGTCGCGGGTCCGCCGGCGCAAGAAAGCGACGCCGAGAGTCTGGACAGCGGCGGCTGACCCCCTCTATAGGCGCCGCTTTCCGGCCTCTGGCCGGAGATGCCCAGGTAGCTCAGTTGGTAGAGCACGTGACTGAAAATCACGGTGTCGGTGGTTCGATTCCGCCCCTGGGCACCATTCCCCTCGACGTCTGACGCCCGCGCCGCCGCCATCTACACGCCGTGATAGGCGCGGTACCACGCGACGAATTGCGGAATGCCCTGGGCGATGCTCGTCGTGGGCGCGAAACCGAGATCGCGCTGGATGGCGCCGATGTCCGCATAGGTATCGCGGACGTCGCCAGGCTGCATCGAAAGCATGCGCTTCTCCGCCTTGCGCCCGCAGGCCTGCTCCAGGATATCGATCATCGCCGTCAGCTCCTCGGAGCGGTGATTGCCGATATTGTAGAGGCGGTGCGGGGCACGGCTGCCGCCGGCCTTCTCGGCCCCGTCGTCCGGCGGGGGATTGTCGAGGCACGAGACGACGCCGGTCACGATATCGTCGATATAGGTGAAGTCGCGCCGCATATTGCCCTCGCCGAACACGTCGATCGGCTCGCCGGCGAGGATGGCCTTGGTGAACAGCCAGATCGCCATGTCGGGCCGCCCCCAGGGGCCGTAGACGGTGAAGAAGCGCAGCCCCGTCTGCGGCAGCCGGTAGAGGTTCGCGTAGGTCTCGCTCATCAGCTCGTCCGCCTTCTTGGTGGCGGCGTAGAGCGAGAGCGGATGGTCGACCCGATCCTCGACGCGGAACGGCAGGCTTTCATTGCCCCCATAGACCGAGGAGGAGGACGCATAGACGAAGTGCGGCACGGCCCGCCGGCGCGCGACCTCGAGCATGTTGAGGTGCCCGACGAGGTTCGAGTGGGCGTAGGCGTGGGGGTTCTCGATCGAATAGCGCACGCCGGCCTGCGCACCCAGGTGGACGATCCGGTCGAACGCCTGCCCCTCGAGCGCCGCCGTCAGCGCCTGACTGTCGCCGAAATCCGTCTCCACGAGGCGGAAGGCGCCGTTGCGGCGGAGCTCCGCCAGGCGGTCCCGCTTCAGAGCGACGGAATAATAATCGTTGACGTTGTCGAGGCCGATCACCTCCTCGCCGCGCTCGAGCAGCCGCCGGCTGACGTGGAAGCCGATGAAGCCGGCAGCGCCGGTGACCAGGACGGGCATGAGGCGGGGACGTCCGTTGTGGAAGGTGGCGGGGCCTTAAACCATGGCCCGTGGACGGATCAATGCACCCTGCGGCGGTAGACTTGGCGGCCGCTTATCCTTTAACGCCGGGCCGACGCTCAACGCCCACGGGCCGCATGAGAGTAACGCGTGACCATCACCTCGGCGAAGTTCACCAGCGCGCGCCGCAGCCTCTGGCTGCGGATCCGATTCCAGCTCGGGGTCGGACTGCTGCTGGCGGTTCTGGTGCCCTATGCCGTCCGCTATCGTTTCGACGCCGGCACGCCGGGCATGGGGCCGCTCAACAATTCGCTGATCGCCACCACGATCGCGCTGGTCGCCGGCTATTACTCCTTTCGGAAGGTGTCGCAATATCCCGGCGTCCGGGTCTCCTACCACATCCTGCCCACCTTCGCCGCCAGCTACGGCGCGGCGCTCGCGACGTTCTTCTTTCTCCGCCTCGACTATAGCCGCCTGCACTTCCTCAGCAGCTTCCTGGTCGCGATCTTCTGGTATCTGATCGTCTACTCGCGCCTGCAGCGCCGGCACCACGTGACGATCGCCGTCGTGCCCTATGGCGAGGTCAAGCGGCTGTACGAGATCGAAGACGTGTCCTGGCTGCCACTAAAGGATCCGGTCGCGACGGAGCTGAAGGTCGACGGCATCGTCGCGGACCTGCGCGCTGACCTGCCCGACGCCTGGGAACGGTTCCTGGCGGACCGCGCCCTTGCCGGAACGCTGGTGATGCACGTCAAACAGATGGAGGAATCGCTGACCGGCCGGGTGGCGATCGACCATCTGTCGGAAAACAATTTCGGGTCGCTCATTCCCGGCATCGTCTACGCGAAGGTGAAGCGGGTGGGGGACCTCCTGTTCAGCCTCTTGGTCCTGCCGTTCCTGCTGCCGCCGCTGCTCCTCGTCGCCCTGCTCATCAAGCTCGATTCCCGAGGATCGGTGCTCTTCACCCAGGAGCGGATGGGATATCGGGGCGAGACCTTCCGCATGGTCAAGTTCCGCAGCATGCTCCAGACCGCCGACGCGGAGGACACGCGGGCCTCCGCGATGACCCAGGACGACGATGCCCGCGTCACCCGCATCGGCCGCTTCCTGCGCAAGTACCGGGTCGACGAGCTGCCCCAGGTCATCAACATCCTCAAGGGTGAGATGAGTTGGATCGGTCCCCGCCCCGAAGCCGTGCCGCTGTCGCTCTGGTACGAAGCGGAGCTGCCCTTCTACCGTTACCGGCACATCGTCCGCCCCGGCATCACCGGCTGGGCGCAGGTGAAGCAGGGACATGTGGCGGAGGTGACGGACGTGCTGTGGAAGCTGCAATACGACTTCTACTACATCCGCAACTTCTCGTTCTGGCTCGACATCCTGATCGTCGCGCGGACCATCCGCACCATCCTGACCGGCTTCGGCGCCCGCTGAGCCGCGCCTCAGGCGGCGGCGCGGATCTCGGCGCCGTCCTGCCGCAGCCACGCCTGGAACATCAGCACCGCCCAGAGCGCCGCCGTGGAGTCGCGACGGCCGGACAGATGCTGCTGCCAACGCCGGGACACTGCCCCAGCGTCGAAATAGCCTTCCTCGGCCATCCGCCTGGGATCGAGCAGGGCCTCGGCCCACGGGCGCAGCGACGTCTTCAGCCACTCGCCCACAGGCACGGCGAAGCCGGCCTTGGGCCGCTCGAACAGGGCTGCCGGAGCCTCGCGGTAGAGAAGCTGACGGAGGATGTGCTTCCCCTGGCCGCCGCGCACCTTCATCCCGAGCGGGATGCGCGCGGCGAGCGCGGCCACCCGGTGGTCGAGCAGCGGGACCCGGGTCTCGAGGCTCACCGCCATGGCGGCGCGGTCCACTTTGCACAGGATGTCGTCGGGAAGGTAGGAGACGCCGTCGCAATACATGGTCCGAACCGCGTCGGGCGCGCCGGGGGCGAGGTCGAGGTCGAACCTGGACGGCGCTGCACCGGCGCCGAGCACCGGCGAGGCCTCGAAGCTCCATTCGTCGAGGAAGCTGCGATAGACATCGTCGAAGCATCGCGCGGCGCCGGCGACACGGAGCGCCTTCTGGATCTTCGGCCCGAAATTGGGGCGACGCCCGCCGGGCCCTACCTCCCAGGTCGCCGCCGGCAGCCGGCTGAGCGGGCCCCCGATCAGGCTGCGGACGCCGCGCGGAAGAAGCTGCAGGCGCTGCCACATCCTCGGCGCGGCGAAATGGCGGGTATAGCCCGCGAAAAGCTCGTCGCCGCCGTCGCCGGACAGCGCGACGGTCACCTTCTCGCGAGCGAAGCGGCTGACGAGGAAGGTGGGGATCTGCGACGCGTCCGCGAACGGCTCGTCGTAGATGGAGGGGAGCTGCGGTATCACCTCCCGCGCCTCGCGCACGGTGACATAATGCTCGTGGTGAACCGTGCCGAGATGGGCCGCCACCGCCTTGGCGTGTTCGGCTTCGTTGAATCGAGCTTCCTCGAAGCCGATCGAGAAGGTGCGCACGGGGATCGAGGAATATTTCTGGTACAAGGCCACGACGGTGGAGGAATCGATGCCGCCGGAGAGGAAGGCGCCGACCGGAACGTCGGCCACTGCCTGGTCGCGGATCGCGTTCCCGAGGACCGTCTCGAGCTGCTCGAGCGCCTCCGTCTCGTCCGCGATCGGCGCCTCCAGCCCGTGCCGCATGACGTCGCGATAGGACCAGTAGCGATGGAGGCGGACACCGCCCTCTTCCGTGCCCTCGCGCGGCGCTTCCGTGCGGGCCGCGGCCGCGCCTTCGGGAGTAAGGCTGAGGATCGTCCCCGGCGGGAGCTTGAAGACGCCCTGGTAGATGGACAACGGGGCCGGAATCCAGGTCCGGGCGGCGAACACCGCCAGCGCGCCGCGGTCGACCGGGTTGGCGAAGCGCGGATGGGCGCGGATCGCCTTCAGCTCGGACGCGAAAACGAAGTCGCCGCCGGTCCAGCCATAATAAAGCGGTTTCTCGCCGAACCGGTCGCGCGCGAGGTGCAGCCGCCGATCCCGCCGGTCCCACAAGGCCAGTGCAAACATCCCGACAGAGCGCTGCAGGGCTCCCTCCAACCCCCACAGGGCGATGGCTTCGAGCAAGGTCTCGGTGTCGCTATGCCCCCGCCAACCGCCGATGCCCGCGGCCTCGAGCTCGGCGCGCATGGCGGCATGGTTGTAGATCTCGCCATTGTAGGTGAGGACGTAGCGGCCGGACTGGGATTCCATCGGCTGATGGCCGGAGGGCGACAGGTCGATGATCGACAGGCGGCGATGACCGAGGCCGATCCCCGCTTCCGCATCGATCCACACGCCTTGGTCGTCGGGGCCGCGATGGGCGATCGGGCCGGTCATTCCGCGCACGAGTTGCGGCGTGACCGCCCCGCGGGAAATAAGCCCTGCAATTCCGCACATCGATCGAGACTCTCGCAATCCGCCTAGGCGGCGCACCCCATAGCAGATCGGCGCGCCGGCGCGAGCCTCGCGTCCGATCCCTCGTCCTCAGACATAGGGGCCGCGCGGCAGCGTCTGGCCGTTGAGGATCACCACGCCGTCGATGATGGCGCTGTAGAGGTCCGCTTTGCCGCTGATCGTGTTGCGACCGACGAAATGGCCGCGCGGATAGCTCACCTTCACCGACGCCTGCGCCATCGTGCAATCGGCGAAGGTCACGACGTTGGTCGTCCACGGCAACACCGCCCGCGCCGTCAGGCGGAACGTGCAGCGGCTGAACCGCGCATTCGGGGAATTGGGCAGGTCCGCGATCGGCCCGTCGGTATTCTGGCCGATGAAGACCTTCCCACCGGGGGCGAGGGCGGGATCGTCCAGGAAGGTGCAATCGAGGAACTGCGCCGCCCGCTCGGGATGCGCCCGGTCGCCGTAGGCGCTCACGATCGGGCCGACGAAACGGCAGCGGCTGAACCGCATGCTTGGCGCGGCCGGCCAGGCCGACCAGCTCGTCGTGCCGATGAAGGTGCACCCCGTAAAGGCGATCGCCTCGCTGTCGCCCAGGCCTGCGATGACGCCGGGACCCAGATTGTCGGAAAATTCGCAGCCGTCGAAGCGCAGCGCCCGAATTTTCTTGCCGGCCTCGGCTTCGATGTCGACGCCGGCGCCCGGCGCGCTTGCGATTCCGGCCTTGCCGGTGTGCCTGAACTTGCAATTGGTGAAGGCGTAGTTGCGCCCGCCGACGATGCTGCAGCCCTGCCGGCCATTATATTCGCAACGGACGTCCTCGATGACGCTCGGCGCGGAACGATCACGGTCTGCGCCGTCGATGGTGATTCCGTCGAGCGGATGGTGATGCGCGTAGACCCGCCTAATGATCTCCGGCCCGCTATTTTCGTAGAGCCCGATCCCGCAGCCCGGCAGCTGATAATCCGCGTCGCCCCAGGGACCGCCGACCTGCAGGCGCGGCAGGTTTCCGTCCAGCTCGAGGTCGCTGATCTCGATCCTTCCGCTGCACCGCTCGGCCTTGATCATCCACTTGTACGGGCTCGACAATTCGCCCTTCTTGTAATTGGGCATGGCCCGCCGGACGGGGCGGCCGGACTCCCGGTCGAACGCGCCGAACCGAAGACCCGACGCGCAGCGCAGCACGGCGCCGTTGCCCCGGATCACGAGGGGCGCGCTGCAGCCGAAAAACTCCATGACCGGCTCGGGATCGAACGCATAGTCCTCGGAGGGGAGCGTGCGCCGCTGGCTGCCGACCAGATAGGTGGTCTGTCGCAGCACCACCTCGCCGCCGCCCTGGCGCGAGACGAATTGCGCCATGGCGGCGAAGGCGCGCGTGTCGTTGGTGACGCCGTCGCCCTTGGCGCCGAACTGTTCGGGACGGATCGCCGGTCCGGCGCTGCTCTCCGAGCCGGCGCCTCCAGAAGCCACGCCGAGCGCCGCAGCGCCGGCCGCGGCGCGAAGAAGGTTGCGTCTCTCGCGGTTCACCGGTGATCCCCTGCCGCGCTGCGCGTGAACGGCCTATGACCGGGACGGCAGCGCCGGCTCAGCACTTCTTGCGGAAAATCATCGTGCGGGTATCGGAGCACCGTCCCACATACTCCTCGTAGACCGGGCGCCGGTACAGGTCCTTGTAGAGGAGGTAATCCTCCTCGTGGACGATTTCGGCGCCGTCGGCGAGCATCGTCCTGGTGATCAGCGGCCATTCGACATGGTCGTCCGGCCAGACGTGGATGTCCCCCTCGTTGGTGTGGCGCGGGTCGAAGAGGCGCCACAATTTGTGGACGTAATTGGCCGGCGACAGGAACTTGCGCCATTCCCGCCGGAGCCCCGCACGCTGGAACTCGGCATAGACGGGATTACCGCTCCAATATTCCTCCGTGGGCTCGTGGTCGAGCATGACGACCCCGCCGGGCTTGCACACCCGCAGCATCTCCCGCACCGCCCGCATGTAGTCGGGAACGTGGTGGAGGACCGAATAGGTCGCCACGAGGTCGAACGTATCGTCGGGGAAGTTCGAAAGGTCGCTGCCGTTCATGCGCGCGGTCGCAAGCTCGCCGGACTGCGCGAACCGGCGGGCGACGAGATCGAGGAAGCGCTGCGAGACGTCCGCCGCGGTGACCGCGCAACCCATTGCGAGGAGGTGGCGCGTGACGTTGCCGGAACCACAGCCGAAATCGAGCGCGACGAGGGGCCGGGACCCCGTCGTCACGAGGTCGCGCGCGACAGCCAGGGTCTTCGCCAGCCTGGCCTGCTCGATATCGTTGAAGATTTCGCCGTGAATGCCGTCGTAGCGCTCCGCCACCCGGTCGTGAACGGCGATGTTCCGGTCGATCTGGGCATCGGTCGCTGCGCGATCTGGCAAAAGGAGGCTCCTGGCATGCGAGGGTCGTCCACGGGACGGGCGGGCTCCGCCCTTTGCCGCGAGCGCCCGCGTCAGTCGAGTCCCTAGCCCCTGCCCGCGCGATAATTCGGCCATTCCAAAGCCCTGGAGGCCGTGCTACGGGCACCGCCCCGGCCTTGCGGGGCACCGGGTCCGGTCCGTTGCGGCCCGGCTGCGGCCTTCGGAGCCACGACACCCTTTTTCTCCCGAGGAGCGAATGATCCAGTTCATCGACCTGCGCGCGCAATATGAGGCCATCCAGGACAAGATGGAGGAAGCGGTGCTGCGGTCGCTCAGGAGCGGCCAGTATATTCTCGGGCCGGAGGTCGATACGCTGGAGCGCAGGCTCGCCGAGTTCGCCGGTGTCGCCCACGCCGTTTCCTGCTCCTCGGGGACGGACGCCCTCGTCATGGCGCTCATGGCCAAGGGCGTCGGGCCGGGCGATGCGGTGCTGACGGTGCCCTTCACCTTCATGGCTTCGGCGGAAGCCATCGCCACTGTCGGGGCGACCCCGGTGTTCGTCGACGTCGACCCGGTGACCTTCAACCTCGACACCGACGCGCTCGACCGGGCGATCCGGGCGTTCGAGACGGGAGACCGTTCGCTCCACCCGCTTCCACGCCTCTCCGACGACGAACTCGCTGCGCTCACGCTCAAGGGGATTATCGGGGTCGACCTGTTCGGCCTTCCCGCGGACTATCGCGCCGTCAACGCCCTGGCCGCCGACCACGGCCTCTTCGTCATCGAGGACGCAGCCCAGAGCTTCGGCGGATCGGCGCACAACCGGCGCGCCGGAGCGCTCGCCGAGATCGCCTGCACGTCCTTCTTCCCGGCCAAGCCGCTCGGCTGCTACGGCGACGGCGGCGCGCTGTTCACCGACGACGCGGAGCTGGCGGAGCTGTTCCGCTCGATCCGCGTGCACGGCCAGGGCGCCGACAAATATGAGAACGTCCGGATGGGGATCACCGGCCGGCTCGACGCGATCCAGGCCGCCATACTCAACGTCAAGCTCGACGTGTTCGAGGACGAGATCGCGGAGCGCCAGCGCGTCGCGGAGACCTATTCGCGCCTCCTGGCCGAGAGCGGGCTGGACCTCGTCGCCCCCACCATCCCGGATCAGCATGTCAGCGCCTGGGCGCAATATTCGGTGCTGGCTAAAGACGCCGACTCGCGCGCCCTCTACCAACGCCGGCTCGCCGACAAGGGCGTCCCCACCGCCATCTACTATCCCAAGCCCCTGCACCTGCAGAAGGCCTTCGCGCCGCTCGGCTACGAGGCGGGGGACTTCCCGACGTCGGAAGATCTCGGCACGCGAATCTTCAGCCTGCCGATGCATCCGTACCTTCAGGAGGCCGACATCGACCTCATCGTCGGCGCGATGAAGGGCTGAACGTGGACGACGTCTACATCCACCCCACCGCCGCCGTTGACGGGCGGGCGGAGATTGGCGGGGGTACGAAGATCTGGATCAACGTCCAAGTCCGCGAAGGCGCCCGCATCGGCCGCGGCTGCATCCTTTCGAAGGACGTCTATATCGACCATGGCGTGTCGATCGGCGACGGCTGCAAGGTGCAGAACTCGGTCTCCGTCTACAACGGTGTGACGATCGAGGACGACGTGTTCGTCGGGCCCAACGCCTGCTTCACCAACGACAAGGTCCCGCGCGCCAACAACCCCGACTGGCAGGTCACCCCGACGCGGGTCCGTCGTGGAGCGAGCATCGGCGCGAACGCGACGATCGTGTGCGGCATCGAGATCGGCGAATATGCGATGGTCGCCGCGGGCTCGGTCGTCACCCGGGACGTGCCGCCCTATACTTTGGTCATGGGCAACCCCGCCCGTCGCGTCGGCCGGATCGACGCGCAAGGCAACCGGGTGGGAGACCAGCGGTGAGCGCGACGCAGCCGCGGATCCGCTTCGGCATCATCGGCCTCGGTCGGATGGGCCAAAACCATCTGCGAGTCCTCTCGCTCCTCAACAGCGCCGAAGTCCGCTTCGTGTTCGACATGAACAGCGACCTCACCGCCCGCGTCGCGGGGCAGGCCGGGGTATCAGCCGCGGAGTCCGTGGACGCGGTGCTCGACGAGGTCGATGCGGTGATCATCGCGAGCCCGACCACCACGCACGAAGGCTATGCCCGCCAGTGCGCGGACCGGGTGCGCAACATCTTCGTCGAGAAGCCGATGACGGACCGGCTCGACACGTCGCTCGGCCTTCAGGAGCTGGCGGCGGAGAAGGGCCTCAACCTCCAGGTCGGCTTCATCGAGCGCTTCAACCCCGCCGTCGGCCAGATGAAGCAGCTCCTCGACCGCTCGGAGCAGGTCGTCAGCATCGATTTCGCGCGGACCAACAAGATCAGCGCCCGGATCACCGACGTCGATGTCGTGACCGATCTGATGATCCACGACATCGACCTCGCCCTTCATTTCAGCGGCCCAGTCACCGACGTCTCGGCGCACGGAGTCGCGGAAGGCGAGATGATCGATTATGCCGCGGCGCTGCTCACGCACAGCAACGGACGGTTCTCGCGCATCCAGGCCAGCCGGATCACCGACCGGAAGATGCGGTCCATCCAGGCGACCTGCAAGGACATGTTCATCGACTGCGAGCTGCTGCGCAAGGAGATCACCCTCAGCAGGCAGTCGGAGGTCGAGCAGCGTCCCGGCGAGCCTTACCGGATCATCGCCACCGAGGAGAAGATCGAGGTGCGCCCGCACGAGGCGTTGCTCCTCGAGCTCCAGGCGTTCGTCGCGTCCTGCCACGGCGAGCCCACCGACGGTCGTCCCGGAGCGGCGGAGGCAGTCGCGGCGATGGAGATTTGCGACCGCGTCCAGCGCGCGATCTACGGGCGCCGCTAGCGTGGCCGCCTCGGAGAGGCTGCAACGGTGAAGCTGACGCACGTCATATCCGGA
>Ga0070692_10000241_pt1 | contig 15031 bp, 19 predicted proteins | sample KBSK1102metaG_FD_64675 | JGI IMG/M metagenome (GOLD analysis project Ga0070692, IMG submission 64675) | Corn, switchgrass and miscanthus rhizosphere microbial communities from Kellogg Biological Station, Michigan, USA - KBS K1-10-2 metaG | ecosystem: Host-associated > Plants > Roots >...
GTCCTCGGCTACGAGCGAAAGGGCAAGCCCGTTGGCGACCATATCCGCGCCGCGCCCGCCACGACCGGCAACGTCGTCAAGACGCTGACCATTCGCCATCGGTGCCGGATGCTCGCCGAGCTGTATCACAAGCTCGATGGGCCGAAGGCGCCGACGCCGGTCGATGACGCGGACGTGCCCGAGCGCGGCCTGCCAGGTGTGCCGGTCACGGTCGCGCCAGCCATCGCCGAAGCCGTGCTGATCAAGCTCCTGACGATCGACGCGCGGACCTTCGGGCGCTTCGCCGTGGCGACGACAACGGCGCAGCGGCCGTGTCAGGTCGGGCGCGCGGAACCCGACGATGTGAACCTCGAGACGGGCGTGTGGGTGGTGCGGAACGCGAAGGGCGAGCCGGGCCACTCGATCACGTTGAACGACGCGATGCTGGCCGCCTGGGATGCGTTCATGCGCGCGGACGCGTGGGGCGAGATCGACACCAGCAAGTACGGGAAGTTCATCCATGCGGCGGGCTGGCCGAAGGGCATCCGACCGTACGCGGCGCGACACTCGCTGGCGCGCGAAGCGATCCTGCGTGGCATCAGCCTTGGCGACCTGCAAGGGTTGCTCGGGCACTCGTCGCCGGACACCACGCGGCGGGCCTATGCGCCGTTCATCCTTGAGCGCCAGCGCGTCGTCAGCGATGCACTCAACGGGTATCTGTCGAAGCCGTTCACGCTGCGGAAGGTGAAGGGATGAAGGTCGCGATCACGTCCACTGTCATTCTCGAAGTCGACGACGCGCCGCTGGACAAGCTGGCGCGCGACTTCAAGAGCGCGAACGTCTGGGCCATCGGCCGCCAGATGGAAACCGTCAGCGGCCGCCCCTACGTGCTGCGCGCCATCGAACGCTTCGAGGTGGAACCACGATGACCGACGACGATCTGCTGACGACCCACCAGCTCGCCGTCGAGATGCTGCGCGCCGCGCCGCAGCCGATGGAACTGGTGCTGCGGCCTCACACGGCGTTTCAGCTCGCGGGATTGGTGCAGCTGGCGCTGCGCCATCCCGACATCAGCGGCGACGTGCGCCAGGCGGGCGTGACCTTCGTCGCGGCGGTCCGCGAATACTTCACCGTCGTCGACGCGAAGGCGTGTGTCGCCGTGCTGGACAAGGGGAGCGATCCGGCTCAGGACCGCCCGCTCGCGGACAAGCAATGAATCAGGAGAACGCGATGAGTCGAAACTGCGGCGAGTGCCTGTGGAACCGTGTCGAGGTCGTGGAGCTGCTCGCGAACGGCGTCTGCCCGCAGTGCGGCGCCGACTACGGACCGGAGCCGGGGGCGCAAAATGGGGGCGCAACGGATCAGCAGACCACGGGAAATCCTAGCAAATCCTCGGAGTCCACCGGCGCGACCGTTGCGCCCCCTCGCGGCAGGCCCACGCGCAGAAGGCCCGCGAATGATTAGGAAATTTCGGAATTTAGGTGGTTGCGGGGGCGGGATTTGAACCCGCGACCTTTGGGTTATGAGCCCACAGCTGCGCTGCGAACCGCGCGATTTTCCTCAATGAATTTCCATTGTACGGATGGGGGCGCAACCCATCCCGGCGATTGGCGCGAACGGCCGGCCCCGGACTACACTCGGACCCTCGCCCGACCCCGCGCCCGCTCGGCAACCCATCGGCCCGTGAAAGTGAAGCTGTCCCGTGAATGACCACGCCGCTCGCCCGTCGTCGGTGTCCTGGCTGCGCGTCGGATTCCTCGTGGCGGGTGTGGTGGGCCTGCCGATCCTGACGCTGTTGTTCGGCGTCTTTGGGTTTATCGGGGCGCTGTTCTTTCTGTTGCTGGCGGCGCTGGCGACGTAGACGCTACACTGACGCCATGGACTCGCCTCCAGAACCCGCCGACGCCGTGCCGTCTGACATCGACCTCAACACGTTCCGATCGCGGCTCGTCGCGTTGATGACCTACTGGCGGGAGAATCCGCGGTCCTCGGCGCAGTGTGCCGAGGAGCTCGCCGCCACGTTGCGCCCTGATGATTGACCCGGCCTGTCACGCCGTCGCACGCGGCGGCAGTCCGTGCCGCTGCGCGACCACCAGATCGACATACGGCTGATTGCGAAACGGCCGCGTCGCGTTCCCGCCGCGCCCGCCGTTGTAGGCGGCGAGCGCCTGGGGCACGTCGCCCTGCGACCAGCGCAGCAGCTCCGCGAGCTTGCGACAGCCGTACTCGAGGCCGATGCTCGGGACGAACAGGTGCTCGGGATCGCGCGCGGTGTAGCCGACCTCGACAGCGACGACGAACATGACCTGCATCAGGCCGTACGACGCGCTGACGCGCTTCGGGTTCTGGCCCTTCCATTCCGGCCGCGCCGCCATGTACTTGACCCAGAAGTTCGGCTCGTAGCGGTAGGCGTGCGTCTGGCCCGCCGACTCGACGAGCACCAGCGCCTCGACCAGATCCGGATCCAGCGCGTGCGCCTTCGCGGCCGTCTCGATCTCGGCGCGATAGGCGGTCACCATCGAGCACTTTTTTTGTGCTCGGATGCACAGGTTCTGTTCATCGGATGGACCGGACGCCCGCGAAAAACTGCCGCGCGCACTCGGCTTGAATGTCGGTGTGGAGCACGGACATCACGCCGCACTCGGTGTGCGCCGTCCCGCCGGCGCCCCACGTCGCGCAGCCGACGCCCATCTGAAAGCAGATGCGCGGGTCCGCCGTCCGCCGCCCGTTGACGTTCGCGTCCGCGATCCCTGGTGGCTCGGACACGACGGTCGCGCGATGCGTGCCGGCGAAGCTCGGCGCTCCGTTCTCGCCGTGGTAGCCCTTGACGGTGAAGTTGACCGTCGTCGTCGACAGCGCGAAGTCGCCGCGGCGTTCGCTGTGCAGGTCGGCGTAATCCCAGAACGGCCCGGGCGGATCGTTCCCGCCGCCGTTGCTGCCGAACGAGGAACAGAGGCCCGACGGCTTCGGCAGGTCCGCGTCGACCCAGTTGTCGTGCTGGTTGTTTTCGTTGACGCGCTCGAGGAGCACGTTCGGACAGCGCCGGAGCGCATCACACACCAGCGACCAGTGCACGCGTTGCGCCTGCGGTGTCGGCACCGAGCGCCGGGTGTCGGCGAACACCGTGAACTGGAGCCAGAGGCCGTGCGCGGCGAAGAGGCCGCAGAACTCTTCGAGCCGGTCGTAATAGTCCGGGTGCTCGCGCGGATAGAGCCGCTGGTTCTGCGGACTGCCGTAGTCGAACGCGCCGAACACGCGGCCGCCGTTGGCGCCGAGGGCGACGGCCTCGGCCAGGAGCGGCGTGATGTCCTCGCCGCGCAGGAACCGCTCGTAGTGGCGGAACGCCGAGAGGAACGCCATTGTCCACGACGCGCCCGACTGGGTGACGAAGCCGAGCCCGTCGACGTGCAGCTGCTCGGGCGCGACGATGACCGGCGCGGGTGGCCTCGCGGCGAACGCGGCGGCCTCGGGTTCCTTCGCGAGCCGCCGGTCGATCTCGTCGCCGGTCCCGCCGTCGCGGCACAGCGTCAGATAGGCGGCGAGCTGCTCCGCGCTCGGCGCGTGCCCGAGCCGCTTGTTGAAGAAGAACGTGATCGTTCTGGTGAATTCGTCGTCGCGGTCGGTGATGGTCATATGGGATGCACCGGTTTCCAGGCGTCGCCCTTCGCCAGCGACAGCGTGCCCGCGATCGCGAGCGCCGCCTTGACGTCCGCGTCGGTCAGCTCCGGCGCGTCGGGGTGGCGCTTGTGCCACAGGTCTTTCGCAAACGCGAGGACCTCGGGCAAGAGCGCGAGGCCGATCTGCGTGATGTTCGTGCCGCCGTTCATTGGACCTCCTGTAGCACGGTTTTGAGGAGCGCCACGTAGGGCGCGAGGATTTGTTGCTCGGTGGGCGTGAGCGTGGCGACGACGCCGTCGAGGCCGGTGGCGACTTGCGCCTGCCAGCCCGCGTCCCGCTTGAGGATCGTGCGCACGGCGACCTGGTGATAGTCGCGAATCCGCGTGGCGTTCTGCGGCGACACCTTCGGCGGCGTGACGGCCTCCCCGGCGAACGCGATGTCCATGAACACGTCGAGCCCTTTGATCAGCCGGGTCTGGTTGAAGTCGACGACGCCCGCCGGCGAGAGCGACGGCGGCGCGTGGGTGCAGGCGGTCGCGAGGACGAGGAGCAGCAGCAGTGCGTGGCGTGTGACGTGACGTCTCATGGTGTCGGCCTCCAGTGTTGATTGAACCGCCGGATGGCGGCGCAGAGCGTGCGTTCCTCGCGGTCTTTGACTTTCCCCTCGGCGACGGTTTGCCATTGCAGATTCGCGACGGCGTCCTTCCCGCCCGCGCAGAGCGGGAAGATGTGGTCGGCCACGTAGCCCGGTCGTCCGTGCGGAAAGCCGGTCGCCTTCAGGAACGCGCGATGGACCGCGTGCGAGCGCACGTACTCGGCTGAGAGCGGCGCGGCCATGCACAGCACGAGCGCGAGGACGAGCGGCAGGCGCGGGGTCATCGGGGGACCGTCGACGGCGGCGTGACCGGCAACTGCGTGCCGCTCGGCGCGGGCACATAGATCACCTGCGGCGCGGGCGGCGGCGCCGCGTTGGTCTTCAGCAGGAACGTCGCCAGCGCGATCATCAGCAGGATCGCGGCGATGCCGACCTGCAGGACGCTCTTGAGGTTCTCCTGCGACCCGTGGCGGCCGGCGTCGACGCCGCTGCCAACCGCCAACTTGGCGCTGTTCGCGCGGACTTCCGCCATCAGTTCGGCCATTCGTGGATCGACGACGGCCGCCTTGCCCGCGTCGGCCGCGCGCTGCGCCGTGAGGTTTCGCATCTCGTTGATCAACTGTTCCATCATCGGGTCGGCGACAGCTTGCTTGCCAGCGCCGGTGTACGACGACTTCTCGAGCGCGGCGATCCGCTCGGTCATCGCGGTCAGGTTCCGATCGAGTTGCGTCGCGAGGTTGGTCGCGCTGGTGTTGACGGCCGAGCGCAGCGTCTCGGCCGTCGTCGCCGCCTGCGTCGCGAGCGTCGTCACGGCGGCGGCCTGGCGGTCAGCTTCGGTCTTCGCCGTCAGTTGGTCGACGGCACGGATCGCGTCGAGCCGTTTCGATTCGAGCGCGTCGATCTCACGCTGGAACCCGGCCTGGAGTTTCACGATCTCCTCGACGTGCGCCAGCTTCGCGTCGGTCAGCGCCTGCGCCGCCATGCGCAGGTCGTCCTGCCGCCGATAGCCGGCATTCGTCAGCGCAATCACGTTCGCGGTCGGGTCCAACGCCGACGCGCCCATCGCGTCGATGCCGTGGCCGCTGTCCGGCAACTCGCCGGTATCGGTGACGCCTTCGAGGTCGGCGATACGTTGACGCAACCGCTTGGGCATCAGTCGCCCACCGTCGTCGGGGGATCAATCTTCGGGACTTCAATCGGCACGGTGTCTCCTGGCGGAATGAGCGCGACCGGCCGCACCGTGACCAGGCGCAGCGCGATGTTGGCGACCTTGACGAGCGCGGCGTAGAGCACGAGATAGCGCGGCGGGATCATCGACACGAGCTCCGGGTCGACGAGCAGCGGCACGAGGGTCACGAACAGGAGTCCCGCGTTGATGCGGAACGTCCGGCTGTTGAACAGCGAGATCGCCCAGTAGGTGACGGTCGGCTTCGGCACGAACGTCGGCGCGTTGTCGATCACAGACCCGCCTTGCTGCGCAGCGCGTTGCGGACTTGCGTCTCGGTCCGCATCGCCAGCGCCGGGGTCAGCGGCGGCGAGACGGCCGCGCGCAGCGTATTCAGTTCGGTCCGCAGCACGTTGATCTCGTCGAGCATCACGCGGAGCATGGACAGGTCCGCCGACGAGTACGCGTCGATGGCGGCCTGCGCCGCGAGCTGCGGCGTCGCCGCGGGCGCGCTGTCGATGGCGTTCTGCGCCGCCGTGATCTGCGGTCCCGTCCACGCCGTCGCTTTCTTGATCACGTAGGCGGGGCCGGTCGCGTGCTGCACACCGGCCGTCGGGTCGAGGGCGCGCAGCGCCGCCAGCAGCGAGGCGGGGTCCGGTTCAGTCGAGCGGGCGCTGGTGAAGGTTTGATAAGCACTCATTTAAGTCACCGGTAGATTCCACTGACCGTAGAGGGCCGTGGTATTGGTGGAGAGCGTCCACGTCGCCGCCGTGTTCATGCTCGGGAAAAATTGCTCCGTGGTGCCGGTGACCAGCGCGAACACTGCCGCCGCATAGCCCGCGCCATTCGGATTCGAGGCCCCGATCGCGTCGGTCTGCACGGGCATCGAAAAACCGGCCGGGACGGTCCGCTTCAGGGCCGACCCCGGCGTACCGGTGATTGAGGTGGTGGCGAGCACGATTTGGCGAAAGAGAATGCGTCCGCGTAAATAGTACGAGTCCGTGATCACGTCACCGGCATCGACGGTCCAGGTCATCGGCGCCGTCGCGAAATAATCGGCCGCGTTATACGCTGGCGTGATCCACGCCCCTTGTTCATGGAACACCAGTCGCCAGATCGTGGACGTGGCGTCGTACTGGAACACCGCGACGCCGACCCCGGCCGCCAGCGACGTGAAGCCGGTGGTGGCGCAGAGCTTTAACTTGCCGAGCGCGGTCCCCGATGCGTGATTGTGGTAGAAGTCCACCTGACCGGACGCGTGGACGGCGAAGTGATACCAGAGTTGCCCATCCGTCCCCGCCACCATCCCCTGAATCTGCTTCAAGCCGTTGTTGTTGTGAAACGTGATGAGGTCACCCGTGCCGGTCGGAATCGGTTCGGCCGTGATGGCGCCGGTCGTGTTGGGCGTCGTGATCCCGACCGTGGCACCGTTGGCGCGGACGAAGGCGGTCGTCGCGATCTGCGTCGTGTTGGTGCCAGGCGCGGCGGTGGGCGCGGCGGGCGTGCCGGTCAGCGTCGGCGAGGCGAGCGGCGCCTTCAACGCGAGCGCGGCGGTCATGGTCGCCGCGAAGTTCGGGTCGCTGCCGAGGGCGAGCGCGAGCTCGTTGAGCGTGTCCAACGTGGCAGGCGCGGCGGCCACGAGCGCGGCGATCTCGGCCCGCGCGAACGCGGTGGTCGCGATCTGCGTGGTGTTCGTCCCGCCCGCCGCCGTCGGCGCCGTGGGCACGCCGGTGAGCGCGGGCGAGGCGAGCGGCGCCTTCAGCACGTCGGCCGCGATGCGCGCCGCAATTTCGGCGGTGAGGCCGGTGCTGCCCGCGTCGAGCGCGGCGAGCGCCGCGTTGATGTTGCCCTCGAAAATGATCTGCCAGGCGTTGTTCCACACGCTGCCGGTGGTGCCCGAGCCGTCGTCGTCCGTGATCGGCGTGTGCGTGACAGCCATACGTTACGCGCCTCCGCGCGCCTGTCGGAGCAGGAACTCGAGCGTCACGCGCCTTGAGCCCGCGCGTGCGTGCCGCGTCGGCCAGAGCGCCGGCACAAAGGTATCGATGGTGACGGAGCGGACCTTGAAGCTCCCGACCACGTTGGTCGGCGCGGGGACGTTGGCGGCTTGCGTCCGACCGGCGTGCGCGTTGAGATCCCGCGTCGTGTACTCGATGGCGACGTCGAGCGCGCTCTGGAGCGCCAGCTTCGCCGCGCCGCGCGCCCGCGCTTCGGCTTCCCCGATGCGGCCGTCCTGAATCAGCGGGCCTTCGATGATGCCGTCGTCGACAGTCGGCAGCATCAGCAGCGCGATCGCCGCCTGCGCCGGAAGGTCGTCGACGACGACGCGCAGGTTGACCGGGTCGCCTTGACCGATCGCATAGAGGATCGATCCGGCGCCGCTCGCGGGAATGCCGACGAGCGCAGGCAGCGTCGTCACGGTGGACCCGGCCGGGATCGCCGCACTGACGGCGCCCGGGCCCGTCGCCGGAATCCCGGTGAGCTGGTTGGCGGCCTTCCCCGCATAGCGGAAGGGCACGCCCGCCACGTTCGCCCAGCCGCCGCCGCTGAGGAACGCGGCCCCGCTGACGAGATTCATCGTCGTCGCGCCGGCGACCGTCGCGCCCGACGTCGTCGACACCGCATTGACCACGAGGCCCGACGTGTCGGTGGTCGGGGCATTCGCGCCGAGGCTGCTGTCCGGCGTGCTGTCGAGGACGCCCACCGTCGCCGTGTTGTTCGCGATGGTCTGCTGGAGCTGGAGCTGCGCGCCACCCGCCGCCGTGCGATAGACCTTGCGCTGCGTGGTGCCCTGCGGGCCGAGCGCGATCGCCGACAGCGCGACCCGATTCGCGAAGGCCGTATTCACCGTCGGCGCGTTGGCGCCGAGGCTGGCGTCCGGCACGGTGTCGTTGAAGCTCGTCGTGAGATTGTCCGCGATGGTGGCGACGAGCTTCAGCTGCGCGCCGCCCGCCGCCGTGCGATAGAGCTTGCGCGCCGTCGTCGCCGCGTCGCCGACCGCGATCCAGTTGACGGGCACGAGGCACATGATGTCGAAGCAGGTGTTGGCGCCAGGCGCGGCCGCGCCGAGCGACGCGTCCGGCACGCCGTCGCTGTAAATCCCGCCGCCGAACGTGTTGACGAAGAACAGCGACGCGCCACCCGCGACGGTGCGATACAGACGCCCGATCGTGTTCGCGGGCGGCGTCGGCAGAAAGAGGCTGCAACCCCCGATGCCACCGACGAAGGGATTGCTCGACGAAAAGGTCGGCCCCGGTCGCGTCTGACCGCTCGCCGCGTCGGCCCACACGACGGCCCACTGATACGTGCCGAGGCCGAGATGGCCGCCCGCGCCGAAGGAGAACCAGCCGTTGAACACGGTCGGCGCCGTCACGGGATCAGGCACGGCCGTCTTATAGGTCGTCAGGTCCGCGCTGACCGGGCTCGGCGTCGTCTCGCCGCCCGCATTGACGAAGGTGAAGGCCCACCGATGGACGCCGGGGTCCGGCCCGACGCCGCCGAGCAAGCCGCGCGCGGGCGCGGTGAGCGGCGCAGCGGTCGGCCCCACCGTGACGGTCGCCAGCAGCGACGGCAGGGTTTCGCCTGCGGCGGTCACGAACGTGTACGCGACTTGATGGACACCCGTGTCGACGCCGGAGCCGCCCGCGACCGTCGCCGTGGGCGGCGTGGTCGGCGCCGCTTGCGTCTTGCCCGCGTAGGCGATGCGCTGCGGTCCGGAGACGACGGTGCCGCCGACCGCGTTGTACCACGACAGCTCGTCGACGGGCATCATCGTCTCGCCCACAGCGCAGGCCGTGAGCGTCGTGCCGCCGCCGCCTTCGACCGGCTGCCGCGTGATGACCTGGCTGATGTCGCGCGTGACGCCCAGATCCTCCCACCGAATCAACTGCGCCGAGGCTTCCGTCAGCGTCGTCGGATCGGTCTGCGACGGATCGGCCACGAGGCCGAGCTGCACGTCCTTGTGATACGTCGCCTTCCAGGTGGCCCCGAGGCGATCGCAGAGCGCGGTGAGCGCGGCCGCGTGCGTCTGATTCGTGACCGTGAACTCGTCGAGCACCGGCAGGCCCTCGGCCACGCAGGCCGAGGTGAAGCCGCGGTTCGCGTCCGCGATGATGGCGCGGGCGATCACCGTGCCGGAGGTATTCGTCCAGCGGCGCGAGATGGTCCCACGCGTGAGGTGCCAGGTGTAGTCGATGGCGCTGACGGTGTCCTTCCCGTTGGCGGGCGAGCCGGTGTAGGTATGGGCGTCGGAGTTGACGATCCCGGCGAAGAGGCGGTCGTCGTTGTTGATCGAGCCGAGCGTGACGATCACGTCCTGCCCGTTGGTCGGCGCGAAGCCGCTGACGGAGAAGGTGCAGGTGTTCGGCGTCTCGCCCTCGTTCTCCGTGATGGCGAGCGTCTCGTTGTCGACGGCCTGCGCGTCGAGGAGGCGGCCGGTGGCGCGCTGGATGCCGCCGATCGCGACGAAGGTTTTGGTCGAGTGGCAGTTCGCCCGCGAGACGCCGGCGCGCATGACGCCGCCGAGCGCATACATCAGCGGCGGCTCGGTGCCGGTGTTCAGCCGACGGACGTAGTGCGCGAGGATCTGCGCGGCGGTCAGGGCGGTCGGATAGATCGCGACCTCGTCGAGAAACCCTTTATAGAACAACGCGCCGCCCTGCTGTCCGATCGTGATGCCAGCCGACGTGGTCAGTGCGCCCGAATACGGCCCCGCAGAACTATCGAGCACGCCGTCGAGGTACGTGCGTATGAGATCGCCGCTGGTCCAGGTCGAGACGACGTGATGCCAGCCGGTCGTGGGCACGGTCCCGACGCCGACGGTGTGCTGGCCTGCGCCGGCGATGCTGAGATAATTCTCCAGCTTGCCGCCGTGCACGGTCAGGTTATGGAGACTCCCGATCGAGAACAGAACCTCATACGATGCGGACCAGGCGACGCCGTTGTGATAAACCCAGCCTTCCAGCGAGCACTGCGTGAGGCCGACGAGCGGGTTGAAGGTGGCGACGGCGATCTGTCCGGTCGTGCCGTCGAACAGCGCCGCCGTATTCCCGTCCGCGAGCGCGCCCGGCTGTGCGAGCGTGACGCCGCCGCTGATGGTCCCGTTGTGCGGCGTCGGCGCGAGGTCCGCTGCCACGAGCCCGCTCGCCTCGCCGAGCCGCCAGTAGCCGACCGCGCCGTGCGCGAGGACGAGATCGCGATAGCTGGGCAGCGGCATCAGAACCGCACTCCGTGATCGCGCAGGCTCTTCGTCGTCGCGGCGTCGATGTGCGCGGCGATCTGCGCGGGCGTCCCGAGCGGCGTGTTGACGTAAATGTGCTGGACGATCGTGGGGCCGCTGCTGCCCGCGCCGCTCCCGCTCGGATAGATGCTCGCGTGCGGCGGGACATACATCATTTCCGGACCGCGCTCCCCGACCAGCGCCAGGCCGCCGCCGAAGTCCTCGACGCCACCGGCGAAGCCGGGAATCCGTGGACCCATCGGTTTCACGGCGAGCGCCCCGCCTTTGATCGCCGCGACGATCTCCTGGAATCCGTAGCCACGCTCGGCGGCCTCCGTCGCGGAGATTGGCGTACTGCCCTTCAACATCAGCCGCGACCCGGCGTTCCCGCCGCCGCCGAACGTCGCGCTGGTCCCGTAGTTCGCGCCTTCGATGTAGTGCCCCGTCTCGGCCTGGAGCATCTGATCGAAGTTCATCGCGTTGTAGGTGTTGATGTGGGTCAGGGATTTATTGAGCTTCTCGTTCGCGTCGCACGCCTTCTGCGCGGCCTGCGCTTCGCGGTCGTGCGCCGCCGCGATCTCGTCGATGGCGGCGGCCGTGCCCGGGGCGGCGCCCGCGACGGCCGCCATGTCGGCGAGGGCCGTGTCGCGCCAGTTATTCGAGTTCTCGGTGGCCTTGCGCAGCGCCTCGGCCCGCATCCGAATCTCTTCCTTCGTGTAGCGGTCCGCGTGCGCGAGCGCGAAGTCGTACGCGTCCTGTGCCTTGTCTTTCAGCTGCTCATAATGGTCTTGCGAGTAGAGGTCGCTCTGCAGCCGCTGCGCGGTCTGCTTGTCGAGGTCGGTCTGGTAGCGGGCCCACAGCGCGTCGTAGTACTCGACGCTGACGACGCCCCGGTCCTGCGCCTCTTTCACGGCGATGGCGTAGCCCGCGAGCGCGTGGTTTTTCTGGCGCTGGGCGTCGGTCGCGTAGAGGGCGTTCCGATCCTCGAACACGGTTTCCCAGATCGTCGTGGTCTTGGTGCCGTACGCCTCTTCGACTTTCGCCGCCGCGTCCTGAATCGTCTTGAGCGCGGCCGTCGCCTTCGTGGCCTCGGTGACGCTCGCGGTGTAGGCGGCGAACTGCACCGCGTTGACGCCGATCGCGGCGGCGTTCTTCGCGTTGAGCGCGCCGATCTCTTTCAGGTGCTCGAGGTTCGCGACCTGCACGGTCGTCAACGCTTCACCGGCGTCCGCTTCCAGCGCCGCGAGAAACTTCTCGGCCTGCGTCCGCGTATCGACGGCGACGGCGACCTCTTTGTGCCCGCCCGCCGCCTTCTTCGCGGCGGCGGCGGCCGCCTCCTGCGCCACGTTCTGCCCGTTGAGCAGCGCGGTGAGGTGCTCGGTGCCGGTGCCGAGGTGCAGGTTGTGCTCGATGAGGTCCTGCGCCATCGCCGCGAACAGTTGGTACTTCGTCGCGCCCTTGTCGGCCGCGTCGAACAGGAAGTTGAACCCCTGCGCGACCGGCCCGATCAGGTTGGCCGCGAACGACGACATATTTTTCTGCGCGCGCTCGATCGACTCGCCGAACGTGTCCATCGCGTCGACGGACTCGGTGCTCGCGACGGTGTTCAGCTGCTGCCACTTCTCGATCGCGCCGCCGATGCCCTCCGACGCGCCCGCCATCGCGGACCCGAGCTTGCCGCCGAACAGATCCGCCGCCGCCGTGTCGCGCAGGCCGCCCTGGAGCTTCGCGAGGCCGCTCTCGATCTTCAGGAACAGCTCTTTGCCTTGCAGCCCCTCCACGTCCTTCAGCGACATGCCCATCAGGTGCAGGCCGGTCGCGACCGACTCGTCGCCGCCCGCGATGCCGCGCGAGAGTTTGAACAGCCCCTTCCCGAGCGTGTCCGCGTCGACGCCGAACTCGCTCATCCCGCCCGCGAGGATCTGCAGCTCCTCGACGCTCATATGGGTCTGCTGGCTCAGATCCTTGAGCGCCGACGCCTCCGCGATCGTGTCCTTGACGAAGTTGAAGGCCGCGCGGGCCGTGAACATCGCGGCGAAGCCCATCGCCAGTTGCTTGACGGTGTCGGTCAAGCCGCTGCTGGTCGTGTCGGCCCGCTTGGTTTCGTCGGCGAGCTCGCGCATCCCGGCGGGCGCCACGCGGCCGAGCGCCGCGTATTTCTCCAGCGCCTTCTCCAGCGTGGCGTTGACGCGCGCGGCCTCGGCGTCGGTGAGCTTCGACGCGCCGCCGATGGCGTTGACGGCGGCGGTCACGTTCTGCGCCGCCTGGATGAGTTTGTCGCCGCTGAACGACGCCGCGAGCTTGCCCATCGTGGCCGTCGTCGTTTCGATCTGGCTCACGCCCTCGGCAAGGTTCCGCTTCAGTTCCTCGATCGTCGCGGCGACACGGACCAGCAGGACCGGGGACGCCATCAGTCGCCGAGCCCCTGCTCGGTGATCGCGGCCTGCACCGCGTCACTGGCGCGGCGGTTGTGCGCGGCCTCTTCGAGCCGCGCGCTGGCGAACAGCCACGGCTTCGCGGGCATGAACTTCGTCCCGAACTCGAGAAAGCTGCCGATGTGCTGGCGGCCCGCGCCGACGAAGATGACGTAGCCGTCGCCGCTGCGTGTCTCCTCGACCGTGATGGCGTCGCCGGTTTTCCCGGTGCGGCGGCGAATGCGGGCGCGCGCTTCGGCCGCGATGGCGTCGGCGGTGACCTTGGCGGCGGCTTTCAGGTGCGCGTGCACGCCCTCGGGGATCTGCGTCAGCGCGGCCAGGAGCTGCGAGTTGTCGACGACGACGCTCAGATGATCAGCCAATGTCCTCTTCTGCGAGCGCGTGCTCGATGTGCATGGCGCGGGTGCGGATCGGCGACTTGTGCCAGTCCGGCACGTTCGCGGCGTTGGCGGCGTGGGCGCGCGCGTAGGCTCGCGACTCGATGATTTCCTCCAGCAGCCCGACCGGGAGCCGGTCGATCTCGGCGAGCATTTCGGACGGCAGCGTCCCGGGAAACTCTTCGCAGAGGCGACTCAGGTAGTACGCGAACGGCGAGACGGGTCGAAACGACGGCTGCTGCCCGGTGCCCTCAAGCCACCGGTGCAACAGCCGATCGCTCTTTTTGGGCGCGCTCCACGTCCTCCCGAGCCGTGTAGAACAGCGCGGGCTTCGTGAGGCGCAGCACCTCGGTGGCGATGAAGTCGACGGCCTCGTCGTCCAGGTCGTCGAGCCGCCACGGCTTGCCGTCCTTGATCGCGTGCTCATAACTCCACGACACGAGGCCCGCGCGCACGAGCGCGAAACGGTCATAGCCGGTGAGCGGGTCGGCGATCGCCTGTTCGACATCGGCCTTGTCGGCGAGACTGCCTTCGAGAATCCGCCGGAACTTCGTGGCCCAGAGCCGCGAGCCGCCGGCGGCGAGGCCCGTGGCGTGCGCCGCCCGGGCCTCGTCGCACTCGCGGCCGGTCAGTTTGCGCACGACGATCCAGTGCGGCGCATCGAACGGAATCGGAATCGGCTCCGACTGCGTCTGGCTGGCGAAGATGCTCACGGGGTTCTACGTCCAGACGCCCGCGCCGGTCGGTTGCAGCGTGGCCTCGAAGCCGGTCAGCTTCCCATTGCTCGGCGCGACCTTGTATTTGTTCAGCCAGCACGAGACGGTGAACGTCTTCGCGTCGCCGAACACCAGCACGAGCACGCGCGGGGTCGAGGACGGCAGCGCGTCGGCGTCGCCCGGGCGCAGCACAACGTGGGGGCCGGTGACGAGCGTCGTGTCGAACAGGCCCTTGACCGGGATCGGCGACACCTTGCGCATCCCGGTCGGCAGGAACTCGCGCCACGCGTCGCCGAACGCCTCGGACGACTGATTCTCGACTTCGATTTCCGCGCCGCCCAGTTCCATCACGAACGACGTGATGAGCCGTGGCGTCCCGGCGCTGTCGGTGAGGCTGATGGTGACGCTGGTGGAACTCTGAACTCCTACGGGCATGATGTGCTCCTGTCCTAGTACCGCTTGAACCCGACGAACGGCGTGATCGACCCCGCGCCGGTCACGTCACCGTTGTACGAAAGGTATCGGTCGATCGTGCCCGCGACGGTCAGGCGCTCGGCGGCCGGCGCCGCGGTGACGTTCGTGAACGTGATGAGGTCCGCGTACGTGATGTCGTCGGGCGAGCTGCGGATCTTCCCGATGAACCCGGTGAACCCAGACAGCGCGCTGACGAATTGATAGCCGACGCCGCCGAGCTTGGTGTTGCCACGCACGAAGCTGCCCGTCGTCCCGGCGACGGTCACGTTGACCGGCACGGTGAAGGTGTTCGCGCCGGTGACGGTGACGACCTGCGAGCCGTTGAGCGACGGCGTGCTATTGCTGCCCGAGAACACCACGACGTCGGTCGAGGCCAGGCCATGCGGGACCGGCGTGGTCACGACGGTGGGGTTTGCCAGCGTGTTCGACGTGATCGGGATCGCGCGCTGACCCG
>Ga0070692_10000242_pt1 | contig 15019 bp, 11 predicted proteins | sample KBSK1102metaG_FD_64675 | JGI IMG/M metagenome (GOLD analysis project Ga0070692, IMG submission 64675) | Corn, switchgrass and miscanthus rhizosphere microbial communities from Kellogg Biological Station, Michigan, USA - KBS K1-10-2 metaG | ecosystem: Host-associated > Plants > Roots >...
GTCTTGCGGTCGATCAGCGTCTCGGCGAGGTCGAGCAGCTCCTCGTCCGGCTTGCCGTCGGAGATGTCGCGGAAATAGTCGCGCGCCTTGTTGACCTCGTCGGCATAGCGCAGCGTCTCCAGCACGATCCCGCGCCCGCAGGGCTTCACGCTGACGAGATATTCGCGACCGCGCAGCGCCAGCTGGCCTACGCCCATCTTGCGCGTTTTCCGCAGCGCCTCGCGCAGCACGATGAAGGCCTCCTCGGCGAGGTCGTCGGCGGGAACGACGAAATAGGGCTTCTCGAAATAGAGGACGTCGACCTCGTCGTAATCGACGAACTGGGTGAGCTCGAGCGTCTTCTTGGATTCGAGCTTCACCGCCTCCAGCTCCTCGTCCGAGACGACGACGTAGGAGCCTTTCTCATATTGGTAGCCGCGGACGATCTCCTCCGGGTCCACCGCGCCGATGCCGGGCACCACCTTCTCATATTTGATGCGCTGGCCGGTCGGCTCGTAAATCTGGTTGAACTGGATCTGGGCACCCGACTTGGTCGCGGAGAAGATCTCCACCGGAATCGAGACGAGGGCGAGCCTGATCTGCCCCTTCCAATATGCGCGTGCCGCCATGGCCGTTTCGCTCCCGAAAGTGTTCGCAGCCGAGTCAATGTGCGGGAGGGAGAGGGGTTCCCGGCCGCGGGGCATGCGGGGAAGGGAGGCTGAATTTGGCCCGCAATGCTGCTAGGGCGTTTCCGGGGAGGGTCATTCGCGGAGGCGCCGTGAGATACCTTGCCCTGCTCCTGGTCGCCGCCCCCGCCATGCTCGCCGGGTCGGCCGCTCCGGTCCCCGCCGCGGCAACGGCCGAACCCACGGTCGCGATGGTGTTGTCCAACGTCCGCCGCGCGGTCGGATATGACGCCCTGGCGCGGCTCCCGGTGGGCTTTAGCGTGGTCGAGCGGGGGGAAGGGGAGGAGGCGCGGCAGACCCTCTCCTTCGGGAGCCGCAGCGGCGCGCTGCGCGCCGGCTCCGAATATGGCTATGACGGCCGCTACCGCTGGCGCTTCGACGAACGGCGCGGCATCGCCGTGCCGGCGCCGCTTCGCCTCCATGAGAAGACGGCGTGGCCGCTTTGGGTCCGCTCCAATTGGTGGCTAAACCCGAGGAGCGGGATCGCCGTCGCCGTGCTGCCCGCCGAGAGCGACGCCAACGCGGTGGCGCTGAGGCTCACCGAGCCCGGCGGCCTCGTTCCTGCCACCCTTTGGATCGACCGCCGGACCTGGCTCCCGTCGCGACTCTCCGTCCCCTACGAGCGCGGCGCCTACACCGCGGCCTATTCCGATTACCGCGAGGCGCTCGGCATGCGCCTGCCGTTCACCGTCGAGACTCGCTACGGCTCCGCGTCCGTGCGGCACGTCGAGGCCGTCGCGGTCCTTCCCGCGGCGCAAGCGGACTTCGCCGCGCCCCCGCCTGTGCCGCCCGCGCGGTTCGACCCTTCGGTGCCGGCACGCCTCGGCTTGCGGCGCGGGACTCCGTTCGGTCCTTCCACCCCGGGCCATCTCTTCGCGGAAGCGGCGGTGGACGGCGCACCGGCGGGCTGGTTCCTCCTCGACAGCGGCGCCGACGGCATGATGATCGATGCCGCGCTCGCCGACCGGCTCGGCCTGCCGGTCGTCGGCCGCACCCGCACGATCGGCGCCGACGGTCGCCCGCGCGAGGCGACCTATCGCCGCGCGCGCAGCTTCCGGGTCGGCCGCCTCGCCTTCGACAACCCGCTTTTTCTCGCGCTCGACCTGTCCGGCAACAATGCCCCGCCCGGCGCCACCCGATCGGGCGTGATCGGCTACGACGTCTTGGCGCGCGCGGTGATCGAGTTCGCCCGCGGCGGCGAATGGGCGACGGTTTGCGATCCGGCCACGTACCGGCTTCCGGCGCCGGGACGGTGGCAGCCGCTCGACTTCCTCGATCTTGCGCCGGCGGTGACGACACGGTTCGAGGGCGGTCGCACCGGCCTGTTCCAGATCGACACCGGCGCTGCGGGCACGGTCGATTTCTACCGCCAATATGTCGAGTCCGAGCGGTTGCTGGCCGGACGCGAGACGCGGGAGGTGGAGAGCGCCGGGGCCGGCGGCGCGTTCACGATGCGGGAGGGGCGGATCGGCTGGTTCGCGCTCGGCGACCGCCGCTTCGCCAACGTCGACGCGGGCTTCCGCACCAACTTCAGCCGCGAGGGCGGCGCCGGAATCGTCGGCCGGGCGCTGATGGCGCCGTTCCTCGTCGTCTTCGACTATCCGCACCGCCGCATCGCCTTCGTCGACGCCGCCCGTGCCCGCCCCGCGAGCGGCTGCGGGTAAGGCTCAGACCGGAATTTCAGTCGTGTACTTCACCTGCCTGAGGGCGAAGTTGCTCGCCGCGTGGGCGACGCTCGGGTGGGCCAGCACGCCGCGCATAACGAAGCGGTCATAGTCGGCGACGTCGCGCACCGCGATGCGCAGCAGATAGTCCCACTCGCCCGACATGGCGTAGCATTCGACGATCTCCTCGCGCGACTGGATGAAGGCCTCGAACTCGGCCCGCGCCTCCACCGTCTGCCGAGTCATCCGGATCTGGCACAGGACGTTGACCGCGCGCCCGAGCGCCTCCGCGTCCGCGAGTCGCACCGCCTTGCCGAGCACCCCCGCCGCCTCCAGCGCCCGCACCCGCCGCCAGACCGAGGCCGCCGAGGCGCCGACCCGCTCCGCCAGCGCCGCGTGGGAGAGCGCGGCATCACGCTGCAGCTCGCGGACGATCCGCCGGTCGATGGCGTCGATCTGCTCATCCTGTTTCATGACGAGGAAAATAGTTGAACGTCCATTTCAAATCCAGCCGAAACAGGAGCGAAACAGAAAAGCATTTTGAACCAATGGCGGCTACATGGACGCTTGCGCGTTGCACCGGCGAAGGAGACGACATGGACGGCACGATCGCGACGGCGGAGCGGCCGCTCTTCGACCGGCTCGACGAGCAGAAGCCGGACGCGCTTCTCCAGCTCATCGCGCTCTGCGATGCCGATCCGCGGCCGGACAAGATCGACGTCGGCGTCGGCGTCTACCGCGACGCGGCGGGCGGCACCCCGATCCTGCGCGCCGTCAAGGAAGCCGAGCGCCGGCTTTGGGAGGCGCAGGAGACCAAGGCCTATCTCGGCTCGCAGGGCGATCCGCGCTTCACCGCCCTCATCCGCCCGATCGTGTTCGGCGAAGCGCTCGCCGCCGACGAGCGGATCGTCGGCCTCCAGACGCCCGGCGGCTGCGGCGCGCTGCGGCTCGGCGCGGACCTCATCGAAAAGGCGAACCCCCACGCACGCATTCATGTCGGCCAGCCGACCTGGCCCAATCACGGCCCGCTCATCGAATGCGCGGGGATCGAAATGGTCCCCTATCCCTATTACGACGCCGCCTCGCGCACGATCCTGTTCGACCGGATGGTCGACGCGCTCAACCGGGCCGAGGCGGGCGACCTCGTCCTCCTTCACGGCTGCTGCCACAATCCGACCGGCGCCGACCTCGCCGCCGACCAGTGGCGCGAAGTGGCCCAAATCGTCGCCCGCCGCGGCCTCATCCCCTATGTCGATATCGCCTATCAGGGCCTCGGCAACGGCCTCGGAGCCGACGCCGAGGGCACCCGCGTCGTCGTCGAGGCGGCGGAGCAGGCGCTGATCGCGCAGAGCTGCGACAAGAATTTCGGCGTGTACCGGGAGCGGGTCGGCAACCTCTTCGTCAAGGCGGCGAGCAAGGCGAGCGCCGACAAGGCGTTCGGCAACCTCATGCAGCTTGCCCGCACCATGTGGTCGATGCCGCCCGACCATGGCGCCGCCATCTGCCGCATCGTCCTCGACACGCCGGAGCTTCGCGCCGACTGGAATGCCGAGCTCCAGGAGATGTGCGCGCGCATCCGGACCCTGCGCGCCCGCCTCGCGGCCTATGACGAGCGGCTTGCGTACATCGACACGCAGAACGGGATGTTCTCGATGTTGCCGCTGACGCCGGAGCAGGTGCTGGAGCTGCGCGAGGAGAAGGGCATCTACCTCGCCGGCTCGGGCCGCTTCAACGTGGTCGGCCTCTCCGACGACAATGTCGACCGCTTCGCGGCCGCGGTGGTGGAGATGATGGATGGCTGAGCAGGCGCTGGCGGACGCCCCCGCGCGCACCAACGCGCCGGACTCGGACTTCGACTGGCGGCGGATCGCCTATCTGGTCCAGGTCAGCCGGGCGATGGACAGGCTGGAGGAGGAGCGGCTCGTCCCCGAGCGCAAGGTCCTCTACCAGTTCAGCGCCCGCGGCCACGACATGGCGCAGGTGCTGCTCGGCTCGCGCCTCACCCACCGCCACGACGCCACCTGCGGCTATTACCGCTCGCGCCCGCTCCTCTTGTCGCTGGGCGTTCCGATCGAGGACGCATTGGGCTCGGGCATGGGCAGGGAAGGGGGCTATTCCGACGGCCGCGACATCGGCGTGGTGTTCAACTACCCGAACCCGGACGGCGCCCCGGCGCTTCCCATGTCCGGCGGCGTCGGCGCCCAGTACACCCCGACCGCCGGCTGGGCCCAGGCGATCGAATATTACCGCAACGTCCTGGGCGACCGCGCCTATGACGAGGCGATCGCGGTGGTGCTCGGCGGCGACGCCTCCTGCGCGACCGGCGGCTTCTGGGCCTCGCTCACCGTCGCGACGACGCAGAGGCTGCCGATGCTGTTCTACGTCGAGGACAATCAATACGGCATCTCGGTGCCCTCGACCTACCAGACGCCCGGCGCCGACATTTCGAAAAACCTCGCCAGCTTCACCGGCCTCACCATCTTCAAGGGCGACGGCACCGAGCCCGCCGAAGCGGCGCGGCTCGTCCGCGACGCCGTCGCCCACGTCCGCGCCCGCAAGGGCCCCGCGCTCCTCCACCTCACCGTGCCGCGCCTCCAGGGCCACAGCTTCCAGGACACCCAGACCTACAAGAGCGAGGAGACCGTCCGCGCCGAATGGGCACGCGACCCGCTTCCCAAGCTCAAGTCGTTCCTCGTCGGCTCCGTCCTCGACGAAGCGGAGTGGGACCGGATCGAAATCGAGGCGCAGGCGACGGTCGAGGCGGCCCGCGCCGAAGCCGAGCAGCGCGGAGTCTCCGACCCCGAGCATGTCCTCGACCACGTCTTCTACGAAGGCGAGATGCAGAAGCTGGGCGGTCAGTGGACCCACGGCTACCGCGCCCCGGCCAGCCATGAGGAGCCGAAGCCCGAGGGGCAGCGCATCAACATGGTCACCGCCATCCGCCGCACCCTCGACCAGGAGCTGGAGGCGAACCCGCGAATCCTCCTGTTCGGCGAGGATATCGGCCCCAAGGGCGGGGTCCACGCGGTGACGCTCGGCCTCCAGGAGAAATACGGTCACGACCGGGTGTTCGACACCAGCCTCAATGAGGAGGGCATTATCGGCCGCGCCGTCGGCATGGCCCTCGCCGGCTTGATGCCGGTGCCCGAGATCCAGTTCCGCAAATATGCCGAACCGGCGACCGAGCAGATCAACGATTGCGGCACGATGCGCTGGCGCACCGCCAACCGCTTCGCCGCGCCGATGGTGCTGCGCATCCCCGGCGGTTTCTTCAAGTGTGGCGACCCCTGGCACAGCCAGACCAACGAGGTGCAGTTCGTCCACAATCCCGGCTGGCTGGTCGCCGTTCCGTCCAATGCCGAGGACGCCGTCGGCCTGCTCCGCGCGGGCCTGCGCGGCAACGATCCGGTCATCTTCTTCGAGCACCGCGCGATGCTCGACGACAGCTGGGCGCGCCGCCCCTGGCCGGGCGACGACTACGTCCTGCCTTTCGGCCGCGCCAGGAAGACGAGGACGGGCGACGACATCACCATCGTAACCTGGGGCGCCATGGTCCCGCGCTGCGAGGAGGCGGCGGACGGCGTCTCTGCGGACGTCATCGACCTCAGGACGCTGGCGCCGTGGGACCGGGAGATGGTGCTGGAGTCCGTCCGCCGCACCCGCCGCTGCCTGATCGTCCACGAGGACCTGAAGACCGGCGGCTTCGGCGCCGAGATTGCCGCCGTCGTCGCCGACGAGGCCTTCCTCAATCTCGACGCGCCGGTGGCGCGCGTGACGATGCCCGACATACCGAGCCCGCACAATCCGGTGCTGCTCAACTGGGCGGTGCCGAGCGTCGAGCGCATCCGCGCGAAGATCGAAGAGTTGGTGGGGTTCTGACCATGATCGACGTCGCCGTCCCCGCCGAGCAGGAAGGCACCCAGGCCGTCGTCCGCGCCTGGCTGAAGAAGGTCGGCGACCATGTCGAGCAGCACGACCCGCTGGTCGAGCTCGAGACCGACAAGGTCACCATGGAGGTGCCGGCGCCGGCGGCCGGCGTGCTGCGCGAGATCTTGCTCGACAGCGGCGCGGAGGCGGTGCCCGGCGCCGTGCTGGCACGGATCGCCGCCACTGCGGAGGTCGTTGGCCATGAATCCCCCGTCGTCCCGGCGGAAGCCGGGACCTCCCGCCGGAAAGGCACCGTGGGTCTCCCGGAGATCCCGGCGTCCGCCGGGATGACGGACCATCGCGAGCTCCGCCTCTCCCCGTCGGTGCGCCGCGCCCTCCTCCAGCACGACATCGATCCCGCCCGCATCCACGGCACCGGCCGCGAGGGGCGCATCACCCGCGCAGACGTCGACAAGGCCGTCGCCGCCGCCACCACGGTGCAGCAAGGCCCCCGCACCACCGCCCAGCCGCAGGTCCCGGAGCCGAACGCGCAGGGCCTGCGTTCCCACGCGGTCCCCCACGACCGCATGCGCCTCAAGATCGCGGAGAACATGGTGGCCTCGGTCACCGAGGCGCCGCACGTCACCGCCGTCTTCGAGGCGGACTTCACCGCCATCCAGCGCCACCGCGACCGCCACAAGGCCGCCTGGGCGCGGCAGGGCGTGAAGCTCACCTACACCGCCTACATCGTCGCCGCCGCCGCCGAGGCCATGAAGGTGGCGCCGGCGATCAACAGCCGCTGGCACGACGACCGGCTCGAAACGTTCGACGACATCAACATCGGAGTCGGCACCGCGCTCGGCGACAAGGGCCTGATCGTCCCCGTGCTGCGCAACGTCGAGACGTTGAGTCTCAAGGGTATAGCCGCCGGGCTCGAGAGCCTGATAGAAAAGGCGCGGCGCGAGCAGCTCACCGGCAAGGACGTCTCCGGCGGCACTTTCACCATCTCGAACCACGGGGTCTCGGGCTCGCTCCTCGCCGCGCCGATCATCCTCGCCCGCGGCCAGTCGGCGATCCTCGGCGTCGGCAAGCTCGAGAAGCGCGTCGTGGTGCGCGAGGTGGACGGCGTCGACACGATCCAGATCCGCCCCATGGCCTACGTCTCCCTCACCATCGACCACCGCGTCGTCGACGGCCACCAGACCAACGCCTGGCTCACCCGCTTCGTCGAGCTGCTGGAGACCTGGCCGGCGGAGTGACGCGGCCCTCGCCGCCTGCTAGCGAGGGCACGAGGGGGAGCGGATGGAGATCGAGGAGCAGGCCGGCGCCACGCCCGGCGCGCTCGGCTACCGGCCGGAGCTGAAGCGGGCGCTCAGCGTCACCGACCTCGTCGTCTACGGCCTCATCTTCATCTCGCCGATCGCGCCTTTCTCCGGCTTCGGGATCGTCTTCAACGCCGCGCACGGCATGGTCGCCCTGGTCTTCGCCATCGGCCTCGTCGCGATGAGCCTCACCGCGATCAGCTACATGACCATGTCCGAAGCCTTCCCGGTCGCCGGCTCGGTCTATTCCTACGCCCGGCTCGGCATCGGCGAAGGCGCGGGCTTCCTCGCCGGCTGGGCGATGCTGCTCGATTATCTGCTGATCCCGAGCCTCGCCTATCTCGCCTGCGGCATCGCGCTCAAGGACGCCTGGGCCCTGCCGCCGGTCTGGTCCTGGCTGGTCCTGTTCCTCGCGATCAACACCGCGCTCAACCTTGCCGGCATCGACAATGTCGCGCGCGCCAACCGCGCCCTGCTCGCGCTCCAGGGCGTGCTGCTCGCCTTGTTCCTCTTCTTCGCCATCCGCGGCGTCGTACGCGGCACTGGCGGCGCCCATCTCGCGCTCCAGCCTTTCTTCGACCCGAAGCAATTCTCCGCGGGCCTCGTCTTCGGCGCGGTGTCGCTCGGCGTGCTCAGCTTCCTCGGCTTCGACGGCATCTCGACGCTGGCGGAGGAGGCGAAGGGGGGCCGCACGTCGGTCGGCAAGGCGACGGCGATCGCACTCGGCCTCTCGGCGGTGCTGTTCATCCTCCAGACCTATGTCGCCGGCCTCTACGTGCTTGGCCGCACCCAATTGCCGCCCGGTCAGCCCACCTACGCCGCCTTCTACGCGATCGCCGGGATGGCCGGTGGCGACTGGCTGCGGCTCGCCACCTCGGTGCTCGGCGTCGTCTTCGCCGGCGCCGCGGGCGCGCTCGCCGCCCAGGCTGCCACCGCCCGCCTGCTCTTCGCCATGGCCCGCGACCGGCGCCTGCCGGGCTTCCTCGCCCATGTCAGCGCCCGCCATCAGGTGCCGAACCGCGCCTTGCTCGTCGTCGCCGCGCTCACCCTCGCCATCGGCATCGGCTTCGTCACCCGGATCGAGCTGCTGGTCTCCATCGTCAGCTTCGGCGCATTGACCGGCTTCGTCATGCTGCATGCGTCGGTGGTCGTGCACTTCATCGTCCGCCGGCGCAGCCGCGCCTTCGTGCGGCATCTCGTCGTGCCGGTGCTCGGCGCCGCGGTTTTGCTCTACGTCATGGTCAACATGGACTTGAGCGCCAAGCTCGTCGGCCTGTCCTGGCTCGGCCTCGGCCTTCTCCTCTACCTCGGCTCGCGCCTCACCGGCGGAACGGAGCGCTGAGGCGGCGGTTGGGCCGCCATGGCCGAGTCAGACGAACCCCACCTCAGCGAGGCCGAGAATCGCGAGGTCGAGGAGCGCAGCCCGCCCAAGGCCAAGGTCGTCCACGCCGCCGTCGTCAAGCAGGGCGAAGACGAGCTCGAGCGGCCGCTGGGCTCGCTCTTCTGGTCGGGCCTGGCCGCCGGCATCGCGATCATGGCCTCGGTGTCCGCCCAGGCGGCGCTCCACCTCCGCCTGCCCGACGCTCCGTGGCGCGAGCTGGTCGCCGGCTTCGGCTATTGCCTGGGCTTCATCATCGTCATCCTAGGCCGGATGCAGCTCTTCACCGAGCATACCACCGTCGCCGTGCTGCCGCTGATGCGCGAGCGGACGCTGGCGAACCTCCGCCGGACCCTTCGGCTCTGGGGCATCGTCTTCCTCGGCAACGTGCTGGGCGCGGCGATCATCGCCGCCGGCTGCATCTTCTTGAAATTCCAGTCGCCCGAGATGACCGACGCGATGCTCGACGTGTCGGCGAAGCTGTTCGACAAGGGACCGCTCGCGATGATGCTGCAAGCCGTCCCCGCCGGATTCCTCATCGCCTCGGTCGCCTGGATCCGCTCAGCGGCCGACGATTCGAGCTTCTGGATCATCCTCGTCCTCACCTACGCGATCGCGATCTGCGGCTTCACCCATGTCATCGCCGGCGCGGCCGAGGCCTTCCTGCTGCTGTGGAGCGGCCAAGCGAGCCTCGGCTGGGTGCTCGGCACGTTCCTTTTCCCCGCGCTCGCCGGCAACATCGTCGGCGGCACCGGCCTGTTCGCCATGCTCGCCCACGCCCAGGTCAAGGAGGAGATCTGAGCTTGCGGCGCGCCGCGCGGCGGCTAGCATCGCCGCCGTGAGCTACCGACCCTTCCTGCGCCCCGGCGAGCCGGCGCCCTGGTTCCGCGCCGCCGCGATCGGCGGCAGCGCGGGCTACACCTTCCACACCGTCGCCGGGCGCCATGTGCTGATGCTGTTCCTCGGCAGCGCGGCCGGCCCCGAAGCGGCCGCCGCCCTCGCTTTGGTGGCGAAGCACCGCGCCCTGTTCGACGACGCAAAGGCCGTCTTCTTCGGAATCACCTGCGATCCCGCCGATGCGGAGGAGGCGCGCGTGGCGCAGTCGCTCCCCGGCATCCGCTTCTTCCTCGACGAAGCCGGCGAGGTCAGCCGCCTGTTCGGCGCCGCCGGCGGGGAGGGGGAGCCGTATCGCCCCTTCTGGCTGGTTCTCGACCCGACGTTGCGCTCGCTCGCCTTGCTGCCGCTCGCGCGGGGCGAGGAGGCGATCGCCGCGCTGGCCGCCGCCGCCGTCAGGCCCCGCGACGACGAATGGGCGCCGGTCCTGCTCGTCCCCAACGTCCTCGACCGCCCGCTCTGTCGCCGTCTGATCGACCTCTACGAAGCGCAGGGCGGCGAGCCGTCGGGATTCATGCGCGAGGTCGACGGCAAGACCGTGCTGATGACCGACCCGGAGCACAAGCTGCGCCGCGACTGCCCGGTCGACGACCCGGCGCTCCGCCGGTTGCTGCTCGATCGGGTCAGGGCGGCCTTGGTGCCGATGGTCCGGCGCGCCTTCCAGTTCGAGGCGACGCGCATGGAGCGCTATCTCATCGGCTGCTACGACGCGACGACCGGCGGCCATTTCCGACCCCACCGCGACAACACCACCGGGGGCACCGCCCACCGCCGCTTCGCAGTCTCGATCAACCTCAATGCCGGGGAGTATGACGGCGGCGACCTGCGCTTCCCCGAATTCGGCCCGCGCACCTATTGCCCGCCGACCGGCGGCGCCGTCGTCTTCTCCTGCTCGCTGCTCCACGAGGCGACCCCGGTCACCCGCGGCACCCGCTACGCCTTCCTTCCCTTCCTCTACGACGAGGCCGCGGCCAAGCAGCGCGAGGCCAACAACCCGCATCTCGCGGAGGGACTGGGGGAGTATCGCGCCTGAAGCCTCGAAACGGCCCACCCCCAACCCCCTCCCGGAAATCCGGGCGGGGAGTCTATGCGCGGAGGCCTTCACTCCCCTCCCGGATTCCCGGGAGGGGGCAGGGGGTGGGCTCTTCTCGGTCTACCGCCCCGCCGGCCCCGTCAGCTTGATCTCGTACAGCTCTGGCCAGTTCTTGCCGGTGATGAACAATCGGTCGCCCTTGGCGTCGTAGGCGATGCCATTCAGCACGCTGTCGGGATCGCCCGAAACGTGGCGCGCGGCGAGGTCGCCGATCTCGATCCAGCCCTTCACCGCCCCGGTCTTCGGGTCGATGCGCGCGATGTGCGTCGACATCCAGACGTTGGCGAATATCTCGCCCTTCACGTATTCGACCTCGTTCAGCTTCTCGATCGGGATGCCGCCGTCGGTCACCCGGATCCGCCGCACCTCCTTGAGCGTCGCCGGATCGAGGAACCTCAGCTCCGCCGTCCCGTCGCTCATGATGATGTTCTTGCCGTCCTGGGTCAGCGCCCAGCCTTCGCCGGGATAGCGGAACGATCCGATCTGCTTGAGGTCGGAGCGGCGCCAGCGAAAGCCGATGCCGTTCTGCCAGGTGAGGCTGAGGATATCGGGGCCCCAATTGACGATGCCCTCGCCGAAATAGAGCGGCGAGACCGGCACCGAGCGGAGCACTTCGCCGGTCTCCAGCTTCACCTCGCGGATCGAGGATTGCCCGTTGAGGCCGGTGCTCTCCCACAGATGGCCGTCGAGGAAGAACAGCCCTTCGGTGAACGCCTTGGGATCGTGCCTGTAGGTGTGGACGATGCGGAAGCCGTAGACCGGAGTCTCCTTCGGCTGGGGCGGCGGCGGCGCGGCGGCGGTGCAGCCGGCGAGCGCGAGCAGGGGGAGGAAGCGGCGGATCACGGCCGCACCATGGTCAGCAGGTCGTAGGTCGCGACCACGTCGTCCTTCTGGTTGTAGACATAGACGGCCCAGCGCACTTCGCCTTTCTCCTCGTCCCTTATGCTCTTGGTCTTCACCGTCAGCTCCACCCGCATCGCGTCGCCGGGATAGAGCGGCGTCTGGAAGCGCAGATTCTCGAGGCCCGTATTGGCCAGCACCGGCCCCGGCGCCGGCTCGACGAACAGGCCCGCGGCGAAGCTCAGGATCAGGTAGCCGTGCGCCACCCGCCCTTCGAAGATCGGGCTCGCCTTCGCCGCCTCCTCGTCCATGTGGGCGTAGAAGGTGTCGCCGGTAAAGTGCGCGAAATGCTCGATATCCTCGAGCGTCACCGTCCGGCTCGCGGTCTTGAGCGTATAGCCGATTTCGAGTTCGGAGATGCGCTTCCTGAACGGGTGGACGTCGCCCTCGGCCTTCGGCGCGCCGGGCAGCCATTGCTTGACCACGCTCGACAGCATTGCCGGCGAGCCCTGGAGCGCGGTCCGCTGCATGTAATGGGTGACGCCGCGTATGCCGCCCATCTCCTCGCCGCCGCCGGCCCGGCCCGGTCCGCCGTGGACGAGGACGGGGAGGGGAGAGCCGTGGCCGGTCGATTCCTTCGCGCTGGTGCGGTCGAGGATCACCATCCGCCCGTGATAGGCGCCGGCGCCGAGCACGAACTCCTCCGCCACGCCGGCATCGAAGGTGAACAGCGACAGCGCCAGGCTCCCCATGCCGCGATTGGCGAGCGCGATCGCATCGTCGAGGTCGCGGTAGGGCATGATCGTCGACACCGGCCCGAACGCCTCGATGTCGTGCACCGCGTCCGTGTGCCACGGATCGTCGGTCCGGAGCAGGATCGGGCTCATGAACGCGCCGTTCCCCGCCACCGGCGAGGCGTCGGGGTCGCCCGCGACGATCCGCGCCGATTTGGCGAGCTCCGCCACCGCCGCGCGCACGCCGGTGAGCTGCGAGCGGCTGGCGAGCGCACCCATGCCGACGCCCTCTTCGCGCGGGTTCCCGATCTTCACCTTGCCGAGCCGGTCCTTGAGCGCCGCCTCGACCGCGTCGAGATGCTGCGCCGGCGCCATCGCCCGGCGGATGGCGGTGCATTTCTGCCCCGCCTTCACCGTCATCTCGCGTGCGACTTCCTTGACGAACAGGTCGAATTCCGCGGTCCCGGGTGCCGCGTCGGGGCCGAGGATCGAGGCGTTGAGGCTGTCGCGCTCCGCGATGAACCGCACGCTCTCCCGCGCGATCACCGGGTGGGTCTGCAGCTTCATCGCCGTCTGGGCCGAGCCGGTGAAGCTCACCACGTCCTGGAGCGTCAGATGGTCAAACAGGTCGCCGACCCCGCCCATCACCAGCTGCAGCGCGCCGGGCGGCAGCACCCCGGCCTCGATCATGATCCGGAACGCCGCCTCCGCCAGGTAACCGGTCGCCGAGGCCGGCTTGACGATCGCGGGCACTCCGGCGAGCAAAGTCGGCCCGAGCTTCTCGAGCATCCCCCAGACCGGGAAGTTGAAGGCGTTGATATGTACCGCCACGCCCTGGAGCGGCGTGTAGACATGCTGCCCGACGAAGCTCCCGCCCTTCGACAAGGGCTCCATCGCCCCGTCGACGAGGATGCGGGTATTGGGCAGCTCGCGCCGCCCCTTAGAGGAAAAGGAGTAGAGCGTGCCGGCGCCGCCCTCGATGTCGATCCAGCCGTCGGTCCGCGTCGCCCCGGTCTCGTAATTGAGCTCGTACAGCTCCTCCTTGCGCGCCATCACGGCATTGGCGAGATCCTTCAGCATCCACGCCCGCTCGTGGAAGGTCATCCGCCTCAGCGCAGACCCGCCGACGGTGCGCGCGTGGCGCAGCATCGCCGCGAAATCGAGGCCCTGGCTGCCGGTCAGCGCCACGGTCTCGCCAGTGACGGCGCTTTCGACCGGCGCGAGCGATCCGCCGGGGGCCTCGTACCATCGATCCTGGGCGTAATTGAGGAGGGTGGTGGTCTTCATCCCGCCTCCTTAGAAGAAAGCCGCCGCGGGAGCGAGGAGGAGAAAATGCCCGAACCGGTTAGGCCGATCGCCCTCGCCGACATCGAAGCCGCCCGCGCGCGCATCAGCGGCACGGTGCTGCGCACGCCGCTGGTCAGGCTCGATCTCGGCCCGGACGGCCCGGACATCCGCCTCAAGCTCGAGAACCTCCAGCCGACCAACGCCTACAAGATCCGCGGCGCCGCCAATGCGGTGGCGGCCCTGGCCCCGGAAGAGCGTGCCCGCGGAGTCTGGACGATCAGCGCCGGCAATGCCGGCCAGGGCGTCGCCTATGCCGCGCGCGCCGCCGGCATCCCCTGCGCGGTCGTCGCCATCGAGACGGCCCCGCAGACCAAGATCGATCGCATGCGCGCGCTCGGCGCCCGCATCGTCCCAGTCTCCTACACCGAGGCCTGGAACATCGCGGAGGCCCATGCCCTCGACGGCATGGAGGGCATTTTCATCCACCCGTTCGACGATCACGATTTCATCGCCGGCCACGCCACGATGGGCCTCGAGATTCTCGAAGACTGCCCGGATGTGGCTGCGATCGTCACTGCGATCGGCGGCGGCGGGCTGATCACCGGCGTCGGGAGCGCCGCGAAGGCGCTGAAGCCGGAGGTGCGGATTTACGGCGCAGAACCGGAGAGTGCCGCCCCTTATGCCCTGTCGCTGCGCGAAGGCGGCCCGCGCCGCTTCGAGGCGTGGCGGCCGAGCTTCGTCGACGGCGCCGGCGGCCAGAGCGTCACGGCGCGGATGTGGGAGCGGATGTCACCGGTGGTCGACGGCGCGATCACCGTCACGCTCGATGAAACCCGCGCCGCGATGCGGCTGATCGCCGAGAAGGCGCGGGTGATCTCCGAAGGCGCCGGCGCGCTCGGGCTCGCCGCGGCGCTCACCGGCGAGGCCGGCCGGGGGCCGGTCGTCTGCGTCGTCTCGGGAGGGAATATCGATCTTGCGACGTTCGCCGAGCTCGTGGCCGGCTGACGCTCCGCCGAGCCACCCGAGTGACGGCCGTCGGACCGTCACTCGGGATCGGCGAGGCCGGGAGGCGACAAGGGCCCCCCGTCCGATTCGATTAAAGCGGCTCCGGCCCGTCCGGTCCGCACCAATAGGCCTCGACATCCTCATGGTAGATCGTGCTGGTGCCGGAGATCAGATAGGTGATGTTGCCGTCGCGGCATTGCGGGCGGCCGATCCCGACCTGGTTGGTGTGCGCGGCGTCGTCGTAGAAGTAGATCGTATAGGCGATCTGCC
>Ga0070692_10000247_pt1 | contig 14918 bp, 7 predicted proteins | sample KBSK1102metaG_FD_64675 | JGI IMG/M metagenome (GOLD analysis project Ga0070692, IMG submission 64675) | Corn, switchgrass and miscanthus rhizosphere microbial communities from Kellogg Biological Station, Michigan, USA - KBS K1-10-2 metaG | ecosystem: Host-associated > Plants > Roots >...
TCATCGCGTCGGATCGAATCCACTTCGCCCCCTTCACGAGCGTCGTGATCGCCCTTGGAGGAGAAAGCCAGGTCCCGGCCGATCCGCCGCTCGAGCCGGCCAACCACGGCACCTTCCAGCTCGCCATTGCTCTCTACCGGATGGGATACGATGTGCACATGTACGACGAGGACGTCGTCCCGGCGAGCGGAGCGGGGGCCGCGTACAACGAGGTGGTGGGCGCCATCCAGCGCCGCGGAGTGAGCCACGTGGCGATCTACGGCTACAGCCACGGGGGTGGCTCGACGAACGACCTGGCGAGGCGGCTCGACGCCAATCGCGCGTCGATCGGCTCCTTCTCCATCGATTTCACGGCGTACGTGGACGGCATCGACAACGACTCGGACTTCGACATCGACCCCGAGACGGCGCTCCCCCCGTCCACGGCTTACCACGCGAACTACTACGAGCACCCCGGCTGCGGCTTCCTGCAGCTCTGCGGCGGACCGATCGCGGGGGCGGACCTCAACGTCAACGTGACCGCGACGCCGTGGGGTTCCGCGCTCACGCATTTCACGATCGACGATGCGCCCGAAGTCCTCCAGGGCATCCATGACCTGCTGGTGGCCCATGTCCCCTACTAGTTCAGGGACGAACCTGGCGACACGGGCCGGCCGGGCCGCGCTCGCGGCCGGGATCGCGCTGGCCGGCATCAGCGCGGTGATGTGCGGCGAGCCCCCGGCGCGCGGCACCGGGCCCGATCCCAGGATGCAGGCGGCGATCGAAGAGACGGTGTCCGCCATCGCGCGCCAGGAGCGAACGGCTTCCGAGAGCATCGCATCCCTGCAGACCATGGCGGCGGGGCACCGGGATGTCCTGCTGCTGCAGCTGGCCCTCTACCTCGAGACAGCCGACGGGACCGAACGCAGCATGGCGGGCGCGATCCTCCTGCGCCAGCTCGCCTTCACCCCGCGGGAGATGCTCGAGACCCTGGTCCCCCGCCTCGAGGGCGCCCGGCCGGCCCTGCGCCGCGCCCTCACCGAGATGCTCGGCACGATCGACCGCCGCAAGGGAGGAGAGGCGGATTTCCACGTGTACGAATCATGGCTGGCCGGACGCGGCGGCCCGCCGCCGGCGTCCCTGGTCGGGTACCTGTACGAGGTGTCTCCCGACGAGGCGCTGCGGTGCATGCGCCACGTCTACGGCGGGCCGGAACCCTGGCGCGACGTGGACGGTGCTGTCGGCGACCTGAAGAAGATAGTGGCGCGCCGGGACGCGTCGCGCACCTGGTCCGACGACGAGCGCGCCCGTGCCCGAGCGGCGCTCGAGACCCTCGGCCGCGACCCTGCGTGGTGGGTGCGCCGCTACGCCGCGGCAGTTCTGAGGAGCAGCCCCGAGCTCGGAACGCCGGCGCTGATCGAGCGGCTGAAGGCCGACGCCGACCCGCTCGTGCGGAACGCCCTGACTCCGTAGCCCGCGACGGCCTCCACGAACGTCACCTGTCCACCAGCCCGCCCGCCAACCCGTCCTCTGTTCTATAATCCGCCGAACCCAATGTCCCTGGCGCCCGGAACCAAGCTCGGCCCGTACGAGATAGAAGCGCCGCTCGGTGCCGGCGGCATGGGAGAGGTCTACAAGGCGCGCGACACGCGGCTCGACCGCAGCGTCGCCGTCAAGATTCTTCCTGGGCACCTTTCCGGCGATCCGCTGCTGCGCCAGCGTTTCGAACGCGAAGCCAAAGCGGTCTCCAGCCTGAACCACCCGCACATCTGCACGCTGCACGACGTCGGCAGCCAGGATGGGACGGACTACCTGGTGATGGAATTCCTGGCGGGCGAAACACTTGAGGCGCGCCTGGACAAGGGCCCGCTACCCCTGGCGCACGTGCTGAAGTATGGCATGCAGATTTCCGACGCGCTCGACAAGGCGCACCGCCAGGGTGTAGTGCACCGCGACCTGAAGCCCGGCAACGTCATGCTGACCACCGCCGGCGCCAAGCTGCTCGACTTCGGCCTGGCCAAGGCCGGCACGCCGATCGCACCCGGCTCGGGCCTCACGGTTGCGCCGACCAGGACCTCGCCCGTCACGCAGCACGGCATGATTGTCGGCACCTTCCAGTACATGTCGCCGGAACAGGTGGAAGGCCGCGACATCGATGCGCGCAGCGACCTCTTCGCTTTCGGCGCTACGCTCTATGAGATGCTCACCGGGCGCCGCGCCTTTCCGGGCAAGAGTTCGCTCAGCGTGGCCTCGGCCATCCTGGAAAAAGACCCCGAGCCGATCAGCACGCTGGCGCCAATGACGCCCCCCGCGCTCGACCGCACCATCCGCAAGTGCCTTGCCAAGGACCCGGAGGATCGCTGGCAGACGGCGCGCGACCTGCTGCTCGAATTGAAGTGGATCCAACAGGAGGGTTCCCAGGCCGGCGTTCCCGCCGTGGTCTCGGCGCGCCGCAGGATCGTCGAGCGCGCGTGGATGGCGGGCGTCGCCGCTCTCCTTCTGGCCACGATCGCGCTGGGGGTCCTCTACTACCGCAGCGTTTCGGTGCGGCCGCAGGTGGTGCGGGCCTTCATTCCGCCGCCCGAGAAAGCGAATTTTCGCTTCGTCGGCGGGGGGAATCAGGGTCCGGTGGCCATGTCGCCCGACGGGCGCATGCTCGCCTTCTCCGGGCAAGGCGCCGACGGCATGCAGCTGCTCTACGTCCGACCTGTCGATTCGACCACGGCGCAGCCGCTGGCCGGCACCGCAGGAGCCGGGACGCCTTTCTGGTCTCCCGACAGCCGCAGCATCGGCTTTTTCGCGGACGGAAAACTGAAGAGAATCGAAGCCAGCGGCGGTCCGGCGCTGACTCTCTGTGAAGTGGGCGTCGTCGCGCGCGGCGGCACGTGGAACCGCGAGGGCCTGATCCTTTTCGCTCCGACTCCCACCGGCCCCCTTTACAGGGTTCGGGACACCGGCGGCCCCTCCACGCCGGTCACTCGCGTGGATACGGTCCGCGGTGAAACCTCCCATCGCTGGCCGCAGTTCCTGCCCGATGGGAAGCACTTCCTTTTCTTTGCGCGACTCGGCGCTCTGGGCACTTCGAACGAGAACAACGGCATTCATGTTGGCTCTTTGGATGGACACCCTCCGAAGTTTCTGCTTCGCACGCAGACCAACGCGGCCTATGCATCGGGCTACATGCTCTTCCTGCGCGGGAACACGCTGATGGCCCAGCCTTTCGATCTGGACAGGCTCGACCTGGCTGGAGAAGCCGTGCCCCTTGCCGAGCAGATTCAGGAAGAACCCTCCAGCGCCATCGGAGTGTTCTCCGCCTCGCAAACCGGAGTGCTGGCCTATCAGACTGGCGGAGAAACTGTCGGGTCCAATTTGTTCTGGCGCGACCGCGCAGGGAAGCAGATCGGCACGCTGGGTGACCCGGCCGCTTACATGGACCTCAGAATATCGCGCGACCGGCGGAAGGTCGCCGTGAGCATGGTGGACCCGAGCGCGGGTCCCCCGGATATCTGGATTTACGAATTGTCACGGGGCTTGCGGTCACGCTTCACGTTCGATCCGGCCGTGGATCGTTGGCCCATCTGGTCGCCGGACAGCTCGCGCGTCGCTTTCAGCTCCAACCGCAGCGGGCATTTCAACCTGTACATCAAGTCGTACGCGGGCTCCGGGATCGAGGAATCACTCCTGGAAGACGACCGCGACAAGATTCTCACCGACTGGTCTTCCGACGGCCGCTACGTCCTGTATGAGACCCGGGGTGACCCCAAGACCCAGTCCGACGTGTGGGCCCTGCCATTATCCGGCGACCGCAAGCCGATCCCTGTGCTCCAGACTCCGTTCCGCGAGCTCGAGGCGGTCTTTTCCCCCGATGGGCGCTGGATCGCCTACACCTCGGATGAGTCGGGACGGAGCGAGGTGTATGTCACGTCCTTCCCCGGGCCGGGACGAAAGTGGCAGGTTTCCACCAGCGGCGGCCTTCTGCCTTGCTGGTCCGGCACCGGGAGAGAGGTTTTCTTTGATGGCCCCGGTGAACGCATCATGGCGGCTGCGGTGAGCGTCCGCGGGGATACGTTCGAGGTGGGAGGCACGCAACCGCTCTTTGAGATTCGCCCGCAGCGACCGGGGAACATCTTCGACGTCGCACCGGACGGCCAGCGGTTTCTGGTGAACACCGCCACACAGGCGCAAACCTCCGTGCCCATGACTCTGGTGGTGAACTGGCCGACTGAACTGAAAAAGAAGTAGCAGCCCCGCACGCGCCCGAGCCCTGGCTCCGGACCTACCTCTCACCCTGCCGCAGGCGCGTCCCATTCTCCGAGAAGGAGCGATCGAGCTTCTGGAGGAAACCCTCCCCCTCGGGTGAGTCCGGGTCCGTGGGAGACGGATCCGCTTTTCCCCTTGCTTACCGAGGGGAGCCTGTGTATCATGCCCTCGGTAACCGAGGAGAGCCCATGAGCAAACCGTCCGACCTGGTCCAAGGCACGCTCGACCTTCTTCTCCTGAAGATGCTCGCGCTGGAGCCCATGAACGGCTGGGCCATCAGCCAGCGCCTGAAGGCCATCTCCAGCGAGGTCCTGCAGGTCAGCGACGGCTCCCTCTACCCGGCCCTGCACAAGCTCGAGCAGGAAGGCTGGATCACCGCCGAATGGAAGCCCAGCGAAAACAATCGCCGCGCCAAGTTCTACTCGCTCACCAGGCCGGGGCGCCGGCACCTGGAGAAAGAGGCCGCCAACTGGAGCCGACTCTCCGCCGCCATCTCCCATGTCGTCCGGCTGGAGGAGGCCTGAGCGCTTCGCGCGCAGGGACATCCCATGCGCCCACGACACTGGCTGTACACGATCCCGCTTCGCCTGCGCTCCCTGCTTCGCTCCCGCCGGGTCGATCAGGAGCTGAACGAAGAGCTCCAGTTTCACCTGGAGCGGAAGATCGAGGAAGGGATCGCCGGGGGGCTGACCCCCGACGAGGCGCGCTACGCGGCCCTGCGCGCCATGGACGGGCTGGAGCAGCGCAAGGAGGAGATGAGGACCATGCGACAGGTTCGCTGGTTGACGGATTTCGTCGCCGACGTGCACTACGCGATCCGGAGCCTGCGCCGGGCGCCCGGCCTGACCGCGTTCGTGGTGATCACCATCGCGCTGGGGATCGGGATGACCACGAGCCCCTTCTGCATGCTTGACGCGCTGATCTTCAGGCCGTACCCCGTGCCGCGGCCCGGCAACGTGGTGACCCTGGTGAGCACGTCCCGCGACAACGCCTTCGGGGGATTCTCCTATCGCGAATACCTGGACATCCGCGACCACACGAAGAGCTACGACGGCGTGGTCGCCAGCACGATTCTGGCGTCCGTCGGATTCAGCGCCGATCCCGGGGCCGCGCCCCGGGTCAGGGCCGGAATGCTGGTCTCGGGAAACTATTTCCGCGTCCTCGGCGTGGAGCCGCAGGCGGGTCGCGGTTTCAGGGACGAGGAGGACACGGTGCCCGGGCGCGATGCGGTCATGGTGCTCGGGCCGGGCTTCTGGAAGCACGAGTTCGGCGGCGATCCGTCCGTCGTCGGCAGGGTGGTTCGCCTGAACGGCACGGACTTCACCGTGATCGGCGTCGCCCCCGAGTCGTTCCCGGGGATGCAGATCTTCGTGCGTCCCGATTTCTACATGCCGCTGGCGATGGCGCACATGTTCGCGACCGACCCGCAGAAGAATTTTCTCGAGGACCGGGACGATCGCGAGCTGGGCGTCAAGGCCCGACTGAAGCCCGGAACGAGCCGGCAGAAGGCGCAGGACGAGCTCGCCGCGCTCGCGCGGGACTTCGAGCGCGAGTATCCCGGGCTCAATCGCGACCGAGGCGCGGCGGTGCGCACCCAGTTCGAGATGCGGACGCGGGACAACGACGCCAACTGGAAGTTCGGGGTGATCTTCACGGGCCTGTCGCTGGCGGTGCTTCTGGTGGCCTGCACCAACGTGGCGGGACTGCTCCTCGCCCGGGCCCGCACGCGCACGCGTGAAATCGCCGTGCGGCTGGCGCTGGGGGCCGGGCGCTTCCGGTTGATCCGGATGCTCCTGACCGAAAGCCTGGTCCTGGCGTGCCTGGGCGGGCTGGGCGGGATCGCCATCGGATATGCCAGCATCTCCTTCCTCAGCACCTTCAGGATTCCGACCGAGCTTCCGATCACCTTCCCGTTCCGGGTGGACAACCGCATCCTGGCGGCGAGCCTCGCGCTGTCGGCCTTGAGCGCCCTGTTCTGCGGCCTGGCGCCGGCGCTCCAGAGCACGCGCGCCGATCTGGTCCGCGGACTCAAGGCGGCCGATGCGGACGTCCCCGGCCGCAAACGCCTGTGGGGCCGGAATGCGCTGGTCGTCGCGCAGGTCTCCATGTCGCTGATGCTGCTCGCGGCGGCGTTCCTCATGTTCCGGGGCTTTCATCAGAGCGTGGGCGAAGGGACCGGCTTCGCGAAGGATCATCTGTTGATGACGCGGTTCGATCCGCGCCTGGTGCAGTACGACGCGGACCGGACGCGGCAGTTCTACCGGCTGCTGGCCGAACGCGTGCGTGCAACGCCCGGAGTCCGGAGCGCGGGCTTCACGGAGAATCCGCCTCTCGGGCTGGACGTCTTCGGCGTCGTCACCTTCGTGCCGGACGGCTTTCAGATGCCGCGCGATCGCGACAGCTTCACGTCGGCCATGGACACCGTGGACGAAGGGTTCTTCGAGACGATGGAGATCCCGATCCTGCGCGGCCGCGGTTTCCTGGCGTCCGACACCGCGGAGGTGCCGCGGGTCGCCGTCGTGAACGAGCGGTTCGCGAAACGCTACTGGCCGGACACCGACGCCGTGGGGAAGCGCTTCCGCCTCGACAGCGCCACCGGCGCTCCGGTCGAGATCGTCGGCGTCGCCCGGACCGTCAAGTATCGGCAACCCACCGAGCGCCCGACCGAATTCGTGTACCTGCCGCTGTCCCAGCATCCGCTCGCGCGCATGGTCCTGATGCTGCGGACGAGCGGCGATCCGCTGCAGCTGGTCCAGCCGGTCAAGGAGATCGTCCGGTCGCTCGATCCGAACCTGCCGATGCTGGAGACCAGGACCTACGAGGACCTGTACCGGTACCACACCGTGGAGGGTCCGCGGGTCGCGGTGGAGCTCGTCGGCACCCTCGGCGCGGTGGGCCTCCTGCTCGCCATCGCCGGCCTGTACGGAGTCATCGCGTACAACGTCAGCCGCAGGACCCGCGAGATCGGCATCCGCATGGCCCTCGGCGCGCGACCGCCCGACATCCTGCGCATGGTCCTGGGCAAGGGACTGGCGCTGGTGGGAATCGGAACGGCGATCGGCCTGGCGATGGGCTTCGCGCTGGAGCAGGTCATGAATTCCGTGCTGTTCAATGCCGGCGGAGTGGACGTGCTGGTCTATCTCATCGTCGTGCCGTCGATGGGTCTGGTGACCGTGCTGGCGGCCTACGTCCCGGCGCGACGCGCCTCCCGGATCGAGCCGACCCAGGCGCTGCGCTGCGAGTAGTGTCCGCGGGCGCAGGAGCGGCCGGCGGCGTGACAGGCTGGTGCTATTTTGGCGTTCGCCCGGCTTCGCCGGCGAGCTCGCGGGCGTCGCGGGCGGCCGGGTGATCGGCGCCCACGGTGGGCTCCAGGTGCTCGACGGCGGCCGCGGCCGCGGCCCGGGCATCGGCGCTCTTCCCCAGTTCTCGCAGGGCGCGCGCCAGCGCCAGGTTCGCGAGCCCGATGCGGCTCGAAAGCGTCCCCGGCTCGGCGTCCTTCTGCGCCTGCGCGAGAGACTCCGCGGCGTCGTCGGCGGCTTCCGCCGGGCTGTGTGTCGCGAGCTTGAACTCGGAACGCCGCAGGTGCACGACGAAGAGGGCCGATGGATCGGCCAGGGCGACCGCCCGGTCGTATGCGACGCGGGCGCCCGCCTCTTCGCCGCGGGCGTGCGCCAGCATTGCCCGCTGCACCGCGAAGATGGCGTGATACGGGTGCCCTTCCGGCAGCGGCCGGACCTTGGTCTCCATCTCGGCCAGAAGGCTCGCGGCGCGCGGCAGATCTCCCAGGCGCAGGTAGATGAGGTTGCGAAGGAAGAGCGACTGGGTGATCGTGAACTCGGTGCCCGCGCGTCGGGCCAGCACGGAGGCCCGGTCGGCCATCTCGCGCGCTTCGTCCAGGCGACCGAGATCCATCAGCGTGCGGGCGAGATTGTTGAGAAGCAACGGGGAGACGCCGGTCGCGGTCGCGTCGACGCTGCTGATGTCGACGGCGCGCCGGAAGTTCCGCTCGGCATCGAGGGGACGGCCGAGCGTCCGCTGCACCAGAGCCCAGTTGTTCAGCAGCGTGCCCGCGCTCTCGGTATCGCCGCGTCCCATCGCCTCGAGGCTCGCCCAGGCATTCCCGAAAGCCTCGTTGGCCTGGCGAAGGCGCCCCGCAAGCCGGTACGAGTCGGCGAGATCCATCTCCGCGCGCAGTGAAAGCAGGGCCGAGCCCTGCCTGGACTCCCGCAGCAGACGCGCCGCTGCTTCGACGCGCGTCACGGCCTCGTCGGCCTGTCCGGCGGTCCGCGACACCTCGCTGCCACGCAGCAGGCAGTAGACCCGCGAGAGGACGAACTGCGGCTCGTCCGGCAACTGGTCCATCCCTTCCCGGAACAGGCTTTCCGCGCGGTCCATCTCGTCAGCCCTGGCGAGCGTGCTCGCCAGAGCGCAGGCGGCCCTGGCCGCCGTGTCGTGTTCAGGGGTCCCGCGGCTCAGATCGTAGGCCTCGGTCAGCAGGCGTCGGGCCTTGGCCGTCTCCTCCTGGGTGTGGTACTGGCGTCCGACGGCCACGAGAATCTCGGCCCGGTTGGGGTCGGCCTTCCCGCGCTCGTGGTCGAGGATGCGCTCGGCCTGCCTCAGCAGATCGCCGACGGTGAACGGCCGGCCGCCGGGCGCGACGTCCGAGAGAAGAAAGGCGTTCAGATCGTTGATCGCTTCGGCGCGCGAGAGCTGGCGCAGGGCGAAGTCCCGTTGTTCGCGGGCGATCGCCGCGGCCCGCGCCGCGCGGCGCGACTGGACGAGGATCCCGGTCACGCCCGCGGCCAGGGCGAGGACCGCCAGCGCAGCGGAGAGGACCGGCACGCGGTGCCGGCGCGCGAACTTGGCCATCCGGTAGCGATGCCCGCCGCGGCGCGCCTCGACCGGCTTCCCGTCCAGCCAGCGGCGCAGATCCGCCGCAAACGCCGCCGCCGACGCATAGCGGCTCTCGGCCGCGCCGCGAAGCGCCTTGAGGGTGATCGCGTCCAGGTCGCCGGCGAGATCCCGCCAGCGCGTGGTCGTCGTCACCCGTGCGCCGTCCGCGGCAACCATCCGCCGCGCCGCGCTGGACGGCGGCCTGGGGTCGCTCTCTTCCGCGCCGCGCTCGAAGGGGCGGCGCCCGGCCAGCAGCTCGTAGAGCACGACACCGAGCGAGTAGACGTCGCTCGCCACGGTCGCGCGCTCGCCGCGACGCTGCTCGGGGCTGGCGTAGGCGGGCGTGAAGGCCCGCGTCTCCGTGTGGGTGGGGTCGGTCCCGGTCTCGGGATCCAGCATCTTCGAGATCCCGAAATCGAGAAGCTTGGCGGCGCCGCCGGCGTCCACCAGGATGTTGCCCGGCTTCAGGTCGCGATGGACCACCAGGCGGCGGTGCGCGAAGTCGACCGCGTCGAGGACCTGGAGGAAGACCTCGACACGCTGCCGCGTGTCGAGACCCCGCCGGGCCGCGAAGGCGAGCAGGTGCTCCCCCTCGACGTACTCGAGCGCCAGGTACCAGCGTCCCTCCGTCCAGCCGGCGTCGTAGAAGCGGGCGATGCCGGGATGCTCCAGGGCGGCGAGGATGCGGGCTTCCTCCCGGAAGCGACGGGACCCCTCCTCTGCCGCGCCGGGCCGGTCGAGGATCTTGAGCGCCACCTTGCGGCGGAAGTTCTCGGTCTCCTGCTCGGCCAGGAAGACCCTGCCCATGCCGCCGCGTCCGATCTCGCGCACGATGCGGAACGGGCCGACGCTCGCGGGAGGTACCGCAGCGCCCGGCTCTCCTCCGCCGGTCTCCAATTCCCAGGCGGGTGTCTCGAAGCGCCTTTCACCGGCCGCGGCCGACGCCAGAAGCTCCTCGATGTCCCGCGCCAGGCCGGGCTCTGAGCGGCGCAGATCGGCGAGCCACGCGGCCCGCGCATCGTCTTCCAGCTCACTGGCGCGGGCGAACAGATCGGGCAGCCGGGGGTCGGAGCTCGTGGTCATCTCAGGCCAGCTCCCGCGCCAGCCAAGCGCGGGCAAAGGCCCAGTCGCGCTTCACGGTCCGTTCCGTGATGCCCAGCACGGCGCCGATCTCCTCGAGCTCCAGCCCGCCGAAGAAGCGCATCTCCACCACCCGGGCCGGCCGCGGGTAGGAGGCGGTGAGACGCTCGAGCGCCCGGTCGACATCGAGCACCTGGTCGGCGGAATTCACGCCGGCGCTCGCCGCATCGGTGAGCGTGATGGCCGGCTCGCCCGCCCCGCGCTTGCCCGCCCGCCTCGCGCGCGCCCGGTCGACCAGGACGCGGCGCATCGTCGTCGCAGCGAGCGCGAGGAAGTGGCCGCGGTCCCGCCATTCGACCTGCCGCTGATCGATCAGCCGCAGATAGGTCTCGTGCACCAGCGCCGTCGTCTGGAGCGTCATTCCGGGGCGCTCGCCCCGCAGCCGCCGCCGCGCCATGTCGTGCAGCTCACGGTAGAGCACCCGCACGAGCAGATCCCCCGCCTGGGCGTCGCCCGAGCGCCAGGCACGCAGAAGCACGGTGACCTCTCCAGGGCGTGCAGCGCCTTCCAGGTCGCTCCTGTCGCGGGGATCCATGATGTGGCCCCGGATTCTAATCCAACCTCCCCACCTGCCGAAATCCGCCCCCGGGGCCGGAAAGGCCGGCCCGGGGAGAGGCAAACCATCATCCGATCCCGAATTCCTGTCCCCCGGAGGAGGTTTTTCCCGCGGGACCGGGATGAAACCTGCTGCACCCAGGCAAGGACGTTTCCCGGCATCGCCCAGGGAGGAACGATCATGAAGAAGCGGAACCAGAACACCGGCATCTCGGGTCTTGGAAGGGCCAATCTCCCGTCGGCTCTGCTCGCGATTGGACTCCTGCTCGGCGGCGGCGCGGCGCACGCGGCCGAGCCGATCGACGGGTCCAACCCGGCCTGCGACGACCTGCGCGTGCACGTCAACCTGCTGGTCGGCCAACCCGAGGTCTTCGACGCATCCGACGAAGGCTGGGTGTGGGTGCAGGCCAATCGCCCCGGGCTGCCGAAGTTCCGCGAAGTCAGCGGACTCGTCATCAGGAGCCGGGTGGCGACGGTCGACTACCCGACAACCCACGATACGCACGACCAGAACACGGTCCTCATCATCGATCCCGGCCAGGAGGACATCCTCAGCAACGGGATCCGAATCGACCCCGACCTGGGAATACGGGAATTCGAGATTGAGTGGGAGACCGGTATCCGCCCCTCCGAAAAATCCGGTGATGGCGCCGATCCGTACTACCCGCGCACGATGTGGGCCGTCGCCGGTGACCGTTTCTGGGCCGAAGGCCACTGGATCTTCGACTGCGGGCACACAAACCCCGATGATCCTGGCAAGTATCCCACCGAGATTCATCCGCCGCGGGCGGCGGCGGCGATGCACCAGACGTCGTACCCGCTGTACGCAACCGGTGCCACGCCCGTGCCCGTGACCATGACCGACCTCTACATTCATGGGCGGGGCGGCCGCGTCACCGCGGTCCTCAACTGCGGCATGCTGGACACCGTTGGCGGCGGCAATTCCTGCCCGACCGACACCACGCCGATCGACAAGGACTTCACCTTCAACGTCTGCCTGCCCGTAAGACCCGCCGAAGAGGCGGTTCTCACCTGGCTGGTGCAGCCGGGCGCCGGCAACACGCTGAGCCGGGAATTGCAGGTCGAGGAGGTGCCGGCCACGAGTATCTGCGCCAATTCCGGTGACCGACCGCTCGACATGGGAACCATGCTGCGCGTCACCGCGCCCCTCGCCAACTCGGGTGCCGTGCCCGAGGACGTCTATTCGCGGCAGCTCATCGCCGGATGGGTGTTCCCGCCCGACCCGCCGCTGCGCCACGTGCAGGTGGAGTTGCGGAAGATGATCCTCCACGACGACCAGGATCTGGGGGGGACCTCCGGTGAGCTGAGCTTCTTCTGGATGAACCTGGACGCCGATCCCGAGCCGTGGCGCCGCCTGTCGGACTATGACATTCCCACCGACGATGACTCCAGTCTCGTCTGTCTCGGCGACCACACCAACGTCCTGGAAGACTATGACGACGAGCAGACCTGCGGCAACGGTGAGCTGCGTTTCGCCGGGCCTCGGTACGACTTCTACGTCGGCAATGGCGAGTCGTACACGGTGCGCACCGTCGGCTGGGATCAGGACTGCTTCGACGACTTCTTCGGCGAATACGACAATTTCGTCCAGACCTCAGTGAGCTGCAGAATCAATCCCATCAACCTGACGGAGGCGGGCAAGAACGACGACCTCGGTCGCATCGAGTCCCGTTTCGGTCCCCATGATCAGCCGGCGTACGGCATCGGCGGCGCAGGGCTCGAGCTGCCGGCCGAAAACGGCGACTACCAGTTGTTCGTGGACATCTCGGAGCGGGCGCTCGACGCGGAAGACTCGGCCGATCTCAGCGTCACCATGCCGTGCTTCTTCGATGGCGAAGTGCTGGTGGTCGGCGACCCGCTGACGTGCAACGTCCGGGGCGCCAACGACCTCGGGCCCGGCCTGCCGCGCGGCGTCGCGCTCGATGTCACGGCCAACCCGGCGGTCACCCTGATCCAGCCGGCCACGTTCACGCTGACGGTTCCCCACAATGTGGGCGTCAACAACGACTCGGAGAGCGCCGCCTGCAATCCGCCAGCCCATGGCACGCTGAATTGTCCGGTGGGCACGGTGCCTTCAGGTGGTACCGCGACCGTTCCGGTGAGCGTGGTGCCGACGGTGCCCGGCACGCTGACCACCCGGGTCGACATCAGCACGACTTCCACGGACGCCACGAGCAGCAACAACTCGGCGCAATACAGCACGGAGGCGTACCGCGGCGTGACGCTGGTCATCCGGCCGTCCGATGGCGGCCTCAAGAACCTGAAGACCTCGGGCCTGATCCCGGTCGGCATCCTCTCCGTCCCGGGATTCGACGCCACCCAGGTCGATCTGGCCACCCTGTGCTTCGGCGACGCGGAGGCGCCTGCAGAGCGGGATTGCACCGAGGCCCACGCGATGGTGCACGTCCAGGATCTGGACAAAGATCGCGACCTCGACGTGCTGCTGCACTACGAGACCGCTCAGGTCGGCATCGACGAGGCCGACACCACCGCGTGCCTGATCGGCCGACTCAAGGACGGGTCGGGCATTTACGGCTGCGCGGCGTTGCCTCCTGTGAAGTAACCATGTCACCGAGCAGAGGACGCAGAGGCAGGGACGTTTCCCGGCGGGTTCACTTCGGCGACAGGCCTCCGGATCTATTTCTCGCCGCGCCGCAGACGCGTTCCATCCTCCGAAAAGGAGCGATCGAGCTTCTGGAGGAATGCCTGACCCTCTGGGGAATCCGGGTCGGAGGGGGGCGGGTCGGGTAGTCTCGCCAGCTTGGCGAGGGTGCCGATCGCCTCGAGGCGGGTCATCTTCGCGTCGGCCTTGCGGGCCAGGTCGAAGAGGACCGGGACGGCGTCGGTCCCCCCTAGGCCGGCGACCGCCTGGGCCATGCGCAACCTCACCCAGTCGTCCTCGTCCTGGTTCTTCAGCCCCTGCTGGAGCGCCGGCAGGGCGGAGCGGTTGCCGAGGCCGGCCAGGGCGGTCGCCGCCTTCTCGCGCACGGCCGGCGACTGATCGTGCAGCGCCTCGATCAGGTCGGGGAGGATGCGCGGGTCGGCGCTTCGGGCGATCTCGCGGACCGCGGCGATGCGCACGTTCTCGTGCGTATCCTTGAGCGCCTGTCGCAGGGCGTCCATGCTGCGGCCGACTTCGTGCTCGGGCGGCGGGGCGCCGGGGACGGCCGATCGCGCGACCGCTTCCGTCCCCTCGTCCTCCTCCTCGCCTGATTCCGCCGTCGGGCCGGGACGGAAGTGATACAGGAGCCACCCGGATCCGATCACCATCGCCAGGCAGGCGGTCGCGACCGCCAGGGCGCGAGGCCGGCTCGACGCGTGGGTGATGGCCCGGATCGTCCCTCCCAGGGCCAGGGCGATCGCGAAAGCGACCATGATCGTCGGGCCGGAGGGGCGGTCGTACGAGAAGAACAGGCCGACGGCGCTGACGATGGTCGCCATGGTCCAGCCGGTGATCAGGCGCGCCTTCAAGCCGTCGAAGAACATGACGGCGAAAACCGCGGGAGCCACCAGGTAGCAGAACACCAGGAGCACGCCGGCGATCTGCACGGCCGACGTGATGACCACGCCGAACGACAGGTAGAAGATGAAGTCCCACAGGCGGACATTCATTCCACGGGCGTACGCCTCTTCGGGGTTCATGGAAATCAGCAGAAACCGCTTGCGGAACAGGACGTGGAATGCGCCAATCAACAGATACAGGACGGCGGTCTTGACGATCTGCGCCGGCGTGACCCAGACGATGCTCCCGGCCAGGAGATCGTGCAGGTGCTCCGCGCCGTGCGGCGAGATGTCGGCCAGCAGGATGGCCGCCGCCGAGGCGGTGGCGTAGGTCAGGCCGATCACCGCCTCCTGCGGGACCCGCTCGTGCTTGGTGCGCGTCAGGGCGAAGATGACCGCGGCGAGGATGGCGAAGCCGAGCGAGAAGAAGTACGCCGCGTTCGAATTCGGATCGTATCCGAGAAGGAAGGCGACCGTGGCCCCGACCGCGGCGATCTGCGCCAGGGCGATGTCCACGAAGATCACCTTGCGGCTGATCACGTGGATGCCCAGGTAGACGTGGATCCCCG
>Ga0070692_10000248_pt1 | contig 14916 bp, 14 predicted proteins | sample KBSK1102metaG_FD_64675 | JGI IMG/M metagenome (GOLD analysis project Ga0070692, IMG submission 64675) | Corn, switchgrass and miscanthus rhizosphere microbial communities from Kellogg Biological Station, Michigan, USA - KBS K1-10-2 metaG | ecosystem: Host-associated > Plants > Roots >...
GTCGGCGTCCCGTCGCGGAGGTCGGTGCCGGGGATCTTCCCCGTCTCGACGGTCTCGCCGGAGCAGTCGAGCATGTCGTCGACGATCTGGAACGCGATCCCGACCAGACGGCCGAACTCGCCGTTCCCGCCGCCGAGGACGCACGCCGCGGCGAAGAGCGAACCCGTCTTGAGAGCACACCGCTCGAGGTACGCGTCGACCGTCGTTGACGGGTCGTGGCGCTGGAGGCGCTGCATCGCCTCGCCGCGGGCGAGGGCGAGCGACGCCTCCGCGAGCGCCCCGACCTGCTCGTGCGACCCTCGCGCGGCGAGCGACGCGAACGCGGCCGCGAACAGGTGGTCGCCCGCGGCCTTCGCCGCGTCGGAGCCGTGCTGCGTCCACGCCGCGGCGCGGCCGCGACGGACGTGCGCGCCGTCGACGATGTCGTCGTGGATCAGCGTCGCCATGTGGACGAGCTCGACCGCGACGCCTTCCTCGACCGGCGGCTTCGCGCCGACCGGGGACGAGAGGAAGGTGAGCGTGGGCCGCAGCCGCTTCCCGCCTGCGGCGAGCGCGTCCGCGCCCACGGCGGCGACGGTGCCGGGGTGCGCCGCCACGACCGACTCGAGGCGATCCTCGACCGCGTCGAGGTAGTCGCGCAGCCCCTCGACCGACGCGATGGTCTCGAGCGCGCTCATCGCTCCGCGGTCGCGACGGCGGTGTGCAGCGCCACGATCGTCCCGCCCATCAGACGGAACCGAACCTGCGTGAACCCGTGCCGCTCGAGCAGCGCGGCGAGCTCCTCCGCGCCGGGGAAGCGGCGCACGCTGGCCGGGAGGTAGGTGTAGGCGCGCCCGCCCGGCAACACCTTCCCGAGCAGCGGGACGATCCGGTCGAACCAGAGCGAGAAGAACGGCCGCAGGATCCCGCGCGGCTGCGTGATCTCGAGGATCGCGAGCCGACCGCCCGGACGGAGCACCCGCCGCAGCTCCGCCACGCCCCGTTCGAGATCGACGACGTTGCGGACGCCGAACCCGACGGTCGCGGCCTCGAAGGACGCATCCTCGAACGGCAGCGCGAGCATGTCGCCCTCGACCCACTCGATCGTCGTCGACTTGCGGCGCGCGCGCTCGAGCATGGCGGGAGAGAAGTCGAGCCCGGTCACGTGCCCGCCTTCGCGCTCGGCGGCGATCGCGAGGTCACCCGTGCCACAGCAGGCGTCGAGCACGCGGTCTCCAGGCTGCACGACCGCCTCGACCGCGAGCCGCCGCCACGACCGGTCGAGCCCGACGGTCATGACGCGGTTCATGGCGTCGTACACCGGCGCGATGCGGTCGAAGAGACGCCGCACCTCGCTCGGCGCCAGTGAGCCCGACTCGTACGTCACGCGGAGAGCGTAACCGGCTCGCGCGCCCGGGCTACCCGCCGCCGCGGCTCGCGTCGAGGAACGTCGCGAGCTTGGTGAGGTTCTCGTCGCCGAGGTAGCCGTACGAGATCATCACGTTGTTGCCGTACTGCGCCGGGTTCGACACGTAGGACTTGAAGAAGTCCACGCCGCGGCCCGACGCTCCGATGTCGCTCAGGTTCGGCGCGCCGAGGTTCGAGTTGCCCTCGCCGAGGTACGTGTGGCAGTTGAGGCAGCCGGACTCGGCGAAGAGCTTTGCGCCCGCGACGGCGGTCGGGTTGTCGGCGAAGCCCTGCTGCTGCGCCCACTCCTCCGGCTTGCCGGCGGCGATCAGCTCGGAGCCGAGCGCCTCTTTCGCGGTGGCGCCTTTCCACGTGAGCGTCGCCATGGAGATGACCACGAGGACGGCGGCGATCATCGCCACCGGGCGCCGGCCGGGACGCCGCTCGGGACGCCGATCGTAGAACGGCAGCGCGATCAGCAGGACCAGCAGGATCGTCGGGATGCCCACCGTGCCCAGCAAGACCGACTCGGGCCACTTGAAGATCCGCAGGAGGTAGAAGAGGAAGTAGAAGAACCAGTCCGGCCGCGGGACGAAGCTGATCGTCCCCGGGTCGGCCTCGGTCGCGTACCACGGCCCGAGCCACCCCGCCTCGACGCCGTCCGCGGTGAAGTACCAGATGCACGCGAGCACGATGATCACCGCGACGACGACGAGCGACATGATCGCGTCGTGGAGGACGGCGTACGGCCAGAAGCTCTTGCCCTCGCGCTCGACGTCCTCCTTGTAGCGCTTGTGCCCGGCGCGGTTGCGCTCGGAGAGCGGGACGCCCATCAGGCCGAGTCCCCCTCGGTCGCCGGCTCGCGGATGAGGCCCTCACGCGCGCCCGCTTCCGGCCCGCGCTCACGGCCGGCAGCCGTCTTCGACCACGGCGGCGACGTGACGCCGAGGCGCACGACGAGGTACAGGTGCAGGCCGATCAGCGCCATGATCGCGCCAGGAAGCACGAGCATGTGCAGCGCGTAGAACTTCGGCAGCGTGTCCGGGCCGATCATGAGGCCGCCCTGGAGGAACTGCGCGAGGAAGGGGCCGACGAACGGGCCCGTCGCGTTGATGTTGATGCCGACGACGGTCGCCCAGTACGCCGTGTTGTCCCACGGCAGGAGGTACCCCGTGAAGCCCTCGGCCATGCCGCTCACGAGGATCAGCGCGCCAAGGATCCAGTTGAGCTCACGCGGATACTTGTAGGCGCCGAACAGGAAGACGCGTGCCATGTGGAGGAACATCAGGATGATGAAGACGCTCGCGCCCCACTTGTGCATGCCGCGCACGAGCCAGCCGAGCGTCAGCTCCTCCGTGATGTTCTGGATCGAGGAGTACGCGTTGCTCGGGTCGGGCTTGTAGTACATCGCGAGGAAGACACCGGTCGTCGCCTGGACGATGAACGCCGTCAACGAGGCTGCGCCGAGCGTCTGCGCCCAGCTGATGTCGTGCGGCACCTTCCGGAAGAGGAACCACTTCGTGTATCCCACGAGGCCCGAGCGTTCCTCGGTCCAGTCGAGCGGGATGAGCGCCGCGTCGGCGAGGGAGTGCTTGCGCGAGGTCTTCGTCGCCATTATCGGATCAGCTCGTCGATCCCGGAGTCGGAATGGGGTAGAGCCACCGCTCGATGCCGTCAACGTGCACGCCCGGATACGCCTTGTAGTACTTCATGATCTTCGCGCTCGCGCCCACGCCCTGAACGGTTCCCACGCTGAACAGGCGGCCGAGGACGAGGTTTCCGTCCTTGATCGAGAACTCGTAGCGGTCGAGCGAGCGGACGGGAGGCCCGGCCATCCGGTTGCCCTCCGAGTCGTAGAGGCCGCCGTGGCAGGGGCAGCCGAAGCTCGCCGCGAGCACCGGCCGGAGCTCGACGCCGTTGACGTCCTTCTTCGCCTCCTCGTCGATCGGCCCGTTCGGCTGGACGGGGCAGCCGAGGTGTGCGCAGCGGCTGAAGATCGTGGTGAAGCTCGGCACGCCGTCGTCGGTGCGGCCGTTGTTGCGGATGAACGCGGTGCGCCGCGAGACCTCGCCCTGCTCCGGGCTCTCCAGGTACGTGGCGATCACGTACTGGCCCTCGGGAAAGTTCGAGATCGGGCCGAGGTCGACGTCGAACGTGTCGACGCCCTCGCCCATGAACGACGGCAGCACGCCGAAGCCGAGGGCGGGCAGCGTCACGCCCGCGCCGATCAGGCCGCTGACGCCGATGGTCGCGAGCGAGAGGAACGTCGCGCGGTCGACGTTATCGCCGAGATCCGCCTCCGTCGCGACGGGCGCGACGTCCGGCAGGCCGGCCGCGGCGGCGGTGACGGGACGGCTCACGAACAGGTCGCGCACCCAGAGGAAGCCGAAGACGAGCGCGACGACCGCGCCGACGATCAGCACGGGGATGCTGATGACCAGCCCGATGAGCACGCACGCGACGCCGATGGCGAAGCCGATCGGCCAGAGGCTCGGGCCAGGCAGGTCGTGGGTGTCGTGCTCGTCGTTCACTCGGGGATTCTCTCCGTCCCGTGCTCCGGTTCGTGATTCAACCGCCCTGGCCCGCCCGGTGTCAACGAGGAACCCGCCTCGCACGCCACCGGCCGGTAGCTGCCCGGCGCCCATTCTGCACCGCCTGACGGTCGGCGTGCTCCGGCAACCCGAGCTCCGCCCAGCGTTTGTCGACGCGCGCCTTCACGTCGTCGGTCATCTCGATCTCGGGCGGCCACTCGCGCGTGCCCTCGGCCGGCCCCTTCGCGGTCGCGTCGAAGCCGATCTTGCCGCCGAAGGACGGGAGCACGGATGCGTGGTCGAGTTGGTCGAGCGGCCCGTCGGCCAGCACCACGTCACGCCTGGGGTCGATGTTGGCGCAGACGCGGAAGAAGACCTCCTCGTAGTCGTGGACGTCGACGTCGGCGTCGACGACCACCACGGCCTTCGAGAGCGAGAGGAGGCCGAGCCCCCAGACGGCGTGCATCACCTTGCGCGCGTGGCCCGGAAAGCGCTTGCGGATCGAGACGATCACGCAGTTGTGGAACGCCCCGGCCGTCGGCAGGTCGTAGTCGACGATCTCGGGGACGCTCATGCGGATCGCCGGCAGGAAGATCCGCTCGGTCGCCTTCGCGAGCCACTCGTCCTCCGCGGGCGGCTTCCCGACGACGATCGAGGGGTAGATCGCGTCGCGGCGCATCGTGATCGCCGAGATCCGGAAGAGTGGGAACTCCTCCGGGGGCGTGTAGTAGCCCGTGTGGTCGCCGAACGGCCCCTCCATGCCCGTGTCGCCTGCGTCGACCCAGCCCTCGAGCACGATCTCCGCGTTGGCCGGCACCTCGAGGTCGACGGTCTTGCACTTGACGAGCTGTACCGCAGACCCCTTGAGGAAGCCCGCGACCATGAGCTCGCCGACGTGCTTCGGGAGCGGCGCGCTCGCCGCGTAGGCCGTCACCGGGTCGAGCCCGAGCGCGACCGCGACCGGGATCCTGCCGTCGGGCGCCGCGAGGAGATCGGCGCGACCGTCCTTGTGGATCTGCCAGTGCATGAACGTCGAACGGCGGTCGACCTTCTGCATCCGGTACATCCCGACGTTTCGCACACCGGTCTCGCGGTCCTGCGTGACGACCGCGGGCAGGGTGATGAACGGCGCCGGGTCGTGCGGCCAGCAGCGCATGATCGGGAGCGCGTCGAGGTCGGCGGCGTCGCCCTCGAGCACGATCTCCTGGCATGGCCCCTTGGAGACGGACTTCGGGGCGGAGTCGGCGATGGACTTCAGCGTCCCGAGCTTGCGGACCTTCTCCATGAGGCCTTGCGGGGGGCTCAGCTCGAGCACCTCGTCGAGCTTCGCGGCGACGTCGTCGAGCCGCTCGACCCCGAAGGCGAGGCACATGCGCCGCTCCGTCCCGAACTGGTTGATCAGGAGCGGCAGCCGCGATCCCTTCACGTTCTCGAACAGGAGGGCGGGCCCGCGGGACTTGACGACGCGGTCGGTGATCTCGGTGATCTCCAGGTCGGGATCGACCTCGGCGCGGACGCGGACGAGCTCGCCCTCGCGTTCGAGCAGCGCGATCCACTCGCGGAGGTCGGCGACCGGGCTCGGCACGCGACGGAGTGTAGGCAGGGAGCTCATGCGCCGCGTCCGGCGCGGCGAAGGCCCGTCAGACTCGGGGGGCGCTCACCAACCTCGCCACCCCGGGCCGAGATCGACGGGCAGCTCCTTCGTGTCGAGCGGCAAGCGGTACTTGTCCGGGCTCGCGTGGTCGTAGGGGATCGTCGGGAAGTTGACGACGACGACGTCGCTCGCGCCGATGTTGCGTTCCGCATGCCAGACGCCACGCGGAATCACGAGAAGAACCGACGGCACCGAGGAGGCGCTCGAGGAGCTGGGCGACGAACGGCTGGTCGTGCTGACCTTGCCGAAGCTTCCCGGGTACGCGCGGTGCTCGAGCGGCTCTTCGCATGCGAGCGCGAGCTCGCGCACGTCCGAGGGACGCGCTGGTGGCGCCTGCGCGTCTGGCTCGCCGCTGCACGGCGACGCGTGCGAGGTGCTAGAGCGGCCGGTTGAGCTTCGCCCGGCGGCGCTTGGCGCCCAGGTAGTGCGTGAGCTCGCCGATCGCGATCGTCCCGAGGAACACGAGGCCGACGGCGAGCATCATCAGCACGACGTCCTTCCCCTCCTCGGCGGCGTCGGCCAGGAACCAGAGCGCAGCGAGCATCGGCGCGATGCTATACGAGGCGCGCGACGTGTGCCGCGAGCGCCCGGTCGACGGCGTCGTCGCCTGCTGCCTTCCGGGCGAGACGCTCCAGGGGGGCCGGATCGCGGTCGCCGCGCAGCGTCGCCCGGGCGTCGTCGAGCCCCCCGCAGGCAAGGAGAGCGGACGTGGCCGCCCAGGCGGGGCCGTCACCGTCGACACCGTCCGCCCGCGCCTGGGCACAGAGCGAGAGCAGCTCGGCGAGGTCGCCGACGGCCGCGATCGAGCCGGTCCCGGCAATGCGTACGAGGCCGTGTGCGAGCAGCGCGTCGCCGAGCAGGAGGGCGACGTCGCCGTCGGGCGGCGCGAAGATGCGCGCGCGGCCGTAGTGCAGCAGGTAGCCCTCGTAGATCGTCTCGACGCCGAGCGCGAACCGCGGGTCGGGAACGAGCGCGGAGAAGACCGGCTCGGCCCGGCGCTCGGGCTCCGGCAGGAGCGCGTCCGCCCAGAGCGGGCTCTCGCGCGCCGCCCCGTCCGCGATCTCGTGGAACAGCTCGTCGGCGACGGCCTGCGGCATCGGCGCGGAGCCTACGCGTCTGCGTGGAACGCTCGCACCGATTCGACCGTCCGGTCGACATCGTCGTCGGTGTGGGCGAGCGAGGGGAACAGGCACTCGAACTGCGACGGCGGCACGTACACACCCGACGCGAGCAGGTGCCGAAACAGCGCGCCGAACCGCTCGGTGTCGCACGCAACGGCGTCGTCGTAGTTCGCGACGGGACCGTCGTGGCAGAAGAGCGTGAGCATGCCGCCGACCCGCTGGACCGTGCCGAACGGCTCGAGGCCCTCCTCGAGCCGAGCGCCCAGGCGCTCGAGCTCTTGGTAGACCGTCTCGTCGCGGAGTCGCCGCAGCACCGAGATGCCCGCCGCGGTCGCGAGCGGGTTCCCGGACAGGGTCCCCGCCTGGTAGACGTCTCCGCTCGGCGCGAGCCGCTCCATCAGCTCGGCCCTGCCGCCGAAGGCCGCGGCGGGGAGCCCGCCGCCGACGATCTTCCCGAGGATCGTCAGGTCGGGCGCCACCCCGTAGCGTTCCTGCGCGCCCCCACGGGCGACCCTGAAGCCCGTCATCACCTCGTCGAAGACGAGGAGCGCGCCCGTCGCGTCGGCGACCATCCGCAAGGCTTCGAGGAATCCCGGCGCGGGCGGGACGCAGCCCATGTTCCCGGCGACCGGCTCGACGAGGATGGCCGCGAGCCCCTCGCCGTAGCTCGCGCACGCCGCGGCGACGCCGTCGACGTCGTTGTACCCGCAAACGATGGTGTCCGCCGTGACGCCCGAGGGGACACCCGGCGTCGAGGGGATGCCGAGCGTCATCACGCCGGACCCTGCGCTTGCGAGGAGCGCGTCGACGTGGCCGTGGTAGCAGCCCGCGAACTTGATCACGCGGTCGCGGCGCGTCACGGCGCGGGCCAGCCGCAGCGCGCTCATCGACGCCTCCGTGCCCGAGCTGACGAGCCGCACCATCTCGACCGACGGCACGGCGTCGACGATCTCCGCGGCGAGCTCGACCTCCGCCTCGGTCGGCGCGCCGAAGGTGGTTCCACGATCGGCCGCGGCATGCACTGCTGCGAGGGTCTCCGGGTCCGCGTGCCCGAAGAGCAGCGGGCCCCACGACTGCACCCAGTCGACGTAGCGGTTGCCCTCGACGTCCTCGACCCAGCCTCCCGACCCGCGCGCGACGAACACGGGCTCGTCGACGCCGACGGCCCTCATAGCGCGCACCGGAGAGTTGACGCCGCCGGGGATCAGGCTCGTCGCTCTGCGCCAGCGGTCGGTCAGCTGCCTCAGAGCCACCCGGCGAGGTCCTTCGCCCAGTACGTGACGATCGTGCCGGCGCCGGCGCGCTTGATCGCGGTGAGCGCCTCGAGGGCGGCCGCGCGCTCGTCCAGGTGCCCCGCTTCCGCGGCCGCGCGCACCATCGCGTACTCGCCCGAGACCTGGTAGGCCCACACCGGGCAGTCGAAGCGCTCGCGCACGGAGCGGATCACGTCGAGGTACGGCAGCGCCGGCTTGACCATCAGCACGTCCGCGCCTTCCTCCAGGTCGAGCGCGCACTCCCGCAGCGCTTCGCGGATGTTCGCGGGATCCATCTGGTAGCCGCGCCGGTCGCCGAACGACGGCGCCGACTCGGCGACCTCGCGGAACGGGCCGTAGAAGGCGGACGCGTACTTGACGGCGTAGGAGACGATCGGCGTCTCCGGAAGCACCGCCCGGATCGCTCCGACGCGCCCGTCCATCATGTCGCTCGGGCAGACCGCCTCCGCGCCCGCCTCGACATGGCTGACCGCCGTCCGCGCGAGCAGGTCGAGCGTCTCGTCGTTCGCGACCGTGTCGCCGTCGAGCACGCCGCAGTGCCCGTGGTCCGTGTACTCGCAGAGGCAGACATCGGTCAGGAGCGTCAGCCCGGGAACCTCGGCGCGCAGCGCCCGGAGCGCCCGCTGGACGATGCCGTCCTCGTTCCAGGCCTCCGAGCCTTCCCCGTCCTTCTCCTCCGGGATGCCGAAGAGGAGCACCGCGCGTACGCCCGCGCGCGCGAGCTCCGCGCCCTCGCGCACCACCTCGTCGACCGAGCGCTGCGCGATCCCCGGCAGTCCCTCGACCGGGCGGACGACGCCTTCTCCCGGGCACGCGAAGAGCGGCATCACGACGTCGTCGAGCGAGAGCGAGGTCTCGCGGACGAGCGCGCGCAGCGCGTCGGTCCGTCGTAGGCGCCGGAGGCGGGTCACGGGGAAGCTCACGGAACAAGGGTATTCGCCGCGGCGCGCCGGGTGCGGACTACGACCCTGTGATGCGCCGGGGTGGCTCGACGCCGACCTCGAGCTCGAGCTGCTGGTGGCCGGCGTCCTCCCAAGGCTCGAGCTCGATCCGCTCGCCGAAGAACTCCCAGATCGCGCGCCCCGCGGCCATCGTCGGCAGCGCGACGAGCACACCGGGGATCCCGTAGAGCGCACCACCGGCGAGGAGCCCGAAGATGACGAGCAGCGGATGGAGCCGGAGCGCGCTCGCCATCACGTTCGGGACGACGACGTGCCCCTCGATCTGGTAGATGAAGACGAAGAGCAAGGCGACCCAGAGGACGCCGACCGGATCGACGACGAGCGCGTAGAGCGCAGGCGGGACGGCCGAGAGCCACGGCCCGATGTAGGGGATCACCTCGACGAACGCCGTCCAGATCCCGAACAGCAGCGCGTACCGCTCTGCGCCCTCGACGAGGCCCGTCGTGCCGAGGATCCACATCCCGACCCCGGCGCTCGTGCCGATCACCACCGACAGCACCACCTGCCCCTTCACGTATCCCCAGAGCGCGCGCTCGATCCGCTGGGTCAGCGGCAGGCCGCCCCGCGGCGGGAAGCGGCGGTCGATCACCGCCTCGAGCCGCGGCATGTCGAGCAGCATGTAGATCGCGATCACGATCACGAGGACGACGGAGAACAGGAAGAGGATCACCGAGAGCGCTGCGCCCTGGGCGAACGAGATCGCGTCGTGGGCGTAGCCCGAGACGTCGCTCGCGCCGATCGAGTCGGTCAGGTCGTTGAGCTGCTGCTCGAGCTGGATCCGCTCGAGCCCGTGGTCGTCGAGCCACCGCTGGAGCCGGTCGACCGCGGTCTCGGCGCCCGTCTTCCCCGTGGCCGCGCTCTCCTGCGAGAAGTACGCGTCGATCCGGTCGCCGGCCGAGCGGGACTCGGAGACGACGACCGTGCCGACCGCGACGAGGAACGCGACGAACGCCGTCGCGAAGACCACCGAGACCACCGCCACGGCGGCGCCGCGCGGGAGTCGCAGGCGGGTCAGGTCACGGACGAGCGGGTTCAGCGTGAACGCGATCACGGCGGACGTGAGGAACAGGAACAGCACGTGTCCGAGCGGCCGCGCGAGCAGAAACACGACGAGCAGAAGCACGGGCAGGACGACGAGCTGGATCCAGCGCGGGATCCGAATCGTCGTGTCCTGGCGCACGCAGCGATCGTAGCCCCGTCCGTGGCGCGGGACGCATGGCGTGAAGCCCGCTTGCGCGTGCGGTACCGTGGGCGCCAATGGCCTCGCCGCGCTCCCGGCAAGCCGCACGCCTGCGCGAACGCAGACGCCGCTCCCAACGGCGTGCCCGCCGACTCGTCCTCCTCTCCGTGCTGGCGGTGCTGGGCGTCGTCACGCTGCTCTTCACCGCCTTCGGCTCCAGCGGCTCGTCCGGCCCAGCGCCGATCGCGATCGAGACCGTCTCCCTGGCGGACGCCACGGCCGTCCGGCCGCGGCCGCAGGTGCTCGCGTCGATCGGCAACCTTCGGATACAGCTCCCCGTCGCAGCGGGCGCGCTGACCGCGATCGGCTACCACGGGTCGAGCGACGGATCGCTCTCGCTGCAGCCGGTCGGCCGCCAGGCGAACGCAGGGCTGCTGGAGCGGCTCTGGCGGCGAATCGCCGGAAGCGGACGCGAGTCGCCCCGCTGGTATCAGCTCGAGGGCGGTCCCGCGGGAACGAACGTGCTCGACGTGGGCGCGGCGCCGGGCACGGACGTCTATGCCCCTGTGAAGGGCTCGGTCATCGCGGTCAGCGACCTCGTCGTGGGAGGGAAGCGCGTCGGCAGCCGCATCGACCTTCGGCCGTCGGAGTCGCCGTCGGTGATGGTTTCCGTGATGAACGTCCGGCCCGACCCGTCGATCGCCGTCGGGACCCCCGTGCTCGCAGCCTCGTCGAAGCTCGGCACCGTCGTCGACGTCGCATCCGTCGAGGAGCAGGCGCTCGCCGCCCACGCACCGGACGGCGGCAACAACGTCTCCGTCAGCGTCTATCCGTCTCCAGGCTCCCTCCCCTGAGGGGCCTGTCCGGAGAATGGATCAGGGCGGCTTGCAGGCGTCACTCACCGCGATGCGGCGTCCTCGGTCGCGCCAATATGTCCACATATTGACGCTCCCTGCGTCCTTGCCTCACGGCGCGTGCCGCGTGCCATCCACCGTGACCACCCTCCGGACAGGCCCCTAGTGCGCCTCCTGTTCGTCGGCGACGTCGTCGGTCGCCCCGGCCGCGACGCGGTCGAGGCGCTGCTGCCCGACCTGCGCGAGCGCCTCGACATCGACGCCTGCATTGTCAACGGCGAGAACGTCGCGAACGGCGTCGGCATCACGCCGCGACTCGCCGAGCGCCTCCTTGCAGCCGGCGCGGACGCGCTCACGCTCGGCAACCATGCTTGGCGCCGCGAGGAGATCGGGCCCTATCTGTCGACGTCGGCCACGATCGTGCGCCCCGCGAACTTCCAGAGCGAGTCGCCCGGCCGCGGGCTCACCGTCGTCGAGGCACGCGACGGCACCCCCGTCGCGGTCGTCAATCTTCTCGGGACGCTCTTCCTCGATCCCGCCCACAGCATGTGGGAGGTCGTCGACGAGCTGGTCGAGCAGGCCCGCGCGACGACGCCCGTGGTCGTCGTGGACGTCCATGCGGAGGCGACGAGCGAGAAGGTCGCGCTCGCGGCCTGGCTCGACGGCCGGGTGACCGCGGTGCTCGGGACGCACACGCACGTCCAGACCTCCGACGCGCGCGTGCTGCCCGGCGGGACCGCGGCGCTCACCGACGTCGGGATGACGGGCCCCCACGACTCGGTGATCGGCGTTCGCACCGAGCTCGCAATCCGACGGATGCGGACCGGGATGCCCGTCCGCTTCGAGACTGCCTCCGACGGCGTGCGCCTCGAGGGCGCGCTCGTCACGTGCGATCCGGTGACGGGACGGGCGAGCGCGATCGAGCCGGTGCGGGTTCCCTGGCCGGCGACATGAGCACCGCGAGCAGGACGAGCAGCAGGACCCCGCGGACGAGGACGAGCCAGGACGCAAGCGGGTCGAACTCCTTGACGAGCTCCCAGTAGCGGGCCGGGAACCAGACCGCGGTGACGGCGCACGCGGCCGTCAGCAGCCAGAGCGGCGCGCGGCCTCGGGCCGCGACGACGAGCGGGACGAGGAGCACGAGCCAGACGAGAAACTGCGGCGAGAGCACCTTGCTGAGCGCGACGAACGCGACGACCGCGGCGGCCGCGTGCCGGACGAGCCGCTCGGGGCTTGCGGGGCCACGCCAGAACGAGACCCACACGAGCACGACCGCGGCGACCTGCGCAATGCCCTGGAGCACGGCGAGCGTGTCGGCGCCGGTTCCGGTGAGGTTCTGCGAGCCGCTGCTCGATGCCCACCCGAGCGACGTGCCGACGGAGTGGTGGACGGCGAGCAGCACCCCCGCGCCGAGGCTCTCGATCTGGAGTGGCCGGCCGAGCTGACGGCCGATCGAGTCGAGCACACCGTCCGGGGCCGCGACGAGGAACGGAAGGTAGGCGACGATGACCGGTGCGACGACGAGTCCCAGCACTGACCCGAGCTCGCGTCGTCCGCCCCGGCGCCACGCCACGATCCCGACGAGCGGCACGAAAACGGCCGGGTAGAGCTTCACCGCGATTCCGATGCCGATGACGAAGGCGCCGGCGCGGAGCCTGCCCGAGACCAGCAGGAGCATCGCCCCCGCGACGATCGCCGCAGGAACGAGATCGAAGCGCGTCAGGATCACGCCCCCGAGCAGCAGCGGGACGAGCGCGACGACGGACAGCGCGACGCGACGGTCGGCGAGTCCGGTGCCGAGCCGGCCGAGACCGGCGGCGAGGAGGAGGACACCGACCGCGCCGGCGAACGCCATCTCCGCGGCGAACACGACGCGGAAGGCGGTGAGGGAGTCGGTGACGAGCGCCGGGAGGACGAGCGCCGGGAGCGCTCCGGGCGGATACTCGAATGCGAAGTCGCGGTACGGGACGAGACCGTCCGCGATGCGCTCGCCGTAGGCGTGGTAGAGCGCGATGTCGGTTACCGCGCGGCCGCTCAGCTGCCAGGCGACGGTCGCCGTCACCGCCGTGAGCACGAACCCCGCAGCGGCGAGGAGCGCGTCGCGTGGGCCTCGCTCGGCGTCGCTCACGTCGAAGCGGCCTCGTCCGGGTGCGGCTCGCGCGGGAGGAACAGCGCGAGCAGCACGAACGGCAGCACCCAGGGGAGGTAGAGGTAGAACCAGTGGGTCAGCGAGAGCTCGAACGCGAGCAGGAGCGACGCCGTGAGCGCGGCGAGCTCGAGCGGCCCCTTCCTGCGCGGAACGACCGCTGCGACCCCGGCAAGCACGATCGTGCAAACCTGGACGACCGTCTGGGCGGACGCGAGATTCGGGATCCCGCGCGCGTGGTACTGCCCCCAGTCCCAGATCGAGAACGGCGAGTCGCGGTCGAACTGGAACGCGACGGTGCGATCCCAGAACGTGCGCAGCGCCTCACGGAGCGACGGCTCGAGAAGGAGGATCGAGAACGCGAGCGCCGTCGCGCCGACGAACGCGGCGATAAACCGCAGGCTCGGTGCGCGCCGCAGGCCGGACGGGTACGTGAGCCAGAGCGGCACGACGATCAGCGAGGCGAACTTCGTCCACGAGGCGAGCGCCGTGGTGGCGCCCCGGGCGGCGGGTGACGAGGCGAGCCAGAAGCCCCACACGAGAATCGCCGGCGCGATTGCGTCGTTCGTGTTCGACATCAGGGCGTACGTCGTGAAGGGGAACGCGGCCCAGCCGAAGGCGAGCAGCGCGGCGAGGCGCGCGCCGCCGAGGCGCGCTCCGACGAGCGCGAGACCGGCGAGGGCGAGGAGGTCGAACTCGATCGAGGTCGCGTGAGCTGCGGGAAGCTCGTCCCACCGCCCGCTCCAGCCGAAGACGAGCACGGCCGGCACGTAGGCGAGATAGGCGACGGGCCCGTAGGTGTCGCCGCGCGGATTCGAGGACTCGCAGCGGCCGTTCGCCTGGATCCGTTCGCGTATCTCACCGTCGGAGTTGGCCCGGCCGCAGGGCTTCAGGTCGTCCGTCACCGGCATCGTCCCGTACGGAACCCTGCCGTCGAGGATCCGGTCGGCGCCGATCACGCCGGCGTAGCCGACGTCGATCACGCTGCGCCCGTTGTCGACGTTCAGGCCGACGCGGAAGCCGACGAGGAACAGCGTGGCGACGGCGAGCGCCCACACGGGCCAGACGACGGCGGTCGACCCCCGCCGTGCGGTCGCCCGGAAGCCGATCCATGCGGTTCGCACAGCGAGGTAGACAAGCGGCGGAACGGCGAGCGCGGCGCTCTCGAAGACGTCGCCTCGGTTGAAGAAGGCGAGCGAGACCCCGAACGAGAGCAGGACGAGAAGATCGAGTGTCCGCATCGACAGCGGACGCCGCAGGTCGACAAGTCCCAGGAGGAAGATCGCCGAGAGGCCGAGCCACACCGGCCACGAGGTCAGCAGCTTGCCGCCGAACGCGCCCGGCCGGCCGCGGGCCATCTTCCAGGCCACCTGCGGCCCCGTCCACGCCTCCACCACGTGGCCGTCGGCGTCCGCAACCGTCCCGGTCGCGATCTCACCGGCTTCCCCGGACCACACGTTCACCGTCCACGTCCGCTTCTCGCGGTCGAACGTGGCGTCCGTCTGGGGCTTCGGCGGGTAACGGTCGAGCCAGCGCGCGACCTTCGGGTACGTGAGGAGCGCCGCGGTCGCCACATCCTCCGTCAGGCTCGGTGGGCCGGGCGCCAGCGGAGACGTCGCGGCCGAAGCGGACCAGGCCCCGACGAGGCAGGCGAGCACGGCGGCGAGGAGCGCGGCCCGCTTCACGCGGCGGCGCTCAGCGGCGGTGGCGGAACGACCACAGCTTGTTGCCGACGAAGTTGACCGGCGTGACGAGCATGATCGCAAGTGCCTGCGCGACGATCTCGCCGAGCCCGGCCTGCACGAGCA
>Ga0070692_10000249_pt1 | contig 14903 bp, 14 predicted proteins | sample KBSK1102metaG_FD_64675 | JGI IMG/M metagenome (GOLD analysis project Ga0070692, IMG submission 64675) | Corn, switchgrass and miscanthus rhizosphere microbial communities from Kellogg Biological Station, Michigan, USA - KBS K1-10-2 metaG | ecosystem: Host-associated > Plants > Roots >...
AACACGCCGTGGACCAGCCGCCGCGGCCCGCCCTCGACCAGCGGCAGCACGGTGGCGATGGCGGCGTGGGGCGGAGTCCCCATCGCCAGCGCCTGGACGAGCGCGATGCGCAGCGCGAAGCGCGCCTTGGCATCGTCCGGGAGGCGCTGCTTGGTCGCGCTGTCGATCAGCGCGTCGAGGTCGGGCAGGCGGCGCAACGCCTCGGCGGCGATGGCGTGGGCGAAGCCGCGGTCGTCGGCGCGGGTCAGGTCGCGCGCGGCGACGTCGAGCGCCGCCTCGAGCGGCAGGCCCTTGCGCAGGACCGCGTCGAGCAGGCGCAGCGCGGCGCGGCGGGAGGCGGTGCCCTGGGCTTCATCCATCTTGCATCCGCGCCTGCCACAGCCGACAGGACGGGTCTAGGAGATGCCGCGATGGGCCAGCGCCCGCCTAATGTGAAGCCGCCGACCCACTGGACGAAGGGCGACCCGCCCCCCGATCCCGCGCCGCCCCGCGACGGCGAGGAGATCGGCGGCCCCAAGGGCGAGGAGCCGACCCGCTACGGCGATTGGGAAAATCACGGCCGCGCCTGGGATTTCTGACGGTCTCTAGACGCCTTCCGCTCTCAGAGGTCTGGCGAGCAGCTGCTCCACGACCTCGTCGACGCCCGCATCCCCGCCGAGCAGCGCGCACACCGCTTCCACGATCGGCATGTCGACCCCCGCCTCGCCTGCCGCCCGGCGCAGGACCGGAGCGGTGAAGGCGCCTTCCGCGACGGTGCGGCGGTCGGCGAGGAGCTCGGCGGCGGTGCGGCCTTCGCCGAGCCCCTTGCCGAGGCTGAAGTTGCGCGAGCTCGTCGACGAGCAGGTGAGGACGAGGTCGCCGAGCCCCGACAGGCCGGCCAGCGTCTCCGCCCGCGCGCCGCGGGCCAGGCCGAACCGGGTCATCTCCGCGAACCCCCGCGAGATGAGCGCGGCGCGGGCGTTCTGGCCGAGCCGGCGGCCCTCCACCACGCCGCAGGCGATGGCGAGGACGTTCTTCACCGCCCCGCCGATCTCGGCGCCGACGACGTCGTCGGAGAGGTACGGGCGGAACCAGGGCCGGGCGATGCGCGCGCGCAGCCGCTCGCCGAGCGCGGCGTCGTCCACCGCCAGCGTCACCGCCGCCGGCAGCCGCGCTGCCACTTCGTGGGCGAAGGTCGGTCCCGAGAGCACCGCCACCGGCGCGTCCGGCTGCGCCTCGCGGGCGACGTCGTGCATCAGCTTCATCGACGCCTCCTCCATCCCCTTGGCGCAGAGGATGAGCGGCGCGGCGAGGCGCGGCAGGGCGGCGAGGACGGCGCGCATATGCTGGGCGGGGGTGACGACGAGCAGGGCATCGCATTGCCGCAGGTCGGCGAGGTCGCCGGTCGCGCGGACCGACGGATCGAGCGGATAGCCGGCGAGGAACAGGGCATTTTCGTGGGTCGCGTTAATGCTTTCCACCACCTCGGGCTCGCGCGCCCAGAGCAGGGTCTCGCCGCCTTCGGCCCCGACCTGGGCGAGCGCCGTGCCCCAGGCGCCGCCGCCGAGGATGCCGAGCTTCACGCCTTCACCCCCGCGCCGCGCACCCGCTCCGCGTCGGGATCGAGCGGCCAGCGGGCGCGGGCGGGCGCGTCGAGCGTGTCGACCAGCCCCGCCTCGAAACGCAGCGCTCCGGCCCAGCCGATCATCGCGGCATTGTCGGTGCACAGCCACAAGGGCGGCGCGACGAAGGGAAGGCCGTGCTTCTCCGCGAGGCCGGTGAGCGCCCCGCGCACCGCCTCGTTCGCCGCGACCCCTCCTGCGACGACCAGAGCGGTCGCGTCGGGCGCGGCCGCGAGGGCGCGGGCGGTGCGGTCGAGCAGGCAGTCGACCACCGCCTGCTGGAAGGAGGCGGCGATGTCCTCGCCGGCGTAGCGACCGCTCTCGACGGCGCGCAACACGGCGCTCTTGAGGCCGGCGAAGGAGAAATGCGGCTCGGCCGAGCCGACCAGCGGCCGCGGCAGCGGCACTGCCCTGGAATCGCCCGCCGCCGCTGCGCGCTCGACCGCCGGACCGCCGGGAAAGCCGAGGCCGAGCAGCTTCGCGGTCTTGTCGAACGCCTCGCCGGCGGCGTCGTCGATGGTGGTGGCGAGGCGGCGGTAGCGGCCGAGCGCTTCGACGAGGAGCAACTGGCAATGCCCGCCGGAGACGAGCAGCAGCAGGTAGGGGAAGGCGAGGTCGGGGGCCGCCAGCATCGGCGACAAGGCATGGCCTTCGAGATGGTTGACGGCGATGAGCGGCTTGCCCGCGGCGAGGGCCAGCCCCTTGGCGGTGACCAGCCCGACCATCACGCCGCCGATCAGGCCCGGACCAGCGGTGGCGGCGATCGCGTCCACCTCGCCGAGGCGCACGCCCGCTTCCGCCAGCGTCGCCTCGACGAGGCCAGGCAGGACCTCGACATGCGCCCGCGCGGCGATCTCGGGCACGACGCCGCCATAGGGGGCGTGCGCCGCCTCCTGGCCGGCGATGCGGCTTGCGAGGATGCGGCGGTCGCTCCCGACCAGCGCGACCGCGGTCTCGTCGCAGGAGGATTCGATGCCGAGGATCAGGCTCATCCCCGCTCCCCTGCCACCGTCGCGCGCGATTGTCCAAAAGGCGAAAATAGGATTCGCCTAATAGGAATTGGCCTGCCAGCGTAGAGCCATGACCGCGCCCTGCCCGCTTCCCCTCCGTCGCCAAGCCCGCGTCGCGCGCAGGCTTCGGACGACCATGCGACCGGGGGGGCAGGGTGCGATACCGCATGTTTTTTGTGACCTTTGGCTCTCGATGCGCGGCCCGCCGCCGGCTACCGGCACCGCGCGATGATGCCGCCCCTCCGCCTCGGCACCCGCGGCTCGCCGCTCGCCCTCGCCCAGGCGCGGATGGTGGCGACGGCGCTGCGCGACGCGCACGGCTGGCGGCCCGAGCGGATCGAGATCATCCCGATCACCACGACCGGCGACCAGATCCGCGACCGCCCGCTCGCCGAGGTCGGGGGCAAGGGGCTGTGGACCCGCGAGCTCGACCGCGCGCTCGCCGAGAACCGCACCGACATCTCGGTCCATTCGATGAAGGATGTCGAGACGATCCGCCCGGCGGAGTTCGCGCTCGCCGCGATGCTGCCGCGCGCCGACGTCACCGACCGCCTGATCGGCGCCGAGAGCCTCGCCGCCGTGCCGCAAGGCGCCCGCTTCGGCACCTCCTCGCCGCGCCGCGCCGCCCAGCTCCTCGCCCGCCGGCCCGACCTCGCCATCGTCACCTTCCGCGGCAACGTCGAGACGCGGCTGCGCAAGATCGCGCTCGGGGAGGCCGACGCCACTTTGCTCGCGTCCGCCGGCCTGATCCGCCTCGGCCACGACGATGTCGGTATCGTCCTCGACGACATGCTCCCCGCGCCGGCGCAGGGCGCGGTCGGGATCGAATGCCGCGCCGACGACAAGAGGGTGCGGCAGTGGATGCGCGCGATCGACGACGCCGCCACCCATGCCTGCGTCGCGGCCGAACGGCGGCTGCTCGCCGGCCTCGGCGGGACGTGCCGTTCGGCCGTCGCGGCGCTCGCGACGCTCGAGGAGGGGCAGATCCGCCTCCGCGCCGAAATCCTGAGCCCGGACGGCCGCGAGGTCGTGGCCGAGGAGGCGCGCTTTGCCGCGGACGACGAGGCCGCGCCCGGGGAGATGGCCCGTGCCATGCTCGCCCGCGCCTCCTTCGACCTTCGGGCGCTGTTCGCCGGTTGAGCGGCATTGTGCTGATCCTCCGCCCCGAGCCGGGCGCTTCCGCCACCGCCACCCGTGCGTGCGCGCTGGGCCTCACCCCGGTCGTCGCACCGCTGTTCGAGGTCCAGCCCCTGGCCTGGTCGCCGCCGGAGCCGGGCCGCCATGACGCCATCCTCTTCACCAGCGCGCACGCGCCGCGTCTCGCCGGCAGCGGCCTGGCGGCGCTGCGAACACTTCCGACCTACGCCGTCGGCGAGGCCACCGCAGAGGCCGCTCGCGCCGCCGGTTTCGGCGATATCCGGACGGGGCCCGCCGACGGGGCCGCCCTGCTCGCCCTCGCCGCCGCCGACGGCGTCCGCCGCGCGCTCCACCTGTGCGGGCGCGACCATCTCCCGCTCCGCCACCCGGACCTGGAGGTCGAGGCGCGGGCGGTCTACGCGGCGGTCGAGCGCGACGGGCCGCTCGACATTCCCGCCGGCGCGGTCGCCCTGCTCCACTCCCCGCGCGCCGCGGCGCTCTTCGCGCGCCGCGTCGCCGCGCGCGCGGGCATCCGGATCGCCGCGATCAGCCCGGCTGCCGCGGCGGCGGCTGGAGAAGGCTGGGCGGCGGTCGCCGTCGCGGCGCGGCTCCGCGACGAGGCGGTGCTGGAGGTTGCCCGCTCGCTGTGCCAGAGTGGCGGGCCTGACGCGGCGGGAGCGGGATCGTGATGGACTATCAGGCGGACGGGGCGGTGCAGCGGCGGCGTTCGCTCGTCTCGCTGCTGTTCGTGCCGCTGCTCGCCTTCGTCGGCGGGCTCGCGCTGATGGGCTGGGTGCTGACCCGCTCCGGCACCGCCGATCATTGGTTCGGCCTCGTCCGCGCCGCGGACGTGCCCAAGCCCGCGCCGCCGCCGCCGGTGACGGTCCAGAAGGACCCGGGGCCGCTCGCACCGCAGATCGCGCCGCCCGCCGATGCGGCGGCGAGTGCCGGCGCCGACCCCGAGCTCCTCCGCCGGGTCAACCGGATGGAGGAGAAGGTCACCCAGCTCGACCTCCAGGCCCGCGCGGCGGTCGGCAATGCCGACCGGGCGGAATCGCTGCTGGTCGCCTTCGCGGCCCGCCGCGCGCTCGATCGCGGCCTCGGCCTCGGCTACCTCGAGACCTTGCTGCGCCAGCGCTTCGCCACCACCGAGCCGCAGGCGGTCGCCACCATCTTCACCGCGGCGCGTTCGCCGGTAACGCTCGAGCAGCTCCAGGCGGAGCTCCAGGATCTGACTCCGAAGCTGACCGGCGGCGGGCCGGATCAGGGCTGGTGGGAGGCCTTCCGCACCGAGCTCGCCGGCCTGATCTCGATCCGCAAGGAAGGGACGCCCTCGCCATTGCCGTCCGAGCATCTGCGCCGCGCCCAGTCGAGCCTGCAGGCGGGGCAGGTCGACGTCGCCCTGGTCGAGGTCAGCCGCCTGCCCGGCCGCGCCAATGCCGCCGACTGGATCGAGAAGGCGCGGCGCTACGTGGGCGCGCGCCGCGCCCTCGACACGATCGAGACCAGCGCGCTGATGGAGCCGCCCCCGCCGGCGCCCGCGCCGCCTGCCAAAGCGCCGCCTCCGCCCCCGGCTGCCAGGCCGCAGGCGGCCAAGCCGCCGGCGCGCTAGATTTCGAGCAGGGCGTATTTGCGCCCGAAGGCCGGCTCGACCACGAACTGCGCGCAATTGTAGACGGGGATGCCGCGCGGGGTGCGCCCCTCGTAGGAGCCGCGATGGGCGTGGCCGTGGACCACCGCCTTGACGTTGTCGAACCGGTCGACCGCGTGGGCGAGGCGCGACGAGCCCAGGAACGGATAGATTTCGAGCGGCTCGCCCTCGACCGTCTCGGCGACCGGGGCATAATGGAGCACCGCGAGCGTCCGCTCGGTGCGCAGCGAGCGCAGCGCGTTCTCGAGCTTGCGCGCCTCCTCGCTCGATTCCTCGACGAACGCCTTGATCGCCTGCTCCCCGAACGCGCCCAGCTCGCCGCGCCCGAAGCCTCCGACGAAGCCCTTGACTCCCGCGAAGCCGACGCCGTCGATGACGGTCGCCTGCTCGCCGAGCATGCGCACCCCGGCCTCGCCGAGGATCCGCTCGACCTCGTCCGGGCAGCCGCATTCGTAATCATGGTTGCCGAGCACCGCGAGCACCGGGACGGTCGCCGCGCGGGCGTCCTCGGCGAGGAGCTCGGCTTCGCTGACCTTGCCGAAATTGGTGAGGTCGCCGCACAGCACGATGACGTCGGCCGCGTCGGACATCTCCTCGAACAGCGCCCGGTAGCGGCCTTGCGACGTCTCGGAGACGTGGAGGTCGCCGATCGCAGCCACGGTCAGCGGCTCAATGGGGGTGGTGGCGTTCATGCTTCTCGTCCACGCCCTTGCCGACCACATCGGCGAAACCCCATTCGGTGACGTCGATCACATAGTCGGTCGGGCTGATCAGCCGGCCGCGGCAGATCTTGATCTGCGCTGGCGGCATCTCGTCCTGGTTCCGCAGCCGGGTCAGCAGCTCGTCGTACAGCCAGCGCGGGATGAGGTCGCGCTCGGTCGGGTAGACGAAGCGGAAATTGAGGATGTTGATCAGCAGCACCTCCCAATAGAGCTCCATCGAGGAGAGCAGCCACTGCCAGTCGATCTCGTCATGCTTGATGAGGATGGCGTGGACGATGTCGGCGCCGTCGTAGCGGTAGCGGGTCTGCAGGAAGAGCTTGGAGAGGATGAACTGGGTCGGCGGGGTGACCCGCACCGTCGTGCCGTAGACCTCCGCCTCGTACACCTCCTGGAACCATTCGTCGGTGATCGGGATCGAGGCCGAGGAGATGTTGAAGATGACGTCGAAAAAGTTGTCGCCTTTCCAGACCTTGCCGATCCAGCGCACGTCCTCGACCTCGATCTCGTAGCCCTTGCCCTTGAAGAAGGCGAGGATGCGCGGTGCATCCGACGGCTTGCAGAAGACGTCGAGATCCTTGGTCGGCCGGGTGATGCCGGTGAAGCAGGCGAGGGCGTAGGTGCCCGACAGCAGGAACGGGATGCCCGATTCCTTGAGGAGCTGCAGGCTCTCCGTGTAGAAGCCGACGGCTTCGGGCGGGGGCTCGAAGGTCGAGGAATCGAGGGCGTCGAGAAGGTTGCTCACGCCCCCGTAACGGGGCCGGAGCGTCCCCGGTTCCGGATCAGGGCTGCGGCGCCGCGGCCGGCCCCTTGACGACGGCGTTGACCGTGACCGTGAAGTCGAGCGTCGCGCCGGGGGGAACCACGCCGCCGCCGGCGCCCTTGTCGCCATAAGCGAGCTGCGGCGGGATCCAGATCCGGTAGGTGCCGCCCTGGTGCATCAGCTGCAGCGCCTCGGCGAAGCCGGGGACCACGCCCGACACGGGAAGGCTGGCATTCTTGGCATGGTCGAACACCTTGCCGTCGGTGAGGCGGCCTTCGTAGTCGATGATCGCGGTGTCGGCGGGACCGGGCGAGCCGCCCTTGCCGGGCTTGAGCGTCCGGATGCGCAGGCCCGAGGCGGTGGTGACGACGCCCCGCACCGCTGGCGGCGGCGGAGCGGAATGGGCGGCGGGCGCGGCGGCGGCCAGCGCGAGAGCGAGGATCAGCATGGCGTCGGACTAAGCCGCGGCGAGGGCGACGGCAAGCCGCCTCAGCCGCGCCACGCCTTCCAGTCGCGTTCCGTCGCTGCGGCGACCGTGGCCGCGGCCTCGGCCAGCCAGCCTTCGACGCGGCGCGCGAGATCGGCCTTCACCGCGTCGGCGGCGCCCCTCCGGCCCGCATGGACTGCGGCGATGTCGCGGGCCATGGCGCGGAGCAGGCGGCGGCGCAGGTGCGGGCGCAACTCGTCGAATTCGAGCTTGCGGCTGTCGGGGGCGAGGCGACGCACCACGATATCGCCCTCCGCCTGCAACCATGGATCGGGCGCACGGAAGCGTCCGGCGGCATAGGCGTAGCCGGCACCGGCTTTCGCTTTCGGGCTCCAGCAGGAGGGCACCGCCGCCTTCGCCTCGCGCGCCAGCGGGCCGCCGCGCCACGCCGCGCTCGCCGCCACCAGCCGCAGCCGCCCGAGGCTGCCGACGCCGGCGCGGCGGTGGGCGATCACGGCGTCGACCCCGCGCTCCGGCAAAGCGGCGCGCAGGGCGGCGACGAAGGCGGAGTCGGGGCGACGCGCCCCCGGCAAGGCGAGGATTTCGGCCCAGAAATGCGCGCGGTCCTCGGCCCCGGCGGCGAACAGCGCGCGCAGCCAGCCGCGCTCCCGCTCCAGCACATAGGGGCGCGGCCGGGCGATCCCCGCCGCATAACCGTCGAGGATCGCCGCCTCCGTTTCGGCGGCGCTGCAGCCCTGCTTGCCCGCGGCGGCCAGCGCGCTCGCGGCGAGGCGGACGAGGTCGAGCGGCCACGGCGCGGGCGCCGCCTCGTCCAGGTCGTTGACGCCCCACACCATGCGGCCCTCGACGTCGCTCCACAGCCCGAAATTGCCGACATGGCTGTCGATCACCGACGGCACCGGCGGCGCGTCCATGAGGTCCGGGCACAGCTCCGGAGCCGTCTCTGCCCAGCGAAAGCAGGTGCCGCGCAGGAAGGCGAAGGCCTCCTTGCGCATCAGCTTGTGCTTGTGCGCGAGATCGTCCGCGACGAACCGGCGCCCCAGCCGGGCGCGCAGCCAGTCCTCGTAGGCGCGCATCGCGTGCGCGATTCCCGTCATGTCCGTCTCCCCACGCACAGGATGCGCCGGGGAACGGCCATGGACAATTCATAATAACAGGGAAACGCTGGAGCGGGCGAAGGGATTCGAACCCTCGACCCCAACCTTGGCAAGGTTGTGCTCTACCCCTGAGCTACGCCCGCTCGTGCGTGGAGCCGATTCGCGCACGGGACGCGGCCTCGGCCGAGGTGAGGCGGCGGCTGCTAGCATCCCGCCATCGCCCCGGCAAGCCCCTCTCGCGGACCGCCGCGCAAGGGTTGGCAGCGGCCGCCGCGATCCCACATAGGGGCCGCAACGATTCGCGGGCGGAGACAGCAAGACGTGGCGACCCTGGGCATGAGTGCGGCCGAGAAAGAGGCGCTGGAGACCTTCCGCCGCGACGTCGTCGAGCCGTCGATGGACGCGCTCGTCATCCTCGATTTCTGGGCGGAATGGTGCGGCCCCTGCAAGCAGCTCGGCCCGATTCTGGAGAAGGTCGCGGCCGATTATGCCGACCGCGGCGTCAAGCTCGTCAAGATCGACGTCGACGCAAACAAGATCATCGCCGCCCAGTTCCGCGTGCAGTCGATCCCCACCGTCTACGCGATCTTCCAGGGCCAGCTCGTCGCCGACCTCACCAGCGCCCGCACCGAGCGGCAGCTGACCCGCATCCTCGACCAGATCCTCGGCCAGCTTCCTGTGGCGGGCGAGGCGCAGCAGCTCGAGGCGGAGATCGAGCCGCTGATCGCGATGGGCGAAGAGGTGCTCGCCGGTGGCGATGCCGAGCGCGCCGCCAGCATCTTCGGCCAGATCCGCGACATGGCGCCCGACAATGCCGAGGTCCTCTCCGGCCTCGCCCGCGCCCATGTCGCGGCAGGCCGGATGGACGAGGCGAAGGCGGTGCTGGACGAGGTGCCGGAGAAGATCGCCGGCGACCCGGCGATTGCGCGTGCCCGCTCGGCTCTGGCCCTCGCCGAGGCGGCCCCGCAAGGCGCCGACACCGCCGAGTTCGAGCGCCGCATCGCTGCCGATCCGGACGATCATGAGGCGCGGCTCGAGCTTGCCGGGGCGCTGATGGCCGCCGGTCGCCGCGACGAGGCGGCGGAGCAGCTCTTCGAATCGATCCGCCGCGACCGCGAGTGGAACGAGGGGGCGGCGCGCAAGCGGCTGCTCCAGCTGATGGAGGTGGTCGGCCTCGAGGATCCGTGGGCGCGCGACCAGCGCCGCCGCCTCTCGGCGATCCTGTTCACCTGATGCCTGCGACCGCGCTCCTGCGCGTCCCGGTCTTTCCGCTCGCCGGGGCTTTGCTCTTTCCCGGCGCGCAGCTGCCGCTTCACATCTTCGAGCCGCGCTACCGCGCGATGATCCGCGACGCGCTCGCCAGCGACCGGCTGATCGGCATGATCCAGCCGCGCGACGAGGCGGATCCGCCGTCCCTGTTCGAGATCGGCTGCCTCGGCCGCATCGCCGCGGCCGAGGAGCTGGACGACGGGCGCTACAACATCGTCCTCGAAGGCCTCGGCCGCTTCCGCATCGCGCGCGAGGCGGAGGTCGAGACCCCCTATCGGCAGGTCGACGCCGACCGCAGCGGCTTCGACGATAATGACGAGCCCGATCCGCTCGGCCTCGCCCAGCGCGCCGAGCTCGAGCGCGAGGCGCGGCGCTATGCCGACGCGCTCGGCTATTCGGTCGATTGGGACGCGGTGTCCCGGCTCGACGACGAGATGCTGGTCAACGGCATCGCCCAGATCGCGCCGCTCGACGTCGGCTCGAAGCAGGCCCTGCTCGAAGCGCCCGATATCGCGGAACGCTGCGACCTGCTCGTCCAGTTCATGCAGTTCCAGCGGATGGTGCCGGGCGGCGCCGACGGGCCCGAGACGCTGCAATAAGGTGAGCGGCGGCGCTGACTCCCTCACCGGGCGGTGCGGCGCCGGCTAGATCGACAATCCCCTCAGCAGCAGCGGCAGCTCGCCGCTTTCGCCGCGGGCCTCGGCCATGAACTGGTCCTTCAGCGGGCCGATCTTCTGCACCAGCCCCATGCCGAAGCGGCGCACCGCCGATGCCGCGCGGCCGGGAACTCCGTAGAGCCGCGTCAGCCCGTCGGTGGCGGCGGCGACCATGAAGGTGTCGAGGCTGCGCCAGCGCTCGTAGCGGGCGAGGAGCTGGGTATCGCCGAGGTCGAGGCCGAGCCGCGCGCCCTCGACCAGCACTTGCGCGAGCGCCGCGGCGTCGCGCAGGCCGAGGTTCAGCCCCTGGCCGGCGATGGGATGGATACCGTGGGCGGCGTCCCCGACCAGGGCGAGGCGCTGCGACGTCATGACGGCGGCATGGTGGAAGCCGAGCGGGTAAGTCCAGCGCGGGCCGGCGAGCGTGACCGCGCCGAGAAAGCCGCCCATCCTCTTCTCGATCTCGTGGGCCATTGCCCGGTCGGGGAGGTCGACATAGGCCGGCGCATCGGCGGCTGGCACCGACCAGACGATCGCCGACCGAGTCCCGGGCAGCATCGGCAGGATCGCGAACGGGCCGGTGGCGTAGAAGATCTCGTAAGCGGTATTCTCGTGATGCCGTTCGTGGTCGACGGTGACGACGATGGCGTGATGGTCGTAGCGCCAGCGCGCGACCTGGATGCCGGCCGTCTCCCGCGTCGGCGAGTTGCGGCCCTCCGCGCCGACGAGCAGCGGCGCGGTCAGTGCGCGGCCGTCGTCGAGGGCCACCCGCACGCCGGCACCGTCGCGGACGACATCTGCCGCGCGCGCCGGCATCAGCAGCCGCACGCGCTCGGACTCGCGGGCCGCCTCGCGCAGCACCTGCCGCAGGCGGCGGTTCTCGACCATGATGCCGAGCGGATCGTCCTCTTCCGGCGCGTCGAATACGATGCCGCCCGGCGCCAGCCCCTCCGTGACGCGGATCGTGCGGATCGGGCAGCCCTCGCCTTCCAGCCGTTCGGCGATGCCGAGCGCTTCGAACATCCGCCACGAGGCGCTGGCGATGGCGGTGGCGCGGCCGTCATAGGCGGGAGCGGTCGTGGTTTGAGGATCCGCCGGGTCGATGACGGTCGCGGCGAGCCCGTGCCGGTCCAGCGCCAGCGCGAGCGTCAGGCCGACCAGGCCGCCGCCGAGGATGATGACGTCCGCGCGCTCCACGACGACTCCTTTGGCCGCTCTTGCCTGCCCAACGATTTTCCTGCCCTACCGATGCAACGCTGCAACGCCAAGCGCTTGACCGCCGACTCCCGACAGGCGCATTAACCAGGCTGCGGGAACATTTGGGGCACGGTAGGGACGATGGCGACAGTCGCGGCAGGCGCCCGCCAGGACAGGCTGGCGCAGTGGCGTTCGGGGATGAAGAAGGGGATGCGGCGCACCGGCCGCCTCCTGCTCGGCGGCGCGCTCGGCGCGCTGGCGCTGCTCCTGCTCCTTGCCCTGGTCAGCTACCGTCCGACCGACCCGTCGCTCGACACCGCCGCCGCCGGGCCGGTGCGCAACTGGATCGGCACCCCGGGGGCCTATGCCGGCGACTTGCTGCTCGCCCTGTTCGGACCGCCGGCCGCCCTGCTCCTGCCGCTCATCGCCCTCGCCGGCTTCCGCATCGCCCGCCTCGGCACCGCCGGGCGGTGGGTGCGGTCGCTGCTGCTGATGCTCATCGGAGTGGTGCTCCTGGGCGCGGCGGCGGGGCTGCTCGTCGGCGGCGCGGTGAACGGGTTGCCGGCCGCCTGGGGCGGCGCGCTCGGCCTCAGCCTCGCCCGCCTGATCGGCGTCGGCCTGGCCAGGATCGGCGACGCGGCGGTGGTCCAGCCCTTCCGCATCGCCGCGATGGTGCTGCTCAGCGCGAGCGGCCTCGCCTTCACCTGGTTCGGCCTCGGCCTCAGCGCCGACGAGAGGGAGTGGATCGCCAGCCGCCGCCTGCCCAAGCGCCCGCGCGCGCTCCCGTCGCCCGATTTGTACGCCGACGAGGACGAGGACGAGCTGCCGGTCGAGCGGCCCTCCCGGGCCCCGGTCGTCGCGCCTGCGGAGCCGCCGCGCACCGTCATCGCCGACCGCGTCCGCGCGCCCGAGGCGGCCCGGCGCCAGGCGCGCGACCGCCAGCCTTCGCTCGCGCTCGGCGACGCCTACCAGCTTCCCGGGCTCGACCTGCTCGCGCCGCCGCCGAGGCACACCGACACCAAGCTCGACAAGGCAAGCCTCGAGCGCAACGCCCGGCTGCTCGAGAGCGTGCTGTCCGACTTCTCGGTCAAGGGCGAGATCGTCGAGGTCCGCCCCGGCCCGGTCGTCACGATGTACGAGCTGGAGCCGGCGAGCGGCATCAAGGCGAGCCGGGTCATCCAGCTCGCCGACGACATCGCCCGCAACATGTCGGCGCTCTCGGCCCGCGTCGCCACCATTCCCGGCCGCTCGGTGATCGGCATCGAGCTTCCCAATCCCAAGCGCGAGATGGTGTCTCTCTCCGAGCTGATCGCTAGCCACGCCTTCGAGGACCAGGTCGCCCAGCTGCCGATCGTGCTCGGCAAGAACATCGCCGGCGATCCGGTGGTCGCCGATCTCGCGCCGATGCCGCATCTGCTCGTCGCCGGCACCACCGGCTCGGGCAAGTCGGTCGGCCTCAACTGCATGATCCTGTCGCTGCTCTACCGGCTGACGCCGGAGCAGTGCAAAATGATCATGATCGATCCGAAGATGCTGGAGCTCAGCAGCTACGACGACATCCCCCACCTCCTCGCCCCCGTGGTCACGGAGCCGGCCAAGGCGATCCGTGCGCTCAAGTGGACCGTCGAGCAGATGGAGGAGCGCTATCGGATGATGGCGTCGATCGGCGTGCGCCAGCTCTCCAGCTTCAACGCCAAAGTGCGCGAGGCCAAGGCCAAGGGCCAGTCGATGGGCCGCCGCGTCCAGACCGGCTACGACCCGGAGACCGGCCAGCCGCGCTACGAGATGGAGGAGCTGGACTATGACGTCCTCCCCCAGATCGTCGTCGTGGTCGACGAGCTCGCCGACCTGATGATGACGGCGGGCAAGGAGGTCGAGTTCCTGATCCAGCGCCTCGCCCAGAAGGCCCGTGCCGCGGGCATCCATCTCATCATGGCGACGCAGCGCCCCTCGGTCGATGTCATCACCGGAGTCATCAAGGCGAACCTCCCCACCCGCATCAGCTTCGCGGTCACCTCGAAGATCGATTCGCGCACCATCCTGGGCGAGCAGGGCGCCGAGCAGCTGCTCGGCAAGGGTGACATGCTCTACATGCCCGGCGGAAAGCAGATCGCCCGAGTCCACGGCCCATTCGTGTCCGACGAGGAGGTCCGCGCCGTCGCCGAGCATTGGCGCGGCCAGGGCCGTCCCGATTACGTCCAGGCGGTCACCGAGGAGCCGGAGGACGGCGGCTACATGTTCGAAGGCCAGCCGACCGGCGACGACGATCCCGAAGCCCAGCTCTACCGCAAGGCGATCCAGACCGTCGCCGAGAGCCAGAAGGCCTCGACCTCCTACCTCCAGCGCCAGCTCCGCGTCGGCTACAACAACGCGGCGCGGCTCATCGAGCGCATGGAGAAGGACGGCATCGTCTCGGCCCCGGACCATGTCGGGAGGCGCGAGGTGCTGGTCGATCCGGAAGGGCGGCCGATCGGGTAAGGCCCGAAGGCGACGGAAGATCGGAACCGCACGGGTTCACGCCGCATTCAAGGCCGTAACGATAGCCCCGCCGCCACATCCCCTCTCACGGAGTCTTCCATGCTGCGTTTCAAGACGCTCCTGCTCGCCGCGATTCCGGCCGCTGCCGCACTGCCGCTGCCGAGCGCGGTCGCGGCCGCCGCGCAGCCGTCGCCGGCATTGGAGCGGGTCCAGGCGCATTTCCGCGCCGTCGCCTCGATGACCGCCAGCTTCGCCCAGACCGACCGCCGCGGCCAGACGCTCACCGGCACCCTCACGCTGAAGCGCCCGGCGCGGATGCGTTTTGAATATCAGAAAGGCGTGCCGCTCCTCGTCGTCGGCGACGGCAAGGCCATCCATGTCGTCGACTATCAGGTGAAGCGGGTGCAGCGCCTGCCGATCGTCAACTCGCCGCTGTCGGTCCTGCTCAACGCCCGGCCGGACCTGTCGCGGATCGCGCGCGTCGTCCGCGACGACGCCGGCTCGATCGTGATTTCCGCGCGCGACCCGCAGCGGCCCGAATTCGGCACCATCACCCTCGCCTTTTCGAAGGGCGGCGGCCCGGCGGGGCTCACGCTGCAAGCATGGACCGTGCTCGATTCGCAGAACAACCAGACGACGGTGCGCCTCTCCAACCAGCGTTTCAACGTGCCCGTCGCCGACGGCGTCTTCCGCTGGACCGACCCCCGCACCGGCCGGGTCATAGGTTAATTCGTTCATCCCGCCGACAGCTTGGCGGCGATAGAGAAGGCCATGCGGTCGCGGGGAGTCGCCGTTGGGATTTCCCCCTGTTGCCTGACGAGGCGCCCCCGACCGAGCCTCGCGTGAACAACGCCTGGTTGGCCCCCGCTCCACGCCC
>Ga0070692_10000251_pt1 | contig 14825 bp, 14 predicted proteins | sample KBSK1102metaG_FD_64675 | JGI IMG/M metagenome (GOLD analysis project Ga0070692, IMG submission 64675) | Corn, switchgrass and miscanthus rhizosphere microbial communities from Kellogg Biological Station, Michigan, USA - KBS K1-10-2 metaG | ecosystem: Host-associated > Plants > Roots >...
GGAGATCAACACGGGCAAGTACGCCGAGGCGTGGAAGCGCGGCGGCGGCTGGGCGAATGAGCTGGAGAAGATTGCCACCGCCGCGAAGGCAGCGCGGAAGATGGGACTGGTCGTCCTCGCCGGACACGGACTCGATTACCGCAACATCGATGGCATCGCCGCGCTGAACGACATCGAAGAGCTGAACATCGGACACTCGATCGTGGCACGGGCGGCGTTGGTGGGGCTGGAGCGGGCGGTTCGGGAGATGATCGGCCTCATGGCGGCGCCCAGGAGATGAAAAGCGAATGTTGAATATTCAATGTTGAATGTTGAATGAACGCGGCCCAGCGGAGCCCCACTCAACATTCAACATTCAACATTTCAGTTGCCTGACAGGTCGGCCAGCCGTCGACGAATCGTACTGACCCGCTCCCGCGACGCCCTTCCTGAAAACCGTTCCGCCTCGTACATCTCGATCAACGGCGCCAGTTCCGCTGCGGCCGCGGGATGCGTCGTTCGCAGTTCCTGAAGCGCTTCGGACATCGTCATCGATGAACCGACTTCGATGCCGAGGCGGTGGAGATGGATGGCGAGGAGATCGAAGAGGGAGCGGCGGCGGCGGGAGAGCAGGACCACTGAGAAACCGGCCACGACGAGAATCGTCAGGAACGACGAGTACGTGCGCAGCGCCGAACTGTGAATGGCCACGTTGAGCGCGGAGGCTGCGTTGCGGATCCGTTCGAGCATCGCGACCGCGAGCGCGATCTGATCGGCGAGGCCGAAGGTCAGGATGTGGCGGTCCCAGAAGTAGTTCACCCAATCGGTCAGCGCCAGCGCGTAGACGCGGAGCAGTCCTTCGTGCGCATTGCCGGGACGGAGCGACGCCGGCGTCGGATCGAACGTCTGCCACGCCTTCCCGTCCCACACTTCCACCCAGGCGTGCGCGTCCTCGCGGCGGATGACGAAGTAGCCGGTGAGCGGATTGAGCGTGCCGCCGTAGAAGCCGCCGACGATGCGCGCCGGGACGTCGAGCGCCGTCATCAGCGCCACCATTCCGGCGGCGAAGTACTCGCAGTGTCCGCGATGCTCGCGCAGCAAAAACTGATCGACGGTCATCGTGCGGCCGATCTTCGACGGATCGGCGAGGTACTGAAACTTCGTGGAGAGGTACGTCTCGACTGCCGCGGCGCGGCGCATCGGATCGGTCTCCGATCCCGCGATCTGCAGCGCCATCGCCCGCACCGCCGGCGTGACCGGATAGTTTGAAACCGTCACCCGCTGCGGCCGGCGCGGCGCGGTCCCGCGGGCGAGCGCGATGTCGTACGAGATCGTGTCGCGATGCGCGCTCCAGACGGTGAAAATATCGCGCGTCGGACCTTCGGCAATCTGCCCCGCGCCGGTGACCTCGTACGTCCCGACCGGCAGAAAGAGCCGGCTGCCGATCAGGAAGCGCTGCTGCACGCTGGCCTTCCTCGTAAACCCCTCGGGGCGTGCCACGCGCGTCGTTCCGTCGCTCCCATCGAGGGGGAGGAAATCGCGGCGGCCCTGAATCCAGGTGTTGTTGGCGAAGCGCTCGTAGACCGTTCCCTTCAGCCGCAGCGGCGTAAAAAACGGAATCGTCTCCTGCCCCATCCAGATGCGGCTGACCACCGTCGGATCGCTGCTGATCGTGCGCGTCTCATTCAGATTGATCGAGTCGCTGAGGCCGGTCGTGGCGTTGGAGAGCGGGCCGGTCATGCCGGGAAGCAGCGGGTTGCTCACGCGCGGCATGATGGGAAAAAGAAAAACGCCGATGAGCAGCGCGCCGCAGACGTAGAAGGCTGCCGCGCCGCCGGATCGCGGCTCCGGCATGGTCACGCCGGCCATCGCCGCCGTTTCCTCGTGGCTGAGATGCATCAACCGCCGCAGCAGAAGAAAACCGAAGACGACGATGAACGGGAGGATGGCGATGTGCGTCGACGTGGCGACGCTGGCGGTGAAGATGAGCGCCGCGGTGAGCAGCCGCTGCGCGGTATTGCGCGTCCGCACCGACTCGATCGGCTGATAGGCGGCGATGAAAAGGACGAGGTGCGTCGACGCGGCGATGGCGCTGCGCGAGATCAGCGCCGCGTCGACGATGTAGAAGGGGATGTACGCGATCGCCAGCCCGCGCATGACCGTGGCAGGGACGGCTTCGGGACCCTTACCCATCATCACGCGCGCGACGACAGCGACCATGAAGGCGTGGAAAAGGATCAGCGTGACCGGCGAAATCGTCTGCGTCGCGTACAGCGGCACAGCCGCGAACATGGTCAGGAAGAGGAGCTCGAGTTCGTGGCGGCGGGAGTCGGCGATCGGGAGCCGGGAGTCGGAGATTGCGGTCATGCCACGACTCCCGACGCGCGTTTGGCTTCCGGCGCCACCGTAAAAATCACGCTGTCCCGATCTACCGCCTGTGCGACCGGCTCGCGCACCGCTTCGAGCAGCGCCAGCGCGCGGAACATCGATGCGGCGCCGTCGCGGTCCGAGTGGAGCGTGACGTGCGGAATGGAGAAGGCCACATCGAGATCGCTCTGCAGCGCGTCGTCGAGGAACGTCGCGGCCTCGCTGATCATCTCTTCGAAGGTCTCCTCGCTCACGTGCGGCGGGCGAAACGGATCGACGACGATGTGCACCGACCGGCCGGCCTCCATCTCCGTCTGCTTGATGATCCAGCGGCCGATCGACGCCGACTTTTTCCAGTGCACGCGGCGGAGCGAATCGCCGCGGACGTAATCGCGGAAGGAATGGATCTCGTTGCCGCCGCCGATGCGATTTGACGATTGCAGATCGCCCTGAACGGAACGGAAGCGGTCGCGGGAAATGCCGTCGCCGAGGAGCCGGGGAAAGACGATGACGTCGCCGGAGAGATGGGGGCGGCGCTTCTTCAGGAAAAATCCGAACGGATAGCGGGTGTAGAGATCGACGCGCGTGAGCTGCACCAGTCCGCGGCGGCGGAAGCGGAACAGGACATGCGCCACGATTTCGCTGCGCCGCGGAATCAACGGAATGCAGAGCGGCGCGTCGAGGTCCTCGGAGGTGACGATGACGTCGCGCACGTTCCAGATGCGGGAGCGGTTTTTGATGCGAAACCGCCCATGCGCCGGCCGCATCGCCCACGCCTCATCGACGCCGTCGAATTCGACGACCAGCTTTTTCAATCCGTCCTTCGACGCGATGCCCGACAGCAGCAGGCAACCGAGCATGAAGCAGAGGCCGATGTAGAGCGAGTTGTTGCCGGTGTTGATGGCCGCGAACCCGATGACCACGGTAAAGACGACGAACGCCGTCCCGATCCGCGTCAGGCGGACGACACCGTTGAATTGCCAATGCTGCCTGGTCACGGGCATATGAATGTTGGGTGATGGTCGGGGATTCCTTGGGTTGCGCGGTCTCGCGGTTGCGCGGTCTCGCGGCTGTGAATTCTCAGAGACACCGCGAGACCGCGTAACCACGAGACCGCGCAACCCTGCCTACACTTCTTGCATGAACCGCCGCCTCGTCATCATCTCTGTCGTCGCCATCGCCTGCTCGCGCGCTTCGGGGCAGATGCCCGGGACGGTCGCCGTGGCGAACGATCCGATGTTGCAGCACCACGAGATCCGCATCGATCAGCTGCCGAAGCCGTTTGCAACACCGTCATCGGGAAATCCTCCATCGGTCGGCGCGCCGCCCGCCAATGCGACGCTGCATGCGCCGCCGGGGTTCCACGTCTCGCTCTTCGCCGACAAGCTCGGCGATCCGCGGGCGATGCTGCTCGCGCCGAACGGCGATTTGATCCTCTCCGAGCCGGGCGAAGGAAAGATCACCATCCTGCGCGATGCGAATCACGACGGCGTGGCCGAGCAACGGTTCACGCTCGCCAGCGGGCTGGATAACCCATACGGTCTGGCCTTTCACGGCAAGTGGCTCTACGTCGGCAATGAGGGCGCGGTCGTTCGCCTTCCGTACGCCGCCGGACAGACGGCTGCGAACGGGAAAGCGGAGCAGATCGCCGCGCTGCCGTCCGGCGGACATTCGACGCGGGGCGTTCTGTTCAACAAGCCCGGCACGAAGATGTACGTCTCGATCGGGTCGCGCTCCAATGTCAGCTCCGGCGAACCGCCGGAGCGCGCCGCCATCGTCGAGTTCAATCCCGATGGCAGCGGCAAACGGATCTTCGCGGGCGGACTTCGCAATCCGGTCGGCATGGCGTGGGAGCCGGCCACCGGCGCTCTCTGGACCGCCGTGAACGAGCGCGACGGCCTCGGCGACGAGCTCGTGCCCGACTACGCGACCGCCGTCCAGCCCAACGCGTTCTACGGCTGGCCCTACGCCTACTTGGGGCCGAACGAAGATCCGCGCCGCGCCGGCGAGCGGCCCGATCTGGTGAAGAAAACGATCCCGCCGTCGGTGCCGATCGCATCGCACTCGGCGCCGCTCGGGATCGCCTTTTATCAAGGCGCGATGTTCCCCGCCGAGTACCGCGGCCGCGCCTTCGTCGCGCTGCACGGATCGTGGAACCGGGCCCGACGCACCGGCTACAAAGTCATCAGCATTCCTTTCCGGAACGGACGCCCCACCGGCGGTTACGACGATTTCGTGGCCGGCTGGATGCCTTCCGACACAGCCCGTTCCGTATGGGGCCGCCCCGTCGGCTTGCTCGTCCTCGGCGATGGATCGCTGCTCATCTCGGATGATGGCGGCGGAAAAATTTGGCGCGTGACGTACAAGAAATAGTGGTCGCGCGGGACTCCGCAACCGCGCATCACGGCGCCTCTCTTGCACTACCTCATCGTGCAGCCCACTGCGTTTTACGAAAGGAAAAGCAGATGCCACGAAGAGGGAAATCGGTTGTCAGGAAAGCGGGCGGCGCCATTGCGCGCACGGCCCGGAAGCTGACTTCAAAGCTCAATCCACGCAAGCGTTTGGCAGCAAAGAAGGAGACGCCTGTATCGGCCGAGGCAACGGCGAAACCGGCCGCCGCACGCGCTTCGCAACGCCAGAATCAGACCGACGTCGCGCTCGATCTGATCGCGGATATGTACTCGCCGAGCCAGACCAGCCTGAAAACGTCATTTCGCAGCGACGGCTCGGACCGGCAGCGCGATCAGGAGATTCCCGTCGGCGCCGCGGACCGCTGGCAGGATGAAGACCATTACACAAACAAGTCTGGCGATGCCCGCATCGGCACGCATGGCCGCACCTATGAGCCGGGCGAGCAGCGCGCGTCATCCAACACCAACAACAGGAGGTAGCACAGCATGGATACACCAATGGGCAACACAGGATTTGGTTCAGCGAACAACGGTTTCAACAACGGTCCGACGCCGACGTCGACCGGCGGCACCGGCACGATGTCGTCAACGTCGAGCGGCTATTGCCCGACCTGCGGCCAGTCACGCAACGCGTCGACGAACAGCGGCCTGGAACAGTTCCTCGGCAAACTCGGCATCAGCGACGACATGATCACCAACCTCAAGTCGTCGATCCAGAACGTCGACGTCGAGGAGTATCTCAACACCGCTCGCGATTATCTGAAGGGCGGAAGCGAGAAGGCGACGACGTACGCGAAGGAAAATCCCGGCAAGGTCGCAGCCGGCGTAGCGGTCCTCGCCGTCGGCGCGGGGCTGCTGATCAGCGCATTGAATCGCGATTGACCAACCGAGCGCCGGCAACCTCGCCGGCGCTCGTACAATGTCGTCCCGATGCCGCTGGTTCCCGACCTCAACGTCACCGACCGCACCTGCGTCGTCGCCGGCATTCCTATCCACTACGTCGAAGCGGGCCGCGGCCCGCTCATCGTGCTGCTGCACGGGTTCCCGGAGTTCTGGTACTCGTGGCGGAATCAGATCCCCGTTCTCGCCGCTGCCGGCTTTCACGTCGTGGCCGTCGATCTTCGAGGCTACAACGATTCCGCGAAGGTGCCGGGCATCGATGCCTATCGCCTTCCTGAACTGGCCAAAGACATCGCCGGCGTGATCACGCAGACGGGCGAAGCGCCGTGCGTTCTCGCCGGTCACGATTGGGGCGGTGCCGTGGCCTGGCTCACCGCGATGCTTTATCCGGAGCTGGTCAGCCGCCTGATCATCCTCAACTCGCCGCATCCGGTCGCGTATCTGCGCGAGATGCGCCGCTCGGCGCGGCAGAAATGGCGCGCGAAATATCAGCTTCCTTTCCATATCGCCGGGCTGGCGGAGTTCGCGATGCGCCGTTTCCGCTACGCGCTCCTTCGCCGCTCGCTGGCGCGGCTCGGCAGCTTCACCCCCGAGGAGATCGAACGGTACGTCGAAGCGTGGGCGAAACCGGGCGCGCTCACGGGGATGTCGAATTACTACCGCGCCACGCGCCACCGAAAAGGGATGCGCGGCCTGATGCGCCGCATCGACATCCCGGCGCTGATGATCTGGGGCGATCTCGATCCCTTTTTCACTCCCGAAACGCTGCTCGACTTCCGCGAGTACGTCCCCGAGGTCCGCATCGAACACATCCCCGACGCCGGCCACTTCGTTCAGACGGACGCGCCGGGGAAGGTGAATGAGTTGATGCTGGAGTTCGCGCGCGGCTGACTACGCGCGCGACGCTTTCCACTCCGCCCATTGCTCGTCGAGCGATCCGGTGAAATCGCGCTTGGGAGTCCAGCCGAGTTTCTGGCGGGTGGCTTTGCTGGAGACGCGCTGATCGATGGCCAGGGCGTCGGCGAAGGGGCCGTATTTTTCGCGGGCGGTTTCGATGGGGACCGTTTCGATGACGCATCCGGCGGCGACGGCGAGGGCGCAGCCGAGGAGCGTTTCGTTCGTGTCGTCGACGGCGTGGAAGATGCCGGTGGCGCGCTGCTCGGTGATGCGGACGTAGCAATCGGCAAGATCGTGCAGGTTGACCATCGCCCACTGATTGTTGCCGTCGCCGACGAGGTAGACCGGCTTCTTCTGCTCGGCCGATTCGAACCATCCGCCGCAGAGACTCTGCCTGCCGCCGTAAACGCAGCCGGGACGAATGACGGCGCTACGTCCGGTGGCCAGCGCGATCTGTTCCTGCTCCGGACGCCAGGCGACGATGGGGAGCGGATCGGGAGGCGTCGATTCGTCGGCGACGTCGAATCCGGTGTTGCCGCAGACCCAGACGCCCGAGGTGTAGACCAGGAAGCCGGGCTGCTCGGTGAAGACGTCGAGAGCGGTGCGATTGAGGGCGGGTGCTTCGGGCGAATTTGCCTGGGCGATATGCAGGAACGCGTCGTAGCTGCCGATGGAATCAGCGAGTGAGGGAAGCGACGCGAGATCGCCGGCGATGATGACGACGCCGAGGTCGCGCAACGCCTTCGAATCCGTTTCCGGACGGACCAGCGCCGCAACGTCATGACCGCGGCCGCGAAGAGCCGCGGTGACTTCACTGCCGATGTAGCCGGTGGCGCCGGTGATGAAGAGGCGCACTACTTCTTCTTCTCCATCGCGCGCTTGAAGGCGAGGGCCATGGCGCTTTCGCCCGACTCGTTGTCGCCGCGCTCTTCGGCAAACTTCACGTATTCATCGCGCTCAGCGGCGGCTTTGGCCGCCTCGTGCGAGAGCGAGATGCGCTTGCGCTGCGGGTCGATGCTCATGATACGCACGGCCAGCTTCTCGCCGGCTTCGTGCGCGCGCGACGGATCGGCACCCGGCGCGACGGAGATTTCGGAATTCGGAATGAGGCCGGTCAGACCCGGCTCGATCTGGACGAAGATTCCGGGCGCGCCGCCGTGATCGACGGTGCCTTCGACGACCTTGCCGGCCGGATAGCGCTGCGCGGCGCCGTCCCACGGATCGCGCGTGGCAACCTCGCGAAGGGAGAGCGAGAGGCGCTTTTTCGACGGATCGACTTCGCGGATCCAGCCGGTGACGGTGGTGCCGATGGCGACGTCGGGATCGCCCTGCTTCACGCCGAAGGGAAGCTGCGAGTAGTGAACGAGGCCGTCGATGCCCGGCTCGACTTCGACGAAGAGGCCGAAATCGGTCGTACGGACGATGCGGCCGCTGAACTGCGTGCCGGCGGGGTAACGCTCGCCGACGTCGCTCCAGGGATCAGGCTCCTGATCCTTCATCGAGAGGGAGATGCGCTTGCCGTCGTTCTCGACTTTGATGACTTTGACGCGGACTTCCTGTCCGACGGTGACGACTTCCTTCGGATCGGTGACGCGGCGGCGGCTCATCTCCGAAACGTGGAGGAGGCCGTCGATGCCGCCGAGGTCGACGAAGGCGCCGAACGGGGTAATGGTCTTGATCGTGCCGGTCAGTTCCGCGCCGGGGATGATGTTGCGGCGCGTTTCCTCGGCTTTCGAGGCGTTCGCTTCCTTCAGCAGCGCGGCGCGGGAGACGACGATGCGCCGTCCGTCATCCGAGAGCTCGGTGATGCGGAACTCGTACGACTGGCCGATGAACTGATCGGGATTGTCGATTTTGCCGAGAGAGATCTGGGAGAGCGGGCAGAAAGCGCGAAGGCCGCCGACGTTGACGTCGAAGCCGCCTTTGTTGCGCGCGGCGACTTTCCCTTCCACCGGCAGGCGGTTCTCGTACATCTGCCGGAGCAGATCGAGCGAAGCCTTTCCTTTGGCGAGCTTGCGGGAGATGCGGATGTCGGGCGAGGTCTTGACGACCGTGCCTTCGACCGTATCGCCGACGTCGAGGCCGTCGAGCTCATTGGCCGCCATGACCGCTTCCGAGGGTCCACCGTAGGAGACGAAGGCATCGTCGCCGGAGATGGAGACGATCTGTCCTTTGAGCAACTCGCCCTGCTCGGGGGTCTTGAAATTCAGGCTTGCTTCAAACGCCTCGGCGAACGTTGCTTCGGCGGTTTCTCTACTCTGGGTCATGGATGGTTAAAGCCTTTCAGTGGGATGGATCTCTGGACGGCGAGATCGGCTGGGCAGCGTATCTTACTCGAAAGTGGAAATGCTGGCGACTGAGCAACGCAGTCACAGTTTCGTCTCTTCCGCGGATCGTTTTTTCGACTCCTGAAGAGCCGCGAAAAAAATTTTCGCGACCCACTTGCGGACCGCAAAACGCGGACCTACATTGAGGCTCCCTGACACGCCGGATGCTTCATCGCAGATGTCAACGGCAGGTCGGGTGGTTCCGGAACGCGATGGGTACCGGGACTGCCGCGCGGATGCGTCTTTGCAGCTGTCAACGCGCGGCGAACGGTTGCGACGGGCAAAGGACGTCGGGACCAAAGTCGGTTCGAATGCCCCCTGGTGGCTGTTAACGGATCGAGAACGGGCTCGCGAGATCAGGGATCGCGAGCCTTTACCTTTTCCCGCCTCTGCTACGATTCCGCGCACTCATGCCCACCCGCGTTTACCTCGTCCGCCACGGCGCGACCGAGCTGTCTGCCGAAGACCGTTTCGCCGGCGCCATCGATGTCCGCCTATCCGATGAAGGGCGCGAGCAGGCTCGGCTGCTGGGCGTCAGACTCGAGGCCGACCCGCTCAGCGTCGCGTTCGCCAGCCCGATGTCGCGCACGATGGACACGGCGAGCCTGATCGCGGAACCACACGGTCTCGCCGTGACTCCGATTGATGGTCTGCGCGAGATCGCGCACGGCCGCTGGGAACGGAAAACGCGCGCCGAGGTCGAGAAAGAGTTTCCGGAGGAGTACAGCCGGTACGAGAACGATCCTTATTCATTCGCGCCGACGGACGGCGAGAGCGGCCTCCAGGTCACCGCGCGCGCGCTGCCCGCGCTGCTGACGATCGTCGAGGAGCATGCCGGCAAGCGCATCCTGATCGTTTCCCACAAAGCGACGATCCGCCTGCTCCTCAGCTCCCTCCTCGGATTCGATCCTCGCAAATACCGCGACCGTCTCGATCAGAGCCCTTGCGCTCTCAACATCCTCGACTTCAAAGACGTGAGCTCGCCCCGCCTGACGCTCTTCAACGACACGTCACACTACTGCGTCGACGTGCCCGAGGTGCCGAAGAACCGGTTGTCGAAGACGTGGAGCGATAAGAAGTAGCGTCACCGCACCGTGAACTGCGCGCGCGCCAGAAGGGGATCGTTGCCGTAGTAGATCTTCAGGTTCTGGCCCTTGTCGTTGACGGTGACCGACTGCAGGCGCCAGACGCCGCGCGCGGAGTTCGCGTGCAGGCGGATCGTGCCGACGAAGGTGTTTCCTTCGCGCTGCATGAAGGAGAAGAAGGTGCCGCTGGAGCTGCTGCCCGGTCCGACGATCTGGCCGCTTACGCCGCCGATGCCGCAGGTGTCGTCCGTGACCTGCGCGGTGATTTCGATGACCGGTTCGTCGCGTCCCATGAAGATCTCCGTGCGGCTGAGCTGCAGGCCCTGGAGAACGGGCGGTGTGTTGTCACAGGTGTCGGCGGAGATGTTGAGGCGGATGGCCGCAACGGCCGGATTCTCGCTTCGCACCGTGGCGAAGTTGTTGGCGTTGTCCTGCATCTGCACCTGTTCGAGCGTCCAGTCGCCGCAGTCGAGACAGGTGGGCGGCATGATGTCGCACTGGTAAACGTCGTTCGATCCCTTCTGGCAGCCGACGCCGATGCGCGCCAGCTTCGAGGGGCTGAGGAAGACGGCGGCGACGAGATGGATACCGGACTTCTCGTCCGAGGCGTCGACGAAGAGCGTGTTGTGCTCGCCGGCGCGCATGGCACGGCGGTCGAGCCACACATTGCGCAGCGCCGGCGCGGTCGAATCGGATGCGGACGAGATCACCTTCAGCACCGCCGTCGGAGGCAGGGTTCCCTGCGCGGAGCTGAGCGTCACCGAGTTCGTAGCCATGTCGCTCATCGTCAGGAAGCTCACCTTCCACATCCCCTCCTCCGCTTTTTCGGGGATGTGAATCCGGCTGATGTACCGCATGGTCTCGCCGTCGCGCTGCTGCGCGAATCCCTGCACGGCCTTGCCGTTCGGACTGGTGAGCGTGCCGGAGATGCCGCGGATGCCGGAGAGGTCGTCGGTGGCGGTCACGACGAGCGTGGTGTCGCCGCCGTCCTGCACCTGCGGCGGGTCGAAGGCGATCGACAGGAGCTGCGGCGGGACGGTGTCGGAGTTCGGATCTTTCGGATCGGCCGGCGGCGTCTTCGGCTTGTCGCCGCTGCCGGATCCGGATTGATTCGGCCCGCCAGTGCTTCCCTGCGGGCGCTGCGCGTTCGGCGCCTGCTGCCGGGATGCCGCTTTCGGGGGCGGAGGAAGAGGAACTGGTTTCGGCTGCGGCGTCAGTTGTTGCGCGGCGACCGGCGCGGCCGACGGCGCGATCGCGGAGATGCCGGCGGCGAGCAGTTCGCGGAAGCGCTGCGCGCGGGTCATGGCGGCGGGAGACGACTTCGTTGCAACCGGAGAGATGGACGATGACGTCGTCTCCGCGGGGCTGCCGGCGGGCAGAGGTTCGAACGCCGTTCGCTGTCCCGTCGACCCCGATCTTGCTGACGCCGTCGCCGCGATCGTCGACGGCGAGGACGATTCCGTCGCCGTCTTCACGGTGTAGGAGCGCACGCGCACCATCACCGCCGTCGCGAAGGCGACGGTAAGCATCGTCAGAAAAACGGAGAGAAAGGAGATCTGGACTCGCCGGCGCACGCGGGAACCTTCAGTTGACAACGCCCGGAACAGCGAGAGTGAAGGGCGCGATTTCCGCCCGGAACATTTCGCCGCCCCGCAGCTTCATCATGTAACCGCCCTGCATCGAGCCCATCGACGTGCGCAGCGGGCAGAAACTGGTGTACTCGAAGGCCTCTCCCGGCTTCAGCGACGGCGTCTCGCCGACGACGCCCGCGCCTTCCACGCGCTCCACGTTGCCGTCCGAATCGGTAATCACCCATTCCCTGCTGATGAGCTGCACCTCCTCGGTACCGACGTTCGTGATTACGACGTGATACGCGAAGAAGAAGTAACTCTCCTGCGGGTCGCTCCGCTCCTCGACGTACATGCTCTCGACCTGGATGCGGATGCCGCGGGTGGTGGTGTCGGACATTTGGTTGCGGTCTCGGGGTCTCGCGGTTGCGCGGCCTCGCGGCCGCGGCTTGGCGTGACTTTATCATTGCCGCCAGACAGCTCGAACACTGCGAGACCGCGAGACTCCGAGACCCCGAAACCATGCTCACCCTACTGTTTCTCGCAGCCGCGATCGCGACGCCCGCCCCGCCTCCCCCCGAGCTCTCCACGATCGTCATTCCGATCCACACCTCGCTCGCGCCGCTTCTGCCGCAGCTCGAAGCGCAGGTGCCGAAGAATCTGGCGAAGCTGGATGCGTATGAGCTCGATCCGAAGCAGGAGTTCGGGATGAAGTACCGCGTGGCCCGCGATCCGATCGCGCTCAACGTGATCGGCAGCGGCATTCACGCGATGACCACCGTTCATTACGCGCTGGAAGGATGCCGCCGGACGCAGAAGCCGTTCACGGACCAGATCGTGATGTGGCCGTGCGTCTCCTGCGGCTTCGGCGAGCCGATGCGCGATGCGTGGATCTCGCTGACGTCCCGTCTGGACTGGGACGCGAACTGGCGGCTTCGCTCCACGACGCGCGCGCAACCGGTCGACTTTTCCTCCAACCGCTGCACGGTGACGTTCGCCCGCATCGACGTCACCGATTGGAAGATCGCGCCGATCGTGAACGACCAGCTGCGCCAGGCGATGAAGACGATCGACGCGAATACGCCGAAGCTGACCAACATCCGACCGGCCGCCCAACAGGTCTGGTCCGCGCTGCAGGCGCCGGTGCTGATCGGACCGCGGACCTGGCTGGTGATGGATCCGGCCGACGTCGCGCTCGGCCCGATCTCCGGCTCCGGCCTCACGCTCACCAGCATGCTCACCCTGCGGGCGCGCACGCGCGTCGTGGTCGGCGCGCAACCGGTCGTCGTCCCGAAACCGCTGCCGGCGCTTCGCGTTTCGCAGGCGGCGAACAACGGCATCCGCATTCCCTTCGACGTCGAGGTTCCATACGCCGAGGCCAACCGGCTGATGACGGAGAACTACGCGAACCGCACGTACGAAGGCGTCGCGGTCACCTCCATCCGCCTCGGGCCCGGACCAGCGCCCGACGGCCGCGTGTCGATCGAATTGAACGTCAACTATCGCGCCTCGCTGCTGCGGCGCTACAGCGGTCTAGTCTACCTCGAAGGGACGCCGTTCTACGATCCCGCCACGCGCACGGTCACGCTGCAGACCCTCGACTACTCCCTCGATCCGCGGCGGAAGAATCCGTTCGTGCGTATCGCCGACCGCGTCGCACACGAGAAACTTCGCACGTCGCTGGCCAGGAGCGCGCACTGGTCGGTCGCGCCGCAGATCGACTCGATCCGCACGGAGATCATGCGCGCGATGACGCGGCCTCTCGCGCCCGGCGTGATGATGCGCGGCCGCGTCGATACCATCGAGCCGGGGAGCGTGGTGCTCGACCCGAACGGCATCGTCCTGCACGTCCTGGCGACGGGCAGCGCGGAGGTGGAGATCAGCGCGCTGCGGTGAGTCGATCGACTGTCATCCTGAGCCGCCGGAGCGCAGCGCAGGACGGTCGAAGGACCCCCGGCTGCTAACCGATGCACATCCCTGTTAGCAGCCGGGGGTCCTTCGGCGTCCTCAACCCCTGCCGGGGTATCGGCGCCTCAGGATGACAGAGGGCGGCGTGGGGCCGCACCTCGTCACTCCGGAATGACGATGCTGGACCACGGCATCTTGCGGACCGCGATGACTTTTTCGTCGACCGCTTCCTGCGTTGCCGTAGCGCCGAGGACGCGCTGGATGTACTGCACCTCGGGGGAGACCAGCGGACGCTGCATCAATCGCATCGCCGATTTCTTGATGTTGCTTTCCGAGACAGTGACTTTCGGTGCGCGCTTCGGTTTCAACACGTTCGTCATACAAAAGCTCCTTGTTTGGGGTTAGACCGCTGCGACAGCCTTCGGTGCGTCTTTCTTCGATTTCGCTTCGTTGACCACGACGGCCTGGCCGTTCATGTCCTTGCCATTGAGCGCGGCGATCGTTGCCTGCGCTTCCGCGTCGCTGCCGAACTCGACGAAGGCAAAACCCTTCGACGCGCCGGTGACGCGGTCCTTGACCACTTCCGCCGACGTCGCGGCGCCGTACGGCTGCACGATCTCGCCGAGCTTCGCGTCATCGATATCCTTGGGCAGATTTCCGAAATAGACCTTCATTGGGAGGACTCCTGTTTTCCGGCGGCACACTTCGAGCGGCGCGGGAAAGATGGTTTGCTAAGAAGATTGAGGTTCAGAGGCGCTGACTCAGCTCAGGCGGCCTGAAGGATGAGGAAGGTTCCTCAAAGGTGCTTACCATACAACCTGGATGCGAATAAGTCTATTCGCCGCGGATTTCGGCGAAGAACGCATCGCTCGAAACGGGACGCCCGAGAAAGCGCTCGACCAGATCCCGTGCAGGCTCTTCGCTGCCGCGCGAAAGGATCAATTCGCGGAAGCGGCGGCCGGTCGCCTCGTTCATCACATCGGGTCCGAATGCGGAGATCAGATCGAGCGCGATGACCTTCGCCCACATGTAGCCGTAGTAGCCGGCCGCGTAGCCGCTGGCGATGTGTTCGAACGTGCCGGGGAACGCGGTGCCTTCGACATGACCCATCGGCGTCGCGCCCTCCATCTCCTTCCAGAGATCGAGCGAACCGCGCGGCTGCTCGCCGGATAGCGCCATATCGAAACTGGCGTAGAGAAGCTGGCGTCCGTAGTCGACACCCGAGCCGAACTTTTTCGCCGCGCGGATGCGCTGCACCATCGACTGGTCGATGAGCGGACAGCTCGCGCAGTGATTGCGCATCAGCATCAGGCTCTCCATCCGGCTCGCCCACTCCTCGTACATCTGCGACGGCGCCTCGACGAAGTCGCGCTCCACGCTCGT
>Ga0070692_10000256_pt1 | contig 14709 bp, 14 predicted proteins | sample KBSK1102metaG_FD_64675 | JGI IMG/M metagenome (GOLD analysis project Ga0070692, IMG submission 64675) | Corn, switchgrass and miscanthus rhizosphere microbial communities from Kellogg Biological Station, Michigan, USA - KBS K1-10-2 metaG | ecosystem: Host-associated > Plants > Roots >...
CCACGTCGCATTGACCACCGGGATCAGGCCCGAGACGCTGAAGCGCTGCGTGACGTTGTACGAGGCCCCCAGGTCGTAGAGCTGCTGCGTGTTGGACACGTAGTTGTTGGCCGACTGGCGCTGATACTGGAACTTGGTCCCGTTGTAGTGGTCGGTCGATTTCGCGTCGCGGAAATTGAAGAACACCTGCCATTCTCCCGGCGCGAACACCACCTGCTCCGAGGCGCCGAACAACGGCTCGTTGTTCCTGATGGCAATGCACCCCTGCGCGCTGGCTGTCCGCGCCGTGAGCGGCAGCGCCGCGAATGCCAGCACAAGAACGACCGCGAATCGCATCTTCCTCATGAACGGCTCCTTTGGAACATCACCCCTTTGTCCCTCGACCACCCGGATGGCAATCGATTGGCGTGACGTCCCGGACTGCAAGGCGCGGGCCAGCCCCGCTCCGGCCGGGGTGTTTTGTCCGGCCGCCTGCGGGCGGTTACGCGCAAACCTTTGAGGGACAGGGATGTCCAGGGACAGGGCGTACGCCGGCGCCGGCGGCCCTTCGCCGGGAGACGGGCGGCGCCGCGCATCATTCCTATGAAGGGACCGCGCCGGATCGTAGCGGCTAGGAGTTCGAACACACTCCTAGGGTTCTGAGAGGGCCTGCAGGTCCTGCTGGAGGTGGCGGAAGACGGCCCGCGCGCGCCCCTCGGTGGAGGCCATGCCCGGGGTGGTGTCGATGGTGTAGTGCGCCACCTTCAACTTCTCCCGGGTATCCATCTGGGCGCCGACGCGCGCCCGGGCCTCCTCCTCGGACAGTCCGTCCCGCCGGACGATGCGGTCGAGCTGGACCTCGGGGGCGCAGTGGACCACGATGACCCGGTGGTAGTCGCGGTAGATGCCGGTCTCGATCAGGAGGGCGGCGTTCGAGACGGCGATCCGTCCCTGTCCGGTGTCGGCGAGCAGCTCGACCAGGTTCGCCTCCTCCTTGCGGATCATCGGGTGCAGGATCGCCTCGAGAGCGGCGCGCCTGTGCGGGTCGGAGAAGATGAGGCGCGCCAGCCGCGGGCGGCTGATCGAGCGGTCCGGGTTCAGGATCTCCTCGCCGAATGCCTTGACGACGGGCTGGTAGGCGGGGGCCTCTCTCTCCACCAGGCGGTGGGCGATCTCGTCCGCGTCGAGGATGCTCGCCCCGAGCGAGGCGAAGATGCGGGCCACGGTCGTCTTGCCCGCGGCGATCCCTCCCGTCAGCCCGACGCGCAGGACGAACGGCTTGCCCCGACCGTCTGGGGGCGCGCTGCCGGGGACGCCGAACGGCAGCGTCGCGCCGGCGGCCCGGTCGCGCCCCTGGGTCATTGCGTCACCAGGCGGCGGCGCAGGCGCGCGGCGCGCAGCGTGTTGCGGAGCAGGCAGGCGATGGTCAGCGGGCCGACGCCCCCGGGGACCGGCGTGAGATGGGCCGCCCGGGAGGCCGCTTCGACCGGGTGGACGTCACCGACCAGGGTGTACCCCCGCTCGCGCACCGAGCGCACCCGCGGCGAGTCGCTCCCGAAGATCGCCGCCGCGGCGGCCGCGTCGTCCAGGCGGTTGATCCCCACGTCGATGACCGTCGCGCCGTCGCGGATGTGGTCCCGCCCCAGGAAGGCGGGGCGCCCCATCGCGGCGATCAGGATGTCCGCCTGGCGGGTGATGGACGGCAGGTCGCGGGTCTTCGAGTGGCAGACGGTGACCGTCGCGTCGCGCTGCAGCAGGAGGATCGACAGCGGCCGGCCGACGATGTCGCTTCGGCCGACGATGACCGCGTGCCGGCCGGCGATCGGAAGGCGGTAGCGATCGAGCAGCTCCACGATCCCGGCCGGCGTGCACGGGACCGGGGCGTCGAGCTTCATCTGGAGGCGCCCCGCGTTCAGCGGGTGGAGCCCATCCACGTCCTTGGCCGGATCGAGCGCCAGGACGACCGCCGATCGGTCGATGGCGGGAGGGAGCGGCAGCTGGACCAGGATGCCGTCGATATCGGCGTCCTCGTTGAGCTGCAGGACGCGGGACAGGATCCGCTCCTGGGGCGTGGCGGCGGGGAGCCGGACCTCGTCCGAGCGCATGCCGGCCTCGCGACAGGCCGCGATCTTGTTCCTGACGTAGACCTGGGAGGCGGGGTCGTCCCCGACGAGGACCGCCGCAAGCCGCGGGGCGCTGCCGGTGGTCTTCACTATCCCCGCGACGTCCCGGGCGACCTCGTCCCTTATCGCCCGGGCCACCGCGGCACCGTCGAGCAGCTCGGCAGCCACTCCTAGCCTCCCACCGGCTGCCGGTGGAACATGAACGACACCGAGTGCGTCTCGGCGCCGATCTGCAGGAACGAGAAATTGACCCGCAGCTCCTTCCATTTCGGAGGGAAAGGGCCGAACACCACGAGCCGCTCGATCGTCCGGCCCTTGGGGATCTCGGTGCTGCTGTCGAAGATCGCCGGGGACAGGCGATCGAACACCTGGTCCGGATCGCTGTCCGCGTGCGCGGCCGCGCGGTAGAGGTCGGTCAGGTCCATGGCGTACTGCGGCGCCTTCCGGTCGGTGAGCAGCATGACGTTGCCCGGCTGGAACACCACGTCGCCCGTCGATCGATTCTCGAAGACGACCCGGACCGCGTGGTAGATCTCCGGCCGGCCCGGCGGCACCGCGAAGGGATCGGAGGCGCCGGAGGCCGCCTTGCGCAGGAAGGACGCCCGGGCGTCGGGCTCGAGGAACTCCACCGTGATGGCCAGCCCCTTGATGCTGAAATGGCTGGTGGTCGTGCTCCTCACGCCGGACTCGATCGCCTTCTTGGAGTATGGTCCCGGCATGACGCGGAACGGCGCCGGTTCCTTGGCTCTGGCCCACGCAAAGGAGGCCAGGGCGAGACCGACGAGACTACTGGAGAGGATTAGACGCGGAGCGCGGCGCATCGGGGCTACGTTAGCACAGGCGCGGCCCGAAGCCGACTTCCCGCCGCGCCGCTCAGTGATTGGTTTCGATGATCTTCGGCGAGGCCTTGATGATGAAGACCTCTTCGCTGCCGTCGGGATTGATCTTCACGACGCGGTGCAGAAGGATGCGCTTGTTGTCCTTCACGGCCACGATGCTGTTGACGAAGATGTCCTCGGCGAGAGGCTCATCCTTGGTCGCGGGGGAAACCCGGGGCTTCAGGGGCTTGACGTTCCATCCATGCAGTTTCATCGAAGCGCCTCTCCCGGCGGCAGCCGCCGCCACCTGACTCCTGCACCGTCGAACACTGTCTATATACTGGAATCCTTCCGGCCAGTCAAGCACGCAATTCGTAAATAAATCCTTACACTTCTGTCGCTTGGGCCATGTCAAGGCGGAGGAGGCCCGCCGCGGCGAAGCGCCCGCTTTGTTGATATACTTTGCAATCGTTCCGCGCGGAGGCTTCCCATGAAGAAGGCGGTCATCGTCAGCGCCTGCAGAACCCCGGTCGGCAAGTTCCTCGGATCTCTCAAGGGCTTCCAGGCGACCGACCTGGGGGCGATCGCCGTCAAGGAAGCGGTGCGCCGTGCCGACCTTCGTCCCGAGCAGGTGGACGAGGTGATCATGGGGAACGTGCTGTCGGCCGGGCTGGGGCAGAACCCTGCCCGCCAGGCCGCCCTCAAGGGGGGCCTGCCGGTGACGGTCCCCGCCCTGACGGTCAACAAGGTGTGCGGGTCGGGGTTGAAGGCGGTGGCCCTGGCGGCGCAGGCGATCCGGGCGAACGACCACGAGGTCCTCGTGGCGGGGGGCATGGAATCGATGAGCAACGCCCCGTTCCTGGTGCGCGGCGCCCGCGAGGGCCTGCGGCTCGGGCACGGCGAGCTGGTCGACTCGATGGTCCACGACGGGCTCTGGGACGTCTACGAGAACTTCCACATGGGTTGCTGCGGCGAGGCGGTGGCCGAGAAGTACGAGATTTCCAGGCAGGCCCAGGACGAGTACGCCCTCGCAAGCCACCGGAAAGCGATCGCGGCCATCGACGCCGGCAAGTTCAAGGCGGAGATCGTCCCGGTCCCGGTTCCGCAGAGGAAGGGGCCGGCGGTCCCGTTCGACACCGACGAGTCGCCCCGGCGCGACTCGTCGATCGAAGCCCTGGCCCGCCTGAAGCCGGCCTTCAAGGAGGGCGGCTCGGTCACCGCCGGCAATGCCCCCGGCGTGAACGACGGGGCGTCGGCCCTGGTCGTCATGTCCGAGGAGCGGGCCGCGGGCGCCGGGAGGAAGCCTCTGGCGGAGATCGTGGCCTACGCCAGCAGCGGCATCGAGCCGAAGATGGTGATGATGGCCCCCGTACTGGCCGTGACCCGCGTGCTCGAGAAGGCGGGATGGCGGACCGACGAGGTCGACCTGTTCGAGCTGAACGAGGCGTTCTCGGTGCAGGCCGTGGCGCTGCTCCGCGAGCTGAAGCTGAAGCCCGAGAGGGTCAACGTGCACGGGGGGGCCGTCGCCCTGGGGCACCCGATCGGGTGCAGCGGGGCCCGCGTGCTGACCACGCTCCTGTACGCCCTCGCCGATCGCAAGGCGAAGCGCGGGGTGGCCGCGCTCTGCCTGGGCGGCGGCAACGCCGTCGCGATGGCGATCCGCGCCCTCTGACAGTCCACATCGATCGCATGGAGCCGGTCCGCCGAACGGACGGGCCCCGGGAGGGAGTCGCGTGAGCCCAGCCCTGCGGACCATCGGCGTCGTGGGGGCCGGCCAGATGGGCCGCGGAATCGCCCAGGTGGCGGCCCAGTCCGGCTTCGCCGTTCTCCTGCACGACGAGAACCGGGGCGCCCTCGACGCCGCCCTCGCGCACATCGGCGACCAGCTGGAGCGCCAGGTGCAGAAGGGGAAGCTGGCGCCCGCCGCGCGGAGCGAGATCCTGGCGCGCCTCCGCCCGGCGGCGGATGCCGGGGCGTTCGCCTCGGCCGACTTCGTCATCGAGGCCGTGAGCGAGAGCCAGCCGCTCAAGGCCCGCCTCTTCGAGTCCCTCGACGCGACGTGCCGCCCGGGCGTGGTCCTGGCGAGCAACACCTCCTCCATCTCGATCACCCGCCTGGCGTCCGCCACGCGCCGCCCGTCCCTGGTGATCGGCATGCACTTCATGAATCCCGTTCCGGTCATGGAGCTGGTGGAGATCGTCGCCGGCCAGTCCACCTCCGCGGAGACCATCGAGACGACCCGCGGGCTCGCGAAGTCGCTGGGCAAGACGGCGGTCCTGGCGCAGGACTACCCCGGCTTCATCTCGAACCGCGTGCTGATGCCGATGATCAACGAGGCGATCTTCGCGCTGTACGAGGGGGTGGGCGGCCGGGACGACATCGACACCGTGATGCGCCTGGGGATGCGGCATCCGATGGGGCCCCTCGCCCTCGCCGATTTCATCGGCCTGGACACCTGCCTGGCGATCCTGGAGATCCTGCACTCGGGGTTCGGCGACCCGAAGTACCGCCCCTGTCCGCTGCTCCGCCGCATGGTCGACGCCGGCCTGCTCGGGCGCAAGTCCGGTCGCGGGTTCTACGACTACGACGCGGGCGGGGCGCCGGCATGAAGCCCGAGGCGCCGGCCGCCGCCCCCACCGCGCGGGGCGCCGCGGCTCTCCCGCCGGCACCGCCCGGCGTCCCGTCCGCCCCGATCCAGGCCTTCATCGAGCGCCTCCTCAAATCCGAGAAGTTCGGCGACGACGTGGTGCATGTCGCGACGCTCGACGCGCAGGAGGCGGCCCATGCCCCCCTCTCGGCCCCGCTCCCCGCCCCGCTCGGCCAGGCTCTCCTCGATCTCGGCATCACCCGGCTCTTCAGCCACCAGGCGGAGTCGATCGATTGCGCGCGCGAGGGGAAGGACGTGCTCACCGTCACCCCAACGGCGAGCGGCAAGAGCCTGGTCTATCTGCTGCCCACGATCGAGGCCGCGCTCACCCAGCCGGGGTCGCGGTCGCTCTACCTGTTTCCCTACAAGGCCCTGGCCCAGGACCAGTACCAGGGGATCGTGGAGCTGGCGGAGGCCACCGCGCGGCACGGCGGCGTCGTGCCGGAACACCACGGGCTGCCGGGCACCGGCCGCCCGGTCAGCGCCGCCATCTACGACGGCGACACGCCCGACTCGCGGCGCCGGAAGATCAAGGCCGAGCCTCCGGACATCCTGATCACCAATCCCGACATGCTGCACCTGGGCATCCTGGCGCACCACCGGGACTGGAAGTCGCTGTTCGAAAACCTGGACATCGTGGTGGTGGACGAGCTCCACGTGTACCGGGGGATCTTCGGATCGCACCTGCACCACATCCTGAAGCGCCTGCTGCGCCTCGCCGCGCACTACGGAAGCAGGCCGCGCTTCATCGCCTCCTCCGCCACCGTGGCCAACCCCGGGGGCCTCGCCGAGGCCCTGTTCGGGCGCCCCTTCGCCGTCGTGGACAGGACCGGCGCGCCGCGCGCCGCGCGTCACCTGATGTTCCTCAATCCTCTCGGCGGCAGCCCGTACACCGCCGCCACGCAGCTCTTCGCCTGGGCGCTCGAGGCCGGCTTCCGGACCATCGCCTTCACCAAGGCCAGGAAGATCACCGAGCTGCTGCACTCGTGGGTCCTGCAGTCGGCGCCGCGCCTCGCCCCCCGGGTGAGCGCCTACCGCTCGGGCTACCTGCCGGAGGAGAGGCGCGACATCGAGAGGCGCCTGCACGACGGATCGCTGCAGGGGGTGATCTCGACGAGCGCCCTGGAGCTGGGTGTCGACATCGGCGGTCTCGACGTCTGCATCCTGGTCGGGTACCCCGGGAGCGTCGTGTCCACGTGGCAGCGGATCGGCCGCGTCGGCCGGGAGGACCGCCCCTCGCTGACCGTGCTCGTCGGCATGCCCGACGCGCTCGATCAGTACTTCATGGCCAATCCGGAGGAGCTCCTGAACCGCGGGTTCGAGGAGGTCGTGTTCGACCCGTCCAACCGGATCATCGCCCGCGCCCACCTCCTCTGCGCCGGGGCGGAGCTCGGCCTGGAAGAGCCGCGCGACCGCGATCTCTACGGAGTGAACTTCGGTCTGGTGGAGGAGCTCGAGCGCGAAGGGGCGCTGGCGCGGGACGCCGGCGGCGAGCGCCGGTACACGCTCAGGCGCCGCCCCCAGCGCGACGTGTCGCTGCGATCGATCGGCGCGACCTACACGATCGTCGACGTCGAGGCCGACCGCGTCATCGGGACGCTCGACGCGGTGCGCGCCTTCCACGAGACGCACACCGGCGCGATCTACCTGCACCACGCCCAGCAGTACCTCGTGCGCAACCTGGACGTCGAGAACCGGCGGGTGAGCGTCGTCCCCGTCGACGCGGACTACTACACCGAGGTGCGCGGCGAGAAGGAGACGGAGATCCTGGAGGTCCTGGACCGCAGGCAGGAAGGGGCCCTCGCCGCGAGCCTGGGCCGGCTCAAGGTGACCGAGGAGCTGACGGGGTTCGAGAAGCGCCGCCTGTCCGGCCGCGACCGTCTCGGGCTGTTCGACCTGGCGCTGCCCCCCCTGACGTTCGAGACCGTCGGACTGTGGTTCCTGGTGCCCGACGCCGTGCGCGACGCCGTGGTCGGAAGCGAAGGGCATTTCATGGGCGGCATCCACGCCCTGGAGCACGCCCTCATCTCGCTCTTTCCGCTCCTGGCCATCTGCGACCGCGGCGACATCGGCGGCATCTCGTACCCGCTGCATCCGCAGCTCGGCCGGTCGGCCGTCTTCGTCTACGACGGCTACCCCGGCGGTTGCGGCCTGGCGGCCAAGGGGTTCGAGGGGCTCGGCGATCTCCTGAGGAAGACCGCCGCCCTCCTGCGGGCCTGCCCGTGCGCCGCGGGCTGCCCGTCCTGCATCCAGTCGCCGAAGTGCGGCAACGGCAATCATCCGCTCGACAAGCAGGCCGCGCTCCGGATCGCCGAGGCCCTGGGCGATCGGGCGGCGGCGGAGGGGCCGCCCGCGGCGGGACCGGTCCTCGCGGCGCACCGGGGTCCGGAGCCCGTCCCGTCCCGGCCGCCGATGCGCCTCATGGGCGGCGGCTACGACCACGAGCCGGTGCCGACGCCGGTGCGGCGCGGCTCGTCGGGCGGGTCGCCCGCCGGCGAGCTGACCCTGTTCCTCGACATCGAGACGCAGAAGAGCGCCGAGGAGGTCGGCGGCTGGCAGAACATCCCCGACATGAAGCTGGCGCTGGCGGTGACCTACAACCAGGTCACCTCCGAGTTCAAGACGCACTTCGAGAAGGACGTGGACCGCCTGCTGCTCGACCTCGCCATGGCCGACAAGGTAATCGGGTACAACATCGATCGCTTCGACCTGCTGGTCCTGAAGGGATACACCCCGTGGAACCTGACGCGCATCCGCACCTTCGACATGCTCGCGGACATCTACCGCAAGCTCGGCTTCCGCGTGAAGCTGGGGGACCTGGCCGAAGCCACGCTCGGGATCGGCAAGAGCGGCGACGGCCTGCAATCGCTCCAGTGGTGGAAGGAAGGCAAGATCGATCTCATCGAGCAGTACTGCCGCCGCGACGTCGAGGTGACGCGCGACGTCTACCTGTTCGGACAGAGGAACGGCTACGTCCTGTATCGCGACCGCGACGGCCGGTCGCTCCGGCTACCGGTGGAATGGAAATAGGAGGAGCGTGGCGCAACGATTTCTTGATTAGCCCAGGCGAACGTGATAGAAAACCCGGGCTTCCGGACATCTCGTCCCCTCGAGAGCCGATTCAGTTCACCGACCCAAAGGGAGACCAAGGGATGACGCGCACCGATTTGATCGAAGCGATCGCGCAGGCAACCGGCAGCGACCGGCAGCAGGCGAAGGCATTCCTCGAAGGCTTCACCAGCATCATCGAGCGGGAGATGAAGAACGAAGGGGAGGTACCGCTCGCCGGGCTCGGCAAGTTCAAGGTCGTGAAGCGGCAGGCGCGGACCGGCCGCAATCCGATGACCGGGGAGTCGATTCAGATCCCCGCCAAGACGGTCGTGAAGTTCACCGTCGCCAAGGTCCTCAAGGACTCGATCAAGAAATAACGATGCCGGCCGGCCCGGGAGCCGCGGTCCGCCTCCTACTTCAAGACATCTACCTGCAGGAGATGGTTGTCTCCCTGTATCGCGTCTACGCCCGGAGGCTGCGCGATGCCGGGGGCAAGGGGCTGATCGAGAGCTACCTGGCGGCCGAGACCGACAGGCGGAGGCGGGTCCTGGCGTACCTCGCCGCCCAGGGAGCGTCGGCGTCCCCCGCCGTCCGCTCCGTGTTCTCCGTCGTGGGAAGCGCCTACGGGCGCCTCACGTCCTGCCTCGGGACGCGCGTTATGCTGCGCATCGCCCTCTCCGCCAGCCGCGGCGCGTCGAGGCAGGCGTGCGCCCGCCTCGGCGACGCGGCCGGTCCGGACGTCGTTTTCCTGTCGACGCTTCGCGCGCGCAACGAAGGGGAGCTCCTCGACGGGCTGACGCAGCACCTGATCGACACGGCGCCGCGGCGGGGCTGAGACCGCGCCGCGTTTCGGCGCCACTCCTAGTCCACGATGCGGCCCAGGGCGCCCGCTTCGTCGGCCGCGTCGATCCGCACGCGCACCAGCCGGTTCCTCCACAGGGCGGGGTCCCGTCCCTCGAGATCGCATCCGAGATCGATGAAGTTGTCGGTCAGCGCCCGAAGCCGGCCGTCCGGCCGGACCTCGTTGAGGGTCAGGGCCTCCCTCGTGCGCCCCAGGAACGAGCGACGGAACCGGAGCGAGAGATCCGCCGCGAGCCGCCGCAGCCGGGCGCTCCGCTCGCGGATCGTGTCCGGCGGGACGGGGGCCGGCAACGCCGCGGCCGGCGTCCCCGGGCGCGCCGAGTACGAGAAGACGTGCAGGTAGTTGAGGGGGGACGACTCGATGAACCGGCAGGTGCTCTCGAACTCCTCCCCGGTCTCGCCGGGAAAGCCCACGATGACGTCGGCGCCGATCGCCATGTCGGGGACCCTCAGGCGCAGGGCCTCGACGACACGTGCGTAGTCGGCGACGCGGTACGGGCGGCGCATGCGGAGCAGGACCGGGTCGGAGCCGCTCTGCAAGGGCACCTGGAGGTGCGGGGCGAGGCGCCCGCCGCCCCCGGCGAAGAGGCCCGCCAGAGACGCCGTCACCGTCTTCGGCTCGAGCGAGTTGAGGCGCAGCCGGCCCAGCCCCTCGACCCCGATCGCCTGTTCCAGAAGCCGGTCGAGCCTGGTGGGCGGCTCGAGGTCCCTGCCGTAGTCGCCGGTGTTCACGCCGGTGAACACGATCTCGCGGTAGCCGGCCCGGGTCAGGCGCGCGATGCGATCGAGGACGTCGGCCGGCCGGAGGCTCCGGCTGCCGCCACGGACCGAAGGAATGATGCAGTACGAGCAACGCAGGTTGCAGCCGTCCTGCACCTTGAGCAGCGCGCGCGCCCGGTCGCCGGGCCCGGGGTCGCAGCCGGCGGTGGCGCCGAACGGGCCGAGGTCGAGCGGGGGCGGGGAGTGGTCCGCGAGCCCGAACGCCCGGGCGGCCAGGGCCGGGACCGTCTCGACCTGTTCGCGCAGGGGCACCACGTGGTCGACGCCCGCGACGGTCCGCAGGCCGCCGGGGTCGCGCTCGGCGTAGCAGCCCGTGGCGATCAGGACCGCGCGCGGGTGGTCGCCGCGCAGGCGCCTGACGACCTGGCGCGCCTCGCGGTCGGCGCGGGCCGTCACGGTGCAGGTGTTCACGATGACGAGGTCGGCGCCGCCCGAGGCATGATGGTCTGCCCCGCCCGGGGCCCGGTCGAAGCCCAGGGCGCGCAGGCGCGCCTCGAGCGCCGACGAGTCGGCCTGGTTCAGCTTGCAGCCGAGCGTGACGATGCGGTAGGTCCGCACGCCGGAACGCTCAGTCCTTCCGGCCGGCCTTGAGGGCGCGGTTCTTCTCCACGACCTTGGCGGCCATGCGCTCCTTGAAGCGGCGCAGGCGGCGCCTCAGTCCCGGGTTGCCGGTGGCCAGGATCTGGGCCGCGAAGATGCCGGCGTTGAGCGCCCCGGACTTGCCGATGGCCATCGACGCCACCGGCACGCCGCCCGGCATCTGCACGGTCGAGAGCAGGGAATCGAGGCCCTGGAGGGACGACGAGGCCAGGGGCACGCCGATCACCGGCAGCGTCGTATGCGCCGCCACCACGCCGGCCAGGTGGGCGGCGTGGCCGGCCCCGAGGATGATCGCCCCGATGCCGCGCTCCTCCGCGCGCCTCGCGAGATCGGCGGTCACGTCCGGAGTCCGGTGCGCCGAGGTGACGTCCACTTCGTAGGGGATGCCGAATTCCTTCAGCACCTTGATCGCCTCTTCCATCACCGGGTAGTCGCTGTCGCTCCCCATGGCGACCCAGACTTTGAGCTGCCCGGATTCGGAAGCCCTGCCCTTGCGCGCTCTGCCCACGGAGTCCCCCCTGGAAAGGCGGGATTCTAGCAGAGTGGGGCCGGGGCCGGCCCAAGACTCGGAACGGCTCCTAGGCGGCGGTGTGCGGGGTGCGCGCGCGGATCGGCTCGGCGCAGTCGCAGCGCTCGAGGCGGCGGTTGCAGGCGAAGCAGAACCCGTTCCGGGCGAAGAAATCCGCCATCTCCTCCTGCCACGCGTCGATGAACCCCATGCGCTCGTAATCGCTCATGCTGCTCATCTCGAGGAGGACCCGGATGTTCTCGCGGGACTGGTGGTAGGCCCTGAGGATCTCGAAAATCTTCTTCCTGTCCGCGACGTTCTCCATCAGGCTCTCCGTGCGATGCGAAGAGAATACCACGCGCCCGGCGGGAGTCCAGCGACGGCCCGAAGGCCGCGCGGGGCGGGCACAGCAGGATGCCGGGGGCTACTCGTGCCGCAGGGCCTCGATCGGATCCATGCGCGCCGCCTTGCGCGCCGGGTACCAGCCGAAGAAGACCCCCACGAAGGCGGCGAACCCGAAGGCCACCGCGACGGACGCGAGCGTCACGGCCACGGGCCAGCCCGCCAGCGCGGCGATCAGCCGCGACGCCGCGACCCCCAGGGCCACGCCGATCCCCCCGCCGACGACGGACAGGACGATCGCCTCCAGCAGGAACTGGCCGAGGACATGGCGCGCCTTGGCGCCGACCGCCATGCGGATGCCGATCTCGCGGGTGCGCTCGCTCACCGAGACGAGCATGATGTTCATGATGCCGATGCCGCCCACGAGGAGGGAGATGGCCGCCACCGAGCCGAGGAGGAGCGACAGCGTCCGCGTCGTCTCGCCGGCGGTCGCGGCGATCTCCTCCTGCGACCGCATCATGAAGTCGTTGTCCTCGCCGCGGCCGATGCGGTGGCGCTGCCGCAGGAGCGTCTCGATCTCCTCCATGGCGTCGCGGATGAGGTCGGGGGACCGCGCGGTCACCTGGATGAGGTTCAGCCGGTCGCGGCCGAGGACCCGCTTCATAAGGGTCGTGTACGGCACCACGACCTGGTCGTCCTGGTCCTGCCCCATGGTGCTGCCGCCCTTGCGCTCGAGCACCCCGGCGACGCGGAACGGGACGTTCTTGATGCGGATGATCGCGCCCACGGGGTCCATGCCGGGGAACAGGCTGGTCGCGACCGAATCCCCCAGCACGGCGACCTTGGTCCCCGCCCGGACCTCCGCCTCGCTGAAGAACACGCCCCGGTCGAGGCTCCAGGCGCGGATGTAGGGCCAGTCGACGTCGGCGCCGTTGATCTCCGTGGACCAGTTGTTCTCCCCCGCGACGATCTGGGCCGTCGTCCGCACGCCGGGGGAGACGTACGCCACCGAGGGGCACTCCGTCTTGATTGCGGCGGCGTCCTCGGGCGTCAGGGACGAGCGCGAGGCGAACACGCGCGCCCCGCCCTGGGTGACGGCGCCGGGAAGGACCATGATGAAGTTGGCGCCGAGCGACGAGATGTTCGCCTGGATCGACTGCGAGGCGCCGCTCCCGACCGCCGCCATGGCGATGACGCAGCCGACGCCGATCACGATCCCCAGGATGGTGAGCGCCGAGCGCATCGGGTTGCGGAGGATGGCGCGCAGGCCGACCTTGAGGATGCTGGCTGCCCGGGTCAGTCCCAGTCTCATGCGCTCTTCTGGACGCCGGTCCGCTCGTCGCTCTGGATCCGGCCGTCCTTGAGCCGGATGACGCGGCCCGCGTGCCGCGCGACGTCCGCGTCATGCGTGATCAGCAGGATCGTCATGCCCGCCCGGTGAAGCTCGCCGAAGATCGAAAGCACCTCCTCGGACGTGCGCGAATCCAGGTTCCCCGTCGGCTCGTCGGCGAGCAGCACGGGCGGGTCCGTCACCAGGGCCCGGGCGATCGCCACCCGCTGCTGCTGCCCCCCGGAGAGCTGCGACGGGTGGTGCTCCTCCCGCCCCGCCAGGCCGACCCGCGCCAGCGAGGCGCGGGCCCGCGCGCGCCTCGCGACGGCGTCCATCGTGCTGTTCCCGTACAGGAGCGGCAGCTCGACGTTCTCCAACGCCGACGTGCGGGGCAATAGATTGAAATTCTGGAAGACGAAGCCGATCTTGGCGTTGCGGATCTCCGCCAGCGCGTCGGGAGACAGGCGGGAGACGTCGACTCCGTCGAGGAGGTACCGGCCGGAGGTCGGCCGGTCCAGGCACCCCAGGAGGTTCATCAGCGTCGACTTGCCGGAGCCGGACGGCCCCATGATGGCGGCCGATTCGCCGGCGCCGATCGAGAGCGAGACGCCGTCCAGGGCCCGCACCTCGACCTCGCCGAGCCGGTACACCCTGGCCAGATCGACGACGTCGATCAAAACGGCCGCCTTCCCCCCCGCGTGGATCCCTGGCCGACGCCCGGGAAAGATCCGCCCTGGGCCGATTTCGCCGTGGCGGGGCCGACCGCGATGCGATCCCCTTCATGCAGCTCGCCGTCGAGGATCTGCGTGAACCGGCCGTCCGTGAGGCCGGTCTTCACCTGAACCGCGCTCAGAATGCCGCGCGCGCCGACGACGTACACGGTCTGCCGGCGCGCGGCGCGGGCGGCGGGGTCGGACGGCCCGGCCGCCGCCCGGCCGGACTCCGTACCGCCCGGCGCGCCTTCCGGCGCGGCCCCGCGGGGGCTTCCGGAGCCTGAGCGGTCCGTGTCGATCGGCTGGAACCGCAGGGCGGAGTTGGGCACCCTCAGGACGTCGGGGACGCTCGACACCTCGATGGTGACGTCGGCGGTCATCATCGGCTTCAGCTTCCGATCCGGGTTGGCCACGTCCACGATGACCGGGTAGGTCACCACGTTCTGGTTCTGCGTGGCGTTCAGGCGGATCTGGGAGATCAGTCCGGAGAACGCTTCCTCGGGATAGGCATCCACCGAGAACCGCGCGCTCTGGCCGACCGCGACCCGGCCGATGTCGGACTGGTCGACGTCGACCAGCACCTGCATCTTGGTCAGGTCTTCGGCGATGGTGAACAGGGTCGGGGCCTGGAACGAGGCCGCCACGGTCTGCCCGATGTCGTACTGGCGGGCGACGACCACGCCGTCGATCGGCGAGTAGATCCGGGCGTAGGACAGGCTGGTCTTCGCCTGGCGCAGGGCCGCGGCGGCCATGTCCACCTGCGCCTGCGCCGAGTCGAAGGCCGCCCGGGCGGTGTCGAAGTCCGCGTCCGCCTGGAGCCCTTCTTCCTTGAGGCGCTCGGCCCGGTGGAAGGCGATCTCGGCGTTCCGCTTCTGGACCTCCGCCTGGGTCAGGTCGGCGGTGCGCTGCTCGACCTGCGCCTGGAGCGGTGTCGGGTCCAGCTCGGCCAGGAGCTGG